>LSQX01146484.1_pt1 | contig 27900 bp, 26 predicted proteins | sample 654561 | NCBI WGS metagenome assembly LSQX01 (sample SAMN04489861, study PRJNA283612) | anaerobic digester metagenome | isolation source: 4 biogas reactors fed with cattle manure at either 37C or 55C with and... | place: Denmark: Kongens Lyngby | collected 2014
CTGGGCATCCCCCACGGCGATATCCACTCCATATTCGGCCGGTTTTTTTAAGATGGCCAGGGAAATAGGATCCACCGAGCTGACCAAAAGCGACCTATTGCCATGGGTGATTTTCTCAATCTCTGTCAAGTCTTCAACGATGCCGAAGAAGTTGGGGCTCTGGACGATGACAGCCGCGCTGTCTGCATCAATGAGTTTCTTCAGCATCTCCGGGTCGGTGACCCCGTCTGCCATTGGAATCTCCGCGATGTTTATTTCCCTGGAATGCATATAGCTTTTTAGTACCTGCCGGGTTTCCGGATGCATTGTCTCCGACACTAAGACGGTATTCCGCCGGGTGCTGTCCACCGCCATGATGGCCGCTTCTGCACAGGCGGTAGCTCCGTCGTATAAAGAGGCATTGCTCACATCCATCCCTGTAAGGTTGCAGATCATAGTCTGGTATTCGAAGATTGCCTGAAGGGTGCCCTGGCTTATTTCCGGCTGGTAAGGCGTGTATGCCGTGTAAAATTCAGACCTTTTCGCCAGATGTTTGATTATGGAGGGTATGTAATGGTCATAGGCACCGGCTCCAAGGAAACAAACCAGGTCATCGGTAGACCGGTTCTTTTTACCCAACTCTTTCATCTTTCGCTCGATTTCCAGCTCAGATATGCCAGAATCTAACTTAAGGGCCCTCTTTAGAATCAGGTCGTCGGGAATACCTTGGAACAATTGGTCCATGGATTTTATCCCAATTACGTCCAGCATGGCCTTGGCGTCGGCATCTGTGTTGGGAATATATCTATGCATGTCATTCCTCCTTTTCACAAAACATTTTGTAAGCTTGCTCGTCCATCAGGTTTTCCAGTTCGGAAGAGTCGTCCATTTCAATGGCCACAATCCAGTTATCATAAGGACCTTCGTTCAAAAGCTGGGGAGAATCCTCCAACTCTTCATTGACTTCCACGACCTTTCCAGAAACCGGAGTGAAAGAATCCGCAGCGGCCTTTACGGATTCAATTACGCAGAATACGTCCCCGGCCTTGTACTCTGTACCCATATCCGGGAGTTCCACGTAAACGATTTCACCAAGCGCGTTCTGAGCATAGTCGGTGATTCCTATAAGAGCTTTTTTCCCGTCAACCTTTACCCACTCATGGTCTTTCGAATAATACAAGCCTCCTACCGTTACCATTATTTTTTACCTCCATTTATTTTTTATAGTTTTTCGCATAGAATCTCTTGTCAACAATTTTGGCTTTCGCAGTTTTTTTCCGAATCTGAATTTCAACGGTGTCTCCCAAATTTGCATACTCTTTTTGTACCAGTGCGAAACCGATGCTTTTGCCCAGCGTGGGGGAATAATAACCGGTAGTTACAAAACCTATTTCCTTTCCTTCTGAAAGGACAGGGTAGCCATGCCTCGGTATCCCTCTTTCGGTCATTTCGAAGCCTATCAGCTTTCTTGCGGGACCCTCCTGCTTTTGCGCAAAAAGTGCTTCCCTTCCAATGAAATCCCCTTTGTCGAACTTAACAAAGTACCCCAGCCCCGCCTCCAGAGGCGATATATCCTGGGAGATTTCGTTACCATATAGCGGGAGAGCAGCTTCAAAGCGCAAGGTATCCCTGGCACCTAAACCTACAGGAACCACTCCGTCCGCCTTGCCTACTTCCAAGATTTTTTCCCACACCAAAGGAGCGTCCTCGTGACCGAGATAGATTTCAAACCCGTCCTCCCCGGTATAGCCGGTCCTCGACAACAGGCAATTCGCTCCGGCAATCTTCACGTCCCGTTTCAGATAGAATGAGGGAATCTTAGAAAGATCGGTGTCTGTGAGCCTCTGAAGTATGGCTTCGGCCTTTGGTCCCTGCAAGGCCACCTCGGAAAACTGATCTGAAAGGTTGTCAATTTCTACTTGATAGTCTCCCTTTTGATCCAGCATCCACTGATAATCTTTTTCCATGTTCGCCGCATTCACAACAAGGAGATAATGACCTGCGGAATACTTATAAACCAGCAGGTCGTCTACTACACCGCCATTTTCATAGCACATGAAGGCGTAAATTATTTGATTGTCATGCATTATCCCGATGTTGTTGGTGAGCAGATACTGAAGGTACTCTGTGGCCTCTTTTCCCTTCACTTCGATCTCTCCCATATGAGAGACATCAAATAGACCGGCAGCGGTGCGCACGGCCTCATGCTCACGAGTCAGACCGGAAAACTCCACCGGCATGGACCAGCCGGCGTAATCCACCAGCTTAGCTCCATGCTTTTTGTAACTGGGAAACAAAGAAGTCTTTTTTAAATTATCCATCTCGTTTCTCCTTTTTTATTATCATTCCCATAATAGGGTTTGCATTATATTACCATAAAATGTCTTCGTTAGTCAAGCCTATAATGGTTTCGTTTTTTGGAGCATTTTCTCCCGGATCCTTCACAATTTAAGAATAATGTGTATCATGAGATCCTTCGCTTCGCTCAGGATGACAAAAGTGCTTATTACGCATTTTCCTGCAGCTGCGTAATAAGGATTTGTTATGCCAAGGGTGATTGGTGTCAGCCCAAAATAACTTCCTATGCTATTTAGCCCTGTAATCATATTTACAGAATGGACATTTTCGGTAGTCTTTGTCATGGGTTTTCCCACAACTGGGGCATTGAATCTTTGTAAGAAGCGCATCCTTTGTATGATAAAATTCCAATTTCCCGCATTCTTTGCAATAATAGATATCAACCTCTAATGCCCCTGCTATAACGTGAGAAAAAGGTATTCCTCTTTCTCCCAATTGTATTTTTTCGCTTTCTACGAATTCCATCGGATTACCACAACGTAGACATTTTAGTTTTCTATCCACAAAATACCTCCCGTTATAAATAATCTTTGTTTCGCATTATTCTACAACACAACCGTCTCTGTAATTACCTGTGATTAGTCGGTAACGCTTTTTACAAGGCTCCGAGGCCTGTCAACGTTACGACCCCGGGCTACCGCTGAGTAATAGGCAAAAAGCTGGAGCGGTATTACCGCCAGCGCCGATGTGAACTCATCGAAAATATCGGGTATATATACTACCCTGTCTGCCAATTTACCTACTTCCCCGTCGCCCTCCTTGGCCAGGGCCACCACGTAGGCTCCCCTGTCCTTTACCTCTTTTAAATTGGCAAGGGTTTTGTCAATAAGAGCGTCCTGGGTTGCAAGCAAAACTACCAAAAGTCCTTCCTCCACCAGGGCAATAGGTCCATGCCTGAACTCGCCCCCCGGATAAGCAGCCGAATGAATATAGCATGTCTCCTTGAACTTAAGCGACCCCTCAAGGGCCAGTGCATAGTCAAGGCCCCTACCCAGGTATACAATCTTTTCTATATCCTTATGTTTCCCGGCCAGTTCCTTCATTGACTGTGAACAGTCCAGCATCTTTTGCGCCTGCTCCGGAAGCCTGTTTACCGCCTCCAACATTTGCCGGTATACTTCCCGGCCGATACCTCCCTTTATATAAGCCAGTTGCAACGCTATTAAGTAGATGACTATTAGCTGCGACGTGTAGGCCTTTGTGGAAGCCACCGAAACTTCGGGGCCTGCGCAGGTATAAATGGAATAGTCCGCTTCCCTGGGTATTGTGCTGCCCACCACATTTGTTATGGCAAGAACACGGGCGCCTTTTCCCTTTGCCGTCCTCAATGCATCAAGAGTGTCGGCGGTTTCCCCCGACTGGCTGATTACTATAACAAGGCTGTTTTTGTCCACCGCCGGGCTCCTGTACCGGAACTCGGATGCTATCTCCACTTCTACCGGTATCCCGGCTAAACTTTCAATAAGGTATTTGCCAGCAAGCCCCGCATGATAGGATGTGCCGCAGGCGACTATTACCATCCTGTGCACGCCGTCCAGCTCTCTTTGGGTCAGCCCTATACCATCAAGAACTATTCCCTCACTTCCCGGTATCAGTCTTTCTTTTAGTGTTCGTTTTATTACCTCCGGCTGTTCGTATATCTCCTTAAGCATATAATGGGGATAGCCGCTTTTTTCTATTTCACACATGGTGGTATTTTCTCCTTTTAAAAAGTATTGTTGACTGCCCGGCCCCCTTTGTCCCATCGGTCACCCGGTGGATTTGTGGGGCCTTTACAGTAGCAGTATACCGCGGGACCATCCGCCGAAAACCTCGATAAGCCCCGGACCTCGTCAACTCCTTTTATAAGATACTCGCGGCACGTTGCACACAATGCGCGATTGGTAGGCGTTCTAGCGCCCGCGTTTTTGGCACACAATTCGCACAATTGCCCGTTGAAAAAGGAGCCCTGGCGCTTAGTATCCCTCAATGTTTGTTATCATCTCCCCCTTTTCCAATAACATTCTCTAATGCATCACCTCCTTTACATAACGGATAAAAGGGACAAAGAACCGTCCCTTGTCCCCGCTTGTCCTCGGCTGCCTAGGCCAAACGGCTTTCAATGAGTTTTGCAAGATTCTCAGCGTACAGCTTAAGCTGCCCGGCATCCTGCCCCTCCAGCATAATCCTCACAAGGGGCTCGGTCCCCGAAGGCCTTATTAGCACCCTGCCGTTACCTTCAAGCTGGTTTTGTACCCTTTCTATTTCGCTACGAACAACTTCATCCTGGATGTAGCATTCCTTCCTGGAATTCTTCACCCTTGCATTGACCAATACCTGGGGAAATTTCTCCATCGTACTGCAAAGCTCTGCAAGGCTTTTATCGAAATACCTGATGCTGTCCAGCAGCTGCAATGCTGTAAGCAGGCCGTCGCCAGTGGTGTTTTGTTCCAGGAATATTATATGCCCCGACTGCTCTCCCCCAAGGCTGTACCCTTTTTCCATCATCCTCTGAAGCACGTACCTGTCTCCCACCTTGGTCTCTTCCACCCTGCAGCCTATTTTCTCCAGGGCCTTGTGCAGCCCCAGGTTGGACATAACGGTGGCAACCACGGCATCCCCCGCAAGTTTGCCCTGGTCCTTAAGCCTGCGGGCACAGACCGCCATTATATAGTCACCGTCTATTATTTCACCTCTACCGTCCACCGCAATAAGCCGATCGGCATCACCATCAAAGGCAAGGCCTAAATCCAAGCCCTTTTCTTTTACAAAAGCTGCTAGTTCCTCAGGATGGGTGGACCCGCACCGGGAGTTTATGTTTGTACCGTCAGGGCTGTCGTTTATGACGCTTACCTTAGCACCAAGTTCCGTCAATACCAGGGGAGCGACTTTATAGGCTGCCCCGTTGGCACAGTCAACGGCCACCTTCAGGCCTCCAAAGTCCCCTGATACCGTATCCTTGAGGAAGTCCGCGTAGTACCTTATTCCCCTTGTTTCGTTTATTTTTCTGCCCAGGTCAGCGCCGGTGCATGGTGCCCCGTCGGCTCCCTCAAACACTATTTGTTCTATGGCCTCTTCAATGTCATCGTCCAGCTTGTAACCGTGACGGTCGAAGAATTTTATCCCGTTGTACTGGGCAGGATTGTGGGAAGCAGATATCACAATACCACCATCGGCGCCAAGATGCCTTATCAAGTAGGCTATCGCCGGCGTGGGAACAACGCCCACCATTACCGCATCGCTGCCTGCCGAACACAGCCCCGCGACCATTGCGCTTTCCAGCATATCCGAAGAAAGACGCGTATCCGTTCCCAGTACAAACCTCGGCCTTTTCATTCCGTTGCCTAAGACAGCTGATCCTGCCCGGGCCAGCTTGAAGGCAAGGTCTGGTGTTAATTCCTCGTTCGCTATACCCCTGACACCGTCGGTGCCAAACAGTTTACCCATAGAATTCCCCCTGTTCCTCTAATATACCGACTTAATACCTATTAAGAGGTTTCTTTGCGTCAGCCAAAGTCTTTTACCCCATACGGTGCAAAGAAACCCACCATTAAGAACCTTTGCATTTCCTATCCGCCTCTTTAAAAAGAAGGGAGGTTACAACTGTTTACTGTCGGGTAAATCTTATCATACAGCCTATTGCATTTCAATTGGCCGGATATCACACTGGCATAAAATTTCTTATTTAATTATATTATGAGTTTTAAGCCCGATTTGTACCCCCAAAGACCACGAAACTTCCCGGAAAGAGTTTGCCCCGCGCCTTTTGTTCACCGATTGTTGAAACAATATTCCATCAGGTCTCATATAATGGTATAAGTGCGTATTTTCAGGGGGAGAAGAATTATGCTTTATTCGAAAAATGGGTTTAACCAGGCAAGATTCCGCAGGGATATAGTGGGCATAAACAAAAGGGTACCCCTCGCCGGAGGAGGATATAAAACCTATGTGAACCTCGATAATGCCGCCAGTACACCGGTGCTGAGGCCAGTATTGCACAAGGTAAACGAATTCATGGACTGGTATTCTAGCGTGCATAGGGGCGCCGGTTTCAAGTCGTTAGTTTCCACCCATGCATACGACAGGGCCCATGAAATTGTCGGCGGTTTAGTCAACGCCGACCTCAAAACCAACGGAATAGTATTTGTGAAAAATGCCACCGAAGCGATCAACAAACTGTCCTACCGGCTGGGTTTTACTCGGGGGGATGTTGTAATAACAACAATGATGGAGCACCATTCCAATGACCTGCCATGGCGCTTGAAGGCGGGCACGGTATACGCCGCTGTCGATGAAAAGGGTGCCCTTGATTATAAAGACCTGGAGGCCAAGATAGCTTTACACGGCAGCCGGCTTAAGCTTATCAGCGTATCCGGTGCCTCCAACGTAACCGGCTATAAATGCGATGTGGCAAGGATTGCCACCATGGCGCACCGGGCGGGGGTCCCAATACTGGTAGACGGGGCCCAGCTTATTCCCCATTCGCCGCTGGACATAAAACCCGATGGCCACCCGGAGCATATAGATTACCTGGTGTTTTCGGCCCATAAAATGTACGCTCCCTTCGGGACGGGGGTGCTTATAGGGCCAAAAAAGGCTTTCTTAAGGGGTGCCCCCGAATACACCGGTGGCGGAACGGTAAACATAGTAACCCACCAATTGGTGGAATGGGCCGGAATCCCGGACAGGGAAGAGGCGGGTTCGCCCAACGTGGTGGGGGCGGTAGCCCTGGCGGCGGCTATAGAGTACCTGGAAAGGTGCTGTATGGACAATATCGAGAAATATGAAAAGGGCCTTACTTCCTATACACTAAAAAGGCTGGGTGAGATTAAAGGGCTTAAAATTTACGGCGAAACCGATCCAAATCGGACCGAGAACAGGGTGGGGGTTATTGCTTTTAACCTGGACGGAGTACCCCACAGCCTGGTAGCAGCGGCCCTTGCTTGGGAGGGCGGTATCGCGGTGAGAAACGGTTGTTTTTGCGCCCAGCCCTATATGCTGCGTCTCTTAGGCCTTGACCAGCACCAGCTTTCCCGGCTTATACATAAGAAAAGAACCGGCGACTTAAGCGGTATCCCGGGCATGGTAAGGATAAGCCTTGCGGCTTACAACAATCGGAAAGATATAGACCGGTTTATAGAATGCCTCGGGCAGATAAAAAATATGGCCCGGTCGGGGGAGCTGGCCAAGAGATATGCTTTTTCGCAGCAGACGGGATCCTATTACCCGAGGGACGTCAAAGTAGATCCAGCCAAGGCTTTCAAGCTGAGTTAAAAAAAGAGTAGCCCACCAATTTGGGGCTACTCCTTTTTTTGTCCGGCAAAACTGACGGGTTTATTCTCTATCAGCCGCAGCTGCTTCCCTTTACCAGCTGAGCACCCCTATCCAGGGCATCTTCGTTAATCGGTATAAGATGCGCTTTTCTCTCGCCAAAGACCTTCTTTAAGGCCTCTATTACACTTTCCTTTTTAAGGGCGCCGGTGGCCTCTAGATACGCCCCCAGCATAACCATGTTGGCTATCCTGCTGTTGCCCAGCTCGTTGGCTATATCGTTGGCGGGTATGTCGTAGGCTATTATGTCATCCCTTTCGGCGCTTCTGTCTATAAGCGAACTGTTTATTAGGAGCAGCCCTTTCTCTATGATAGAAGGCTCGAACTTGTCAAGGGACGGCCTGTTCATTGCTATTACCGCGGTAGCATCCGTTACTATCGGGGAAGCCACCGGACTGTCGGATATGATTACATTACAATTGGCGGTACCACCCCTCATCTCCGGTCCGTAGGACGGTAGCCAGGATACGTTCTTTCCCTCAATCATACCGGCATAAGTAAGCAGTTGGCCCATGGACATTACGCCCTGGCCGCCAAACCCGGCCATTATTATTCTCTCGTTTATCATATCCTATTTCACCTCCTCGGGAGCTTTATAAACCCCCAGCGGATAATAGGGTATCATGTTTTCTTCCAGCCACCGGAGTGCCTCAACGGGAGTAAGTCCCCAGTTTGTTGGACAGGTGGACAGGACCTCTACCATGGTAAACCCTTTGCCCTCTATCTGCGTCTGAAAGGCTTTCTTTATCGCCCTCTTGGCTTTCCTTACATGGGCCGGCGTGGTTACGGTAACCCTTTCTATATAGGCGGGTCCGTCCAACGTGGCCAGCATTTCGCTTATCCTTATGGGTGAGCCGGCATGGTCCTTATCCCTGCCAAAGGGCGAAGTGGTGGCCTTCTGGCCCACCAGCGTGGTCGGCGCCATCTGGCCTCCAGTCATCCCGTATATGGCGTTGTTTACGAATATGGTGGTTATCTTTTCGCCCCTCATGGCTGCGTGTACTATTTCGGCGGTACCTATAGAAGCTAAATCACCGTCACCCTGATAAGAAAATACCACTTTGTCGGGATGTACTCTCTTTATACCGGTGGCAACGGCAGGTGCCCTGCCGTGGGCAGCCTCCTGCATGTCGCAGTTGAAATAGTCGTAAGCAAACACCGAGCATCCCACCGGCGCAACACCAATCGCCTTGTCCAGAACATCCAGTTCCACAAGGGCCTCGGCAACCAGTCGGTGGATTATGCCGTGGGTGCAGCCCGGACAGTAATGAAAGGGCCTGTCCTGCAAACCTTTCGTCCTTTGGAATACCATTTCGGCCATTATTTAGCACCCCCTAATATGTTCTTTATCTCGGCAATAATATCGTCCGGTACCGGCACCATTCCGCCGGTTCTTCCGTAGAAATGTACCGGTTTCTTACCGTTAACACCAAGCTTTACATCCTCCACCATCTGACCCATGCTCATTTCCACCGAAAGGAATGCCTTGGTCTTGTCGGCATACTCTTCAAACACTTCATAGGGGAAGGGCCACAGCGATATGGGTCTTATAAGGCCTACGTTTATGCCCTCTTCCTTGCACTTGTCTATAACGGTTTTTACAATCCTTGCGGTGGTACCGTAAGCAACGGCTATAATATCCGGATTTTCACAGTTGAATATCTCATATTTTTTCTCGTTCTTTTCCATTTCATCGAATTTTGCCTTCAGCTTCAAGTTGTGCTTCTCGCACTCGGCGGGGTCTATAAACAATGAATTGATAACGTTGGTGTGTCCTCTTCCACCGGTACCGGTGGTTGCCCAGTCCTTGGGCTTGAGGTCGCGTTTTTTTGGCTCCCGCAGCTCCACCGGTTCCATCATCTGTCCCAGCATACCGTCCCCTATAATCATGACGGGGTTCCTGTACTGGTCGGCGATGTCAAAGCCTTCCATCATCAGGTCGGTGAGTTCCTGCACCGATGCAGGGGCCAGCACCACCATCTTGTAATCGCCATGGCCGCCGCCCTTGGTGGCCTGGAAATAGTCCGACTGGGCCGGCTGTATTCCACCCAGGCCGGGGCCGCCTCTTATAATATTCACTATAACACAGGGCAGTTCCGCCCCTGCTATATAGGATATCCCCTCCTGTTTGAGACTTATACCGGGGCTGGAGGATGAGGTCATTACCCTTGCCCCTGCCCCTGCAGCGCCGTATACCATGTTTATTGCGGCTACTTCGCTCTCGGCCTGCAGGAAGGTCGCTCCCGCCTTCGGCATTTCCCTGGCCATGTATTCGGGTAGTTCGCTTTGAGGTGTAATCGGATAACCGAAGAAAAATTTGCAGCCGGCCTTTATTGCAGCGGCGCCGATTGCTTCATTTCCCTTCATTAAAACCTTTGCCATAGAATTTCCCTCCTCTTTTTTGAGCTTGCTTCCACAGATAAACTAATCATTGTCCCTTAACCTCTCAACCTGAATAACGGTGTCCGGGCAGATTGTAGCACAGTTCCCGCAGGCTATACACTTTTCCATTTCATCGACGGTTGCGGGGTGGTACCCTTTAGTGTTTATCCTGTCCTTCGCCATCTTGACTATGTCTACCGGGCAAACAGTGGTGCAGAGCTCACATCCCTTGCAGAGATGCTCCTTGAATGTAACCTTCCCTCTTACCTTTGCCATGAACAACCCTCCTTTTTTTCGCTTAAATTACAACCAATCAGGTCGCATATACATACTGACAGGAAAAACCTCACCCATTAAACCCTCCGGAATTTGTCCGGCTATCCTTTCAATGGCACATATATATTTCACCGGCACATTTATTTGCCGGGAGACCTCTTCTGCCACCCGCTGTCCCCTAAGCACATCCTCGAGCGTTGTGTCGCGCAGCATATGGGTGTTGTTTACAAGGCCGGTAGCGCGAATCCGGGCCGCCCTTTCAATTTCATCAATATATTCAATCACCGCCCGGGGGCTACCGGTATTGGGTCGGTTGGCGTTTATCACTATGAACATATCGTAGTCGGCATCTTTAAGGTAGTTATAATACCGTCCTAGGGCTCTGGCCCCTGCCGCGTCGCCCCCTACGTCCAGCACCACCTGGTAGCTTTGGTCCTGCAAAAGAGTGTAAATATCCGCAGGCAGAGCCGGCACGTCGGCGTTTATGAATTTGCCCTCCGGTGCCACCACCCGTATCCCGATTCTCTCCATTCGACCCTTTTCCTCCCGGGAGCGAAAGTAGGGGTTTACAATGTCAAGGTCCGCAATGGCGGCCTTTTTGCCCGCTTCTGCAAGCCTTATCACATAGTTTACCGAAAACTCTGTCTTACCACTCCCGTAATGGCCGGTTACAATTCTAATCCTTTTATCCTGCTGCATGGGCTACCAGTCCTTTATTCGTATTGTTTGGCCCTTTCTTCGCCCCTTAATACCCTTAAGCCCCCTTCAGCGAGGGCCATCATTTCGTCTTCGCCTGGGTAAACAAGAACCGGGGCGATGAATTCAATCCTTTCTATTACCCAACCGGTCAGCATCTTGCTGTGAGCGATGCCTCCGGTTAGAAGGATTGCGTCCACCTTGCCCTCAAGTACGGCTGCGCAGCTTCCTATCTCCTTGGCAATCTGGTATGCCATAGCCCGGTACACAAGCTCAGCATGATTGTCGCCCGCTTCTATCATCCTTTCCACTTCTCTGGCATCGTTGGTCTTTAAATGGGCAACCAGGCCTCCCTTTCCGACGATCTTCATCTTCATCTCTTCCAGCGTATAGCGTCCGGAATAACAAAGCCCAATGAGACCCTCCACCGGCAGGCTTCCCGCCCTCTCGGGTGAGAAGGGTCCGTCGCCGTTCAGCGCATTGTTTACGTCCACAACCCTTCCTTTTTTATGGGCCCCTACCGATATACCGCCGCCAATATGGGCTACTATAAGGTTGAGATGCTCATAGGCTTTTTCAAGGTCCTTGGCGGCTCTTCTGGCAACAGCCTTCTGGTTCAGCGCATGAAATATTGTTATTCTTTCTATCTCAGGTAGCCCCGATATCCTGGCTATATCCTCCATCTCGTCCACCACCACCGGGTCCACTATATAGGAGGGGATGTTGAGCTGCGAAGCAATCTCCCTTGCCAGTACCCCCCCCAGACTCGACGCATGCTGACCAAAAAGGCCCATCCTCAGGTCCTCAATCATCTTCTCATTTACCTCATAGGTACCGCTGGGAATGGGATGCAGAAGGCCCCCCCTGCCCACAACAGCGCTTAGTTTCGTAAGATTTATATCCCTTTTACTCAGGGTTTCCAGTATTATATCCTTCCTGAACTGATACTGGCTGAATATGGTAGGATAGGGCGCCAACTCTTCGGAAGAGTGCCTTATAACTTCCTCAAAAACAGGCTTTTCATTGTCGAATATTGCAATTTTGGTCGAAGTAGACCCTGGATTTATTACAAGCAGTCTGAATATATCCTTCATCTTCTCACCCCGTATTCTATTATCTATTTGCCAGCAAAACCGCGAGAGCGATGGAGTTTAATTTGTCCTCCTCGTTGTCGGCCCTTGAGGTAACCACTATAGGAATCTTTGCCCCCACCACCAGGCCGGCACATTTTGCCCCGGCAAAGTATACCAGTGACTTGTACAGAATATTACCCGCTTCGATATCCGGCATTATTAATATGTCCGCGTTACCCGCAACGGGATGGTCTATTCCCTTATGCCTTGCCGCCTCCACCGACACCGCGTTGTCCAGCGCAAAGGGTCCTCCCACAACGCAGCCGCTGATACGACCCTGCTGGTTCATTTTAACCAGTTCCTCCGCATCCAGTGTCGCTGGCATTTTCGGGTTTACCTTTTCAACGGCGCAAACAACCGCTACCTTTGGATTATCATAGTCTAAAGCCCTGGCCAGTCCCACTGCGTTTTCTATTATCTGCACCTTCTGTGAAAGGTCGGGGGCTATGTTCATGCCCGGGTCGCTGAATACAAACAATCTGTCGTAGCCCTTTACTTCCGTTACCGCTATATGGCTTAAAATGTTGCCGCCCCTGAGGCATTGGTCCGAAAGTACAGCCTTTAGTATAACCGATGTGTCTATTATGCCCTTCATAACGATATCCGCTCTGCCCGCACTTACCAGCTCCACTGCTTTGCCGCAGGCCCCTGCCTTGTCGGGCTCATCTATTATTTCCAATCCGTCGATACTTATATCCTGCTGCAAAGCTATTCTTTGTATTTCCTGTGCGTCTCCGACAAGTATCGCCTCTGCTATTCCCTTTGCCTTGGCCTGGCTGACGGCGGACAGCACCCCTACGTCCTGGGCCACAGCCACGGCAATGGTGCTGGGGCCTCTTTCCCTTGCCACCTTAATTATTTCATCAAAGGTCCTAATCAAGCTCCTTCACCTCTTCTTCATAAACCTTCGCCTGCTGTTCTCCCGATATCACCCTGTAAACCCCTTCGGCAAGGGAGCGCATCTCGTCTTCCCCGGGGTGTACCTTTACGGGTGCGATAAAGGCTGTCATAGCGATAATGTCATCAACCAGCCTTTTTGAATGGGCAAGGCCGCCGGTTAAAACTATATAGTCAACCTTTCCTTTCAAAACCGTCGCCATAGCCCCTATCTCCTTTGCGATCTGGTACGCCATTGCTTTTAGAATAAACCGTGCTCTTTCGTCGCCCTGTTCTATCATCCTTTCAACTTCCCTGGCATCGTTGGTCCCCAAGTAACCGGCAAGACCCGCTTTGCCTATTAATTTTTTCTTCAGTTCCTGCTCGGTATATTTACCCGAATAAGCCATCTTAATAACAGCTAACGTCGGCATGCCGCCTGCCCGCTCCGGCGAAAAAGGTCCGTAGTCGTTTGCACCGTTTATATCAATGATTCTCCCATCCTTAAGCGGTGATATTGATATCCCACCGCCCAGATGAACCATTATAAGCCTCAAGTCATTGAGGGGTTTACCTTCTTCCTTGGCAACCCTGTGAGCGACCGCTTTTATGTTAAGTGCATGACCAAGGGTCCTCCTTGGCAGTTCCGGCAAGCCTGAAATTCTTGCAACATCCTCGAACTCGTCCACCGAAACCGGGTCGGTAATAAAGGCGGGCACTCCTGCCCTATCTGCTATCCCCTTTGCCAGCATAGCTCCCAGGTTTGAAGCGTGCTCTCCTCTCGTCGCTTTTTTTAGGTCGTCAATCATGCTTTGAGTAACACCGTAGGTTCCGCCGGACATCGGTGCCAGCAAGCCTCCCCTCCCGGACACTGCAACCAGGGATTTAAGGTGTATACCTTGTTCCTTAAGCCAGTCAAGAATTATTCCAAGCCTGTATTGGTACTGGTTAGCTACCCTTCCCAGCTTGTCTAATTCTTCCACCGAGTGGGAAAGATTCTTTTGAAGCACGTTCCGATTATTCTCAAAAATCGCTACCTTGGTGGAAGTTGAACCGGGGTTTATGACCAGAACATAATCTTCCTTTTTCATCCTTTCCCTCCTTTTTAGTTCTTTCCTAATTTATAATCGCAAATATCATGCCAATTATTCCAGTTTCTTTATATTATTTGGCGTTATTTGCATTTATCGACAGGTTTAACCCCCTGGGCAGTGAAGCTTCCGGCATAAGAAAAAGCCAAAAAAAAGCAGCGACGGCGTCATAGTCCTTCATAACGCCACCGTCGTGCTAAAATATTGCAATATATTGCATGCATTATTTTGCAAAAACGCAGGCCCTTATGCAGGTTATTGCATGTCAATACGGTATTTTTTCAGCTTGTAATATAGGTTTCTAATGGATATGCCCATCCTTCTTGCTGCCTCGGTCTTGTTATACCCTACTTGATGCAGTACTTTCTTTATATATTCCTTTTCGGTATCGTCCAGAACTTTATTAAGCGGCACCGAAGCGTCCACAAAGTCCGGGGTATACGCTTTCCCCTCCACATCCGGCGCGCCTACTGCCTTTTCATTAATCCGTGGAAGATGCTCCTCAAGGATTACCGTATCGTTAAACTTCATATTGATTATGGCACGGCCTATGAAGTTCTCAAGTTCCCTTATATTGCCCGGCCATTCATATTCCAAGAGCCTTTTCTGCACACCGGCGGATATATCCTGTATGCTTCTACCGTAGTCCTGGTTAAACCGTCTTACTATATGCATGGCCAGATGATATATGTCTTCTTTTCTGTCCCTTAAGGGGGGGATTCTTAGCGGGATAACGTTGAGACGATAATACAGGTCCTCCCTAAACCTTCCCTGCTGCATGGCCTCTTCCAGGTCTATGTTGGTGGCTGAAATTATCCGCACGTCCACTGGGATTGCGTTAGTTCCTCCCACCCTTATTATTTCCTTTTCATGGAGCACCCGCAACAGCTTTGCCTGAATCCCGGAATTAATTTCGCCTATCTCGTCAAGGAATATGGTGCCGCCGCTGGCTACCTCAAAAAGCCCCTTCTTACCGCCCTTTTTTGCACCGGTGAATGCTCCCTCCTCGTAGCCGAACAATTCGGATTCCAGAAGGGACTCTGACAGCGCGGCGCAGTTGACCCGAACAAACTGGCCAAACCTCCTCCCGCTGGCATTGTGTATCGCATGGGCAAACAATTCCTTGCCGGTTCCGCTCGCCCCCTGCAATAGCACTGTGGCCGGGGTCTGGGCAGCTTTTTTGGCCTTTTCGATAACCTGCTGCATTTTATGGTTTACACTTACAATATCGTCAAAGGTATACTTTGCCTCAAGTTTTCTTATTATCTGCTTGGCCTGATTGAGTTCTTCGGTGAGTTTTTTTATCCCGGATATGTCATGAATCACTCCGACGCTTCCCCGCAGTTCCCCGTCAACCACTATGGGGGCGGCATCCACTATAACCTCTTTCCTGGAGGGACCCACTTTAAGCCGAGCGCTTTTTATAGGCTTTCTGGTTTCCAGCACCTTGAAATGGATGCTCTCTCCCTCGGCGATGTCCACCGTGGCCGGCTTTCCTATCACGTCCTTTTCGGATAACCCGGTAAGCCTCGTATAGGCAGGATTTACCATTACCCCCATTCCGTGTTGGTCCACCACCGATATGGCGTCCTGGGTGGAATGGAAAATAGCCTCAAGCATGCTTTGTATCTCCTTGAGGTTTGTAATCTGCTCTGCCAGCTGTTTTATCTCGCCAATATCGCTGGACACCTCCACGGCACCTATAACGTCTCCCGCCCCGTCCCTTACCGGCATACAGTTGGTTAGTATTCTTGTGTTGCAAAAGGGCTGTTCCCTGTTCAGTTCCGCCTTGCCGGTCTCCAGCACATAGGACAGCCGGGAGTTATCCACCACGTCCAAAATCGGCTTGCCTAGCGCATCTTCAAATCTCACCCCCATTAGTCTTTCAGCGGCTTTGTTAAAAATGGTTATTATCCCATCCCTGTTCACTGCAACAATAGCATCGCGGGTAGAGTTTAGTATTACCTCCAGTTCCCTGTTTGGCATGCTTCCCCCCCCAGTCCACCTACTCCTCAACCTCGTCCGGGACAATGAGTTCTATTTCAATCCGCAAGGGTGCAATGCTTACAAGCTCTATATCCTCCGGCAGGTCCGCCTTAAGCGTAACGGTATGCTTACCGGCAGCAAGGCCCTCCAGCGATGTGGTCACTGAAATGTCGCCTGCGGTCAGTTGGTCTATTGTGCTCTGTCTGCCACGGACGGTAACCCGCACTGTGGGTACCGGTGTCTCATCGGAGAGCCTTAAATCCTGTCCCAGGCCGCTGAAATTTACCCTCCCCACCGGAATTTCTCTGTTAATTATCCCTTCCCCTCTGACGTAAACAGTCACCGTGCTAATATTCTCAACCGGCGCAACCCCCGCTGGCATTATCAGTCCAACATTAAAATTAGTATTTCGGTTTATGCCTGCCAACGAAACCGGCTCGGTCTTAATTGAATTTATTGTTTGCAGCACCGATTCCTCTCCGTATACAACTATGGTATCCCTGTTAAGCTGGATATCAGTAATCTCCCACTCCACGGAGGGCTGCCCCTCTACCGACGGTTCTATATTGATTAGCTTTGTTTTTCTTACCGGAACGGTTACTTCCACTATATTGGGATTAAGCGTGACCCCAGCAACATCGTTGTTTTCGGCATCCACCGCTTTAACCGCCAGCACTTCCTGTAGGTCTCCGGTAGCCCCGGCCAGTTTCATCACCGCCGTTGCCACCCTTATGTTATTAAGCAAACTCTCGGGCCCGCTTACCAGCACCTCTCCAGGGGTTATGACCGGCGGAAGAGCAGTATATCCCTCCATAGGCCTCCCCTCGGTGGACACGGTTACCGGTACCTGAACGCTGGATATCTGCTCCATATTCACCTTTATGCTTTTAGGAGTGAAATCCACCAATTCCACATTGCCGGGCAGACCCCTCACCTCTATCGGTACGTTGTTTACCCCCCTTTGGGTATGCCCCCGAAGATCGGCTTCAGCAATTATGTCACTGGCTTTTATTTCGGCCAAGACGCTACGTTTTCCCTGGAGATTTACATCTATTTTATACTGCTGGGGGTCCTTAATAACAAGCCCTGATGTAACAATGGTTTCGGTATTAATAAGCTGCACCGGAACGTCTTTTATGGGCTTGTACTCCACTGGGTTTTGATCGCTGGCTACATACAACCAGAGGGCAACCGCAAACAGTACGGATATTATCCTGGTGTTCATCTTTTTATTTATCATCCTGGACATCCTTGACCCTCCATTTCAGGAAGCCGCGGTATTTGTGCTCCTGTGGTTTGTACTGACTTATCAGCATCTCTTTTAGCATTTTCCCATCGAGGTATCTGGACAGCCGGCCTCCCTTGGCGGTAGATATTACGCCCGTTTCTTCAGATACAATTATTGCTATTGCGTCGGAATGCTCAGAAATGCCAAGCCCGGCCCTATGCCGAGTACCCAGTTCTTTACTGAGGCTTTGGTTCTCGGTAAGCGGAAGCAGACATCCCGCCGAGGCTATCCTCTTGTCCCTAATAATGACCGCCCCGTCGTGCAGAGGTGTATTGGTTGCGAATATGGTCTGCAGTAGCTGGGAGGACACGTCAGCGTCCAAATTTATACCCGTTTCCACGAATTCGCCAATCCCCGTTTCCCTTTCAAGCACTATAAGGGCACCGGTCTTTTTTTTGGCAAGGACCTGCACCGCTGCGGTTATTTCGTCTATAAGCGTTTTGGTCTCCTTGTCAAGGGCTTCGATTAAGGGTTTGCCGAAAATTATACCGCCCCGGCCCAGAAACTCTAGCGCCCTGCGCAGTTCCGGCTGAAAAACTATAAGCAGAGCGATAACCCCCACCGTCATAGTGTTACGCAGCAGCCAGTTTACGGTATACAGCGGAAAAAAGCCGCTGGGGCCGCTGGCCCATGTGGCAAATACAAGAACGAAAATGCCCTTTATTAACTGCTCCGCCCGAGTTTCCCGGATGAGCATAAATAATTTATAAAAGACGTAGGCAATAACCGCCATGTCTATTACGTCCCATAGCGTGATGCTCATTATTATATCCTTCAACTGCATAGCCATTTTGCCCACCCCAGACTTTTTGAAAAACTTTGCATAGTATACTTTCTATAATTGTATACTTTTCTCCTTCTTTTAATTATACAACAAATATATTTTTTTAATCAGTCGGAGCAGCGGTCGTTGCTTCGGTACAGCATATTTTTAGCTTTACTCCGCAAAGATAACCGGTTATATTTTTGTTGTTCGGAAAAAATATACTGAACTGTCTTTGGATATTTATTTTACCGACCGCTGTTTATGCGGAGTTTTTTATTTGGTTCGGGAATATATATAACGTGATAAAGACTTTACACAGTTGTCATCCTGAGCGAAGCGAAGGATCTTGCGAAGCGCTTGTCATCCTGAGCGATAGCGAAGGATCTTATGCCTGTCTCCGGGAAGATTCTTCGGACTTCGCCCTCTTAAGCGACAAAGTCGGATTCTTCACTACGTTCTTAAGCGGCAAAGCCGGATTCTTCGGGCTTTGCCCTCAGAATGACAGATAAAGGAATGTAATATTATTAGTGCGTTATATAGGTACCCTAGTATTAATTGCCGGTCAAAAACTGTGCTACAATATATGTAATGACAGGGACCATCGGACAGGGAGCAAAGGAACCGTCCTCCTGCTTCCCGGAAAAGGAGGCTGTTAACGTGAGAATACTGCTTATAGACGATGAAAAGGCCCTGGTAAAGGGACTAAAGAGCAGCCTGGAGTTCCATGGCTTTAACGTTGATACGGCTTACAGCGGCAGCGAGGCCCTTTCCAAGTTTGGCGAAAACCAGTACGACTTTATAGTGCTTGACCTTATGCTGCCGCAGATAGATGGAATGTCGCTGTGCAGGATGTTCAGGGAGCGATCGGAGGTTCCCATAATAATGCTCACCGCCCGCAGCGACCACCTGGACAAAATAGCCGGACTGGAAACCGGAGCGGATGATTACATGACCAAACCCTTTAACACTATGGAGCTCATCGCCCGTATAAGGGCGGTGCACCGGCGCGTACAAAAACGAAAAACTCCTTCAGCAAATATTGTGGAAGGTCGGCTGGAACTTAACCCAGACCTGCAGAGAGTAAGGGTGGGGGACAGGGAAGTCCCTCTTACCGTAAAGGAGTTTCAGCTGCTGGAGGTGCTAATGAGCAACCCGGGTAGGATTTTCAGCCGGAAAAAGCTTTTTGAGATGATATGGGAGGAGGAGGGCTTTGACACCCGTACCATAGACGTCCATATAAGAAATATTAGAGAAAAGATAGAGGTCGACCCCTCCAACCCGGTTTACATTATTACCAAATGGGGAAGCGGTTATTACTTCAAAAGGGGAAACGAAGGCAGTGTTTAAGAGTTTAAGAACAAGGCTTATACTGGTTTATTCTCTTATTATTTTTATGACCATCCTGGCGGTGGACTTCCTTATTCTTAGCGACTACTTCCGATCAAGGCTGCAGGAGAGGACCATAGCCTATTTTACCTATGGAAACATCGCTGCCAACATAGCGTCCACAAACCTATCGGATACATTTTATATAACCCGGACTCTCGAACAGTACACCGAAACCACCGGCGCCCGGTTCCTTTTTATAGATAGCCGGTCGGTGGTTGTTTCGGACGGGGCAAACCGCTATACCGGGGAAACCCTTACAAATCCCCAGGTAAGGGAAGCCCTGTCCGGTAGCAATTCATGGGCTGTTTACGGCAATGGGACCAGGAATTTACAGCTGGCGGTCCCCGTTACCTCCGGCGATAGAGATAGCCTTCAAATAAACGGCGCAATACTTATTTCGGCCGGGCTGGAGGACCTGTACCAGGCTTATTACGCGCTACGCTGGAGGGTGGTATTAATTTCCCTCATTGCGGGACTATCAGGCATATTTTTCAGCCTTGTAGCGGCCTACCGCCTGTCAAGCCCTCTAAACAAGCTAATAGCTTTCTCCGATCGGCTGTCCCGGGGCAACCTGGGGGAGGAGGTAAATATAAAAAGAACCGACGAAATAGGCCAGCTGGCGGATACTATAAACACCATGAGCGCTGAACTGCACCGCATTGAAACAAACCGGCGCAGGTTTATAGGGGACGTCTCCCACGAATTGAAAACTCCGCTGGCCTCAATAAAGGCTCTGACGGAGGCCCTGATGATGGGACACACTCCGCCTAAGCAGCAACGGGAGTTTCTTGGGGACGTTGTGAACGAAGTGGACAGGCTCTCCACGCTTATTTCTCGGCTTCTTACCCTTACCCGGCTGGAGGAGGAAACCCTTAACCGGGAATACTTCAAAATCTCGGATATTATAAAAAACACCGTCCGGGTTATGACACCGCTGGCCGCATCCCATGACGTAAAGGTCACAAATGAGGTCCGGATGGATATCAAAGTCCTGTGCGATAAGAATCTGGTCAGGGAGATGCTGGTAAACCTCCTTGACAATTCGATAAAATATAGGGACAAAACCAAGGCTGAAAACAGAATAGAGCTTAAGGATTACCTTACCAATAGCAAATACCGTCTGGAAGTTTCCGACAACGGGATAGGCATCGCCGCCCAGGACCTGCCCCGTATATTCGAGGGGCTTTTCAGGAGCGAACCGTCCCGTAGCAAAGAGATAGAGGGCTACGGTATGGGCCTGGCGATAGTAAAAAGAATAACATCCCTCCACGGATGGGACATTTCGGTGGACAGCCAGCCGGGGAAAGGTACCACCATGATTGTTACCATCCCCCTGTAGTTTAGAGTTTCTTTAAGACCGCTTAACATTATCTTTACAAATGGGCGCTATCATATACTTAAGAAATCAAGTCCAAATTACAAGGAGGTGCACAACATGAAAAGAAATACCGTGCTTATACTGATACTTATTGCAGCCATTTTAACGGCGGGATGCGGCATGTTCTCCGGCGGCAACGGACAAGGAGACCCCCAGCCGGGGGATACAATAGTCCCCCCCGAGCCGGAAGGAGAAACGGTGGAAATAACCCTTTATTTTGCCAACAATGAATATGTCCAGACCGGAGACGAAAACCTTGAAAAGATGCTAACCGAAAAGAGAGAGGTGCCCCTCACAAACAAACCCCTGGCACAGGCCGCTGTGGAGGAACTTATTGAAGGGCCCAGGGATAAAAACATGGGCGTGGTCATACCGTCCAGGATAAAGCTTATAGACGTCGAAGTGGTGGATGATATAGCCTATGTAAACTTTGCAAGCTCGGGCATGAACGGCGGGTCTATGGAGGAGTTCTTTCTTATCGGCTCGGTGATAATGACCCTCACAGAGCTGGACAACATAGACGCGGTTCAGTTCCTGGTAGACGGTAAAAAAACAGACTCCCTTATGGGGCATATATACACCATGGACCCGATGGGCTCCGACGGGTTTTGAACCGGTTGAAGCCACGGAAAAGCCGAAGGGCATAATTTCCCTTCGGCTTTTTCGTTTAATCCATCATAATAATACCCATGGCCCTGTACGTCTCGTAGTATATGACCCTGCTCCTTGGCAAGCCGTTGTCGGCCTGGAATTGGTACAGGGACCTCTCCATGCCCGGCCCGTATACCCCGTCTATGGAACCGTTGTAGTACCCCAAAAGCCTCAACCGCCTTTGCACCTCCACCACGTCAATTCCCTTGTCCCCGGGTTTTAGGTTCCTGGCACCGTTGCCAAAGGGGCCGTAAAGTCCCCCATATATGTACACCGGCGTTCCGTATTTTACATAGGTGAAAAGGTCCTCCACGTCTTTATTATACATTCTGACGCAGCCGTGGGACGCATTGTATCCGATGCTGGAGGGTTTGTTGGTGCCGTGTATCCCATAAATGCCCCAGGGCACGTCTATGCCTATCCACCGGCTTCCAAAGCCGCCCCCCCACCTCGCCTTGCTTATTACCTTCCATCGGCCGATGGGCGTCGGGGTAGAACGCGCCCCTGTAGCCACCGGGTATTTCTTTATCAGTGCGCTTCCGTCCAGTAGGTAAAGGGTTTTCTCGTCTATATCTATAAAAATCTGCAGGTTTTCGTATTCGGGATTATCCAGCATGTACCTTTTTTCCCAGACCTGATAGTCCTGTAATTCCCTCAACTGCTCCTTATCCGTCCGGCTGGTGCCGTAGTATAGAAAAATGGCCGCCAAAACAATAAAAGTCAGTACAAGACCCAGTATTTTTTTTGCCATATAATAAAAACTCCCCCCCTTACTCTATATAATTATATGGAGCAAGGGGGGAGTTTAACACCATATACTTGTTTACACTGTCCGTTTATTGCGGCACTTCTCCTTTAAACGACCATACTAATAGGTTTTCCGCAGTCGCCGCACTTTTTGCCGTCAAATAAAAGCCTGGCGGCATGCCCCCTCCTTTCCACCAGTTTTGCATCACAGGCGGGGCAGTAGGTATTGTTGTCTACACCGGCTACATTGCCTATATAGACGTATTCCAAATGCTTTTTAACAGCCTCTTTGGCGGCAGCCATGGTATCCAGCCGGGTTGGTGGCCTGTCCATTTGATACGCCGGATAGTACCTGGAAAGGTGAATGGGAATATGTTTGTCAACGCCGGCTATCCATTCAGCCAGGCTTTCCAACTGCCCGGTGTCGCTGTTAAGTTCGTCCACCACAAGGGTTGTAACCTCCACATGACAGCATCCCGCCGCCGCTTTCACCGTATCAAGAACAGGGGACAGCCTGCCCGAACATATGCTGCCGTAGTAATCATCGCTGAAGGCCTTTATATCAATATTGAGGGCGTCTATAAAGGGCAGCAGCTGTTCCAAAGCTTTTATTCCAATATAACCGTTTGTCACCAGCACGTTTTTAAGAACCCTTTCCCTTGCAAGGCGCGCGGTGTCCAGCACGTATTCATACCATATTGAAGGCTCGTTATAGGTATAGGCTATTCCAATATTGTCCCTCACCGACATCGCCCGGCTCACAAGGTCCCCGGGAGACACAAAAACCGTCCCGGGAGTGCCGTGGGCAATAGCATGGTTCTGACAGAAACCACATTTTAGATTGCACCCGAAACTACCCACCGACAGTATCGGCCTTCCGGGATAGAAATGATATAGGGGCTTTTTTTCTATCGGGTCGACGTTACAGGCGGTTATCTCTCCGTAGTTTAGCGAATACAAAACACCGCCTTTATTTCTTCTGACGCTGCATCTGCCTGTTTGTTCCGGTTTAAGTACGCATGCGTGGGGACACAGAAAACACCGGACAGTATCTCCATCCCTTGTGTAGTACATAGCTTCTTTGATTCCCATGCTCTCACATCCTCACTTGTGCCTTATTACTTCAAACCGCTCCATAACATAGGGCTCCCCTGGACTGATACCCGCCTTCCTTAGAGCGACGGTCACCTGCTGCTGCGGTGTATCAATCCCCTCTATATCGGGCAGCAAAAGACCAGACCTTCCCCCCGAGCGGACTATTACGCCGTATCTTTTGACGTCCAACTCGTCCATGGACTGAATGACCTCCGGCTGCCCCAGTACATCCACCGAATATTCAAGGTGTTCCAGTTCCTCCGGCGTTACCGGATAGAACCGGGGGTCCCTCACCCCGGCGCTTATTGCGTTGCTTATTATTTCCCGGGCAATGTTTTCAGTGGTGGACGCAATTGTACCTATGCAGCCCCTAAGCTGCCCGTCCATCTTGAGGGACACGAAGGTCCCGGCCCTTTGGAACAGCATCTCCTCTGGAAGCCCCTCGTCGGGGGTTATTACCTCACCCTTCTTTATATAGCTTTCCAGCGCCAGGCGGGCCAGTCCGACGAAGGGATCTCCCCTTTGGCCTTCGGCAGGACTTTTATTAGCTGAATCTTGCGGTTTTTCACCTTCCCCTTTATGCTCCCTCCCCGAGGGGGTAAAGGCGGCGACGCAATATCCTACGCCGTAGGGACCCTCGTAGGACAGTACCCGAGCATCCACGCTGTAGCCGTCCAGAACTCCCAGGGTAGTCACCACAGACCGGTAAGCGCACTCGCCGGCTTGTTCTATCAGGCCAGGATCCATTTTCATTATACCCTCCACCCTCATGTCCTTAAGGAGGGCCACAAGTTTTCGGTCGTATTCGATGCCCTTTTTGCTGTAACCTGCGGGGGCTCCCCTTTTGAGCCTGTGGGACAGGTCTCCGCTACATAAAACGGCGGTTTGACCGTTTTGCTTCTCCGCCGCCCTTTGGATGCACTTACCGAACCGGTAAAGCCTTTCTGGCGGAAGCAACCCGTAGGTTATGTGCACCAGGCCAAAACCCTGGTGTTTTTTGCTGATAAAGTACAGGGGTACTAGGGCCCCATGGTCAAGACCGGAGGATATGCCGTACCTCTTGCGGGTTTCTTCGTCAACGGCCATAACGGATATACCGTCCCGGGCAGCTTCTTCCATTATATCGAAGGCCATTTGGGTGTGCCCTGTAAAGGATAGAGACACACCGGGCTGGCCGAAGCCGCCGAAGTCTCCGCTAAACTCCCGCTGGACTCCCACCGCCATGGCGTCCCTAAACAATGGACCGTGGGGCGTAATGACAACTAAAATCTCCGGTTTCTTAGCAGCGATGTCCAGCGATACTTCCTTCATCGCATCAATTGTTTTTTGGGCCTTTCTTTCCTCCCCCTGCCCCACCTCCGCAACTATTATAGGAGGATGTGGCACCAGATAGCTTGTACCTATTTTCCCCATGATTTCTTTCCCTCCATTTTTCATCCATTTACCCATAGTTACATAAAACACATTTAATTCTACATTTCCTAGTGTGTCATCCTGAGCAAAGCGAAGGACCTTGCGTAGTAGCTGTCATCCTGAGCGAAGCGAAGGACCTTATGCCTGCCTCCGAAAGGTTCTTCGGGCTTCGCCCTTTAAAGCGTCAGAATCGGGCCCTTCGGACTCCGCTTATTCGGAATAACAGATAATGGAATGTAATACTATTAGTACGTTGTATATACATAACATACGATAAGGGCGATTCATTCGGTCAAATATCTGAGAATGCCCGAATATATTGCAAAGGCAACCTTTTCCTGATATCTCTCATCGTTTAAAAGCCGCTCTTCCTCCGGGTTGGACAAAAAGCCGCATTCCACCAACACCGTAGGCACTTTGTTATCCTTAAGAAGATAGATATCGTCATCCGCCTTGGGCTGACGGTAGTTGTCCCTGTCGAGGACCCTTCGCAGCTCCTCCTGCATTATCACCGCAAGTCGTCTGCCTTCCTCCGAACCTCTGTGATAGAAGACCTGTGCCCCATAATACCGGGATTGGGAAAAGCTATTTAGATGGATTATTACATTGACGCAGCTGTCGCTTTGGTCTGCTATGGCTTTCCGTTTTTGCAAGTCGTCCCGTTTTTTGTTGGGCGCATCGGGAGAGTACAGACCGTAATCGCCATCCCTGGTCAGAATGGCAATCCCTCCCCCCTCCTCCACCAACCTTTTGAGCCTTAAAGCTATTTCGAGGTTTATCCTGTCCTCGTTTGCGCCCTGTCTTCCAACGGCGCCGGGGTCCCTGCCCCCATGACCGGCGTCTATGAACACTGCTCTGTTTGTCATTGGGAAAAAGACAGCCCTGCTGGAATTCAAGATATCATTAAAAAAGAAAAATGTAAATAGTACCATGGTCAAAAGGGCGGTTACAATAAAGAGGTTTCTCCTCCTGATTACAATTACGTGCATATTTATATTCCCCCTACTTTATCGGGTATATAAAAAATATATGTACAAAAAAAAATATAATCACAGAAAACTGTGAAAATAGAAAAGGGACAAAGAACCGTCCCTTGTCCCTTTCTTGTCCCTTTTTGTTCCTCCCTATTCGATGTCGGGGAGGATTTTGTTTAGAATTATACCCGCGATTGCGCCAAGGGCCATTCCCGACACGGTAATCCATTTAAATGAAAGGGTTGCCCCTCCAAGGCCGAGAACCAGTATTACCGCAGCTATGATAAGATTCCGTGACTTTTTGAAGTCCACCTGGTTTTCCACCACCGTCCTTACACCTACTGCTGCTATCATACCGAACAATATTATGGATATTCCGCCCACAACGGCGGTTGGTATTGTACTAATAAAAGCCCCCAGTTTGGGTATTACTGCAAGTATTATTGCAAAACACGCTGCTGTTCTCATAACTACCGGATTGTATACCTTGGTAAGGGCAAGCACGCCGGTGTTCTCAGAATAGGTGGTGTTGGCCGGGCCACCGAACATTGCGGATATACAGGTTGCCAGGCCGTCGCCTATAAGAGTCCTTGTAAGGCCCGGGTCCTTCACCAGGTCCTTTTCCACCGTGGCGCCAACGGCCAGAATGTCTCCTATATGTTCAACAATGGTTACTATAGCAACGGGAGCCACAATCATTATCATTTCCATATCAAACCTGGCTACCTGGAAGGGCGGTATACCGAACCAACCCGCCTCCGCAAAGGGTGTATAGTCCACATGTCCGGTTACCATAGCTACAATGTATCCAACAAAAAGGCCTATCAATACCGGGAGCACCTTAACAAAACCCTTTCCGAAGATGCTTACCAGTGCCACCGTAATTAATGCAACAAAGGCTAGAAACCAGTTGCCGCTGGCCATGTCTATGGCTGTAGGTGCCAGCAACAGCCCTATGGTCATAATAATCGGACCGGTAACGATGGGCGGAAAGAAGCTTGCAATTTTTTCGTATCCGAACACATAGACAAGCCCCGACATTACCACATACACCAGACCGGCTATTACTATTCCCCCCTGGGCGTAGGCAAGCCCCTCGGCGTACGCGTCCCCCGCCTGGTAGGCAACCCCGTTTCTGGCTGCCACCGCCGCGGCGGCTGCCAGTATAGGTGGTATAAATGCAAAGGAAGACCCCAAGAATATCGGAGCTTTCTTCTTTGTAACAAGATGAAAGAGTAAAGTGCCTATGCCAGCCATAAAAAGAGCTACTGATATATCCATCCCGGTAATAATGGGAACAAGAACAGTAGCTCCAAACATTGTGAAGGTGTGCTGCAAACCCAAAACCATTTTCTTACCGGTGCTAAGAGCAACCCCTTCAGATATGATACCGTTGTCCGCCTTTTTGTTTTTGCCGTTACCAGTCATAATCCACACTCCTTAAATTTTGTACTAAAAAAGCTTCCCGTCACCGACAGGAAGCGTCTTTACACAAAAGTGCCAGTTTTAGAAGCACTCTCAACTCTTTTCCTTGCCGGCCTCTCCGGACCACCTTAAAGGAAGGCTTGTATTCATTTTCCTAAATTATATCACCGGCCGCCGGCAATGTCCAGAAAAAAAGTGCCGTTTTTTGTCGGCAATAATTCTTCTTTTCGCTGCAATAATACTTACTCAACAACCACCGCCGTGCCGGAGGCGGTCACCATAAGCATATTGCCGTTTTGGCCAAGCACCTCATAATCAATGTCCACCCCGACCACCGCATTAGCCCCAAGGGCCGCTGCCCTTTTTTCCATTTCCCTTAATGCCGCTTCCCTTGCTTCAATTAGTTCCCCTTCATAGGAGCCGGAGCGTCCACCAAAAAAGTTGGTGAGGCCTGCTGCAAAGTCCTTAATAAAATCCACTCCAGAGACTACTTCGCCAAAGACTATTCCCTTGTACTGGTATATTTTTTTGCCTTCTATACCGGGTGTTGTGGTTACAACCATTATAATCCCTCCGTTTTATTTATACTGCTTTAGACACCTTCAGGTATCCGGTTGTTCCAATTCCAGATACTATAAAATAAACCGCCAAAGGGAATTCTCCCCCCTGACGGTTGGCGATTGCGAT
>LSQX01348344.1_pt1 | contig 27893 bp, 24 predicted proteins | sample 654561 | NCBI WGS metagenome assembly LSQX01 (sample SAMN04489861, study PRJNA283612) | anaerobic digester metagenome | isolation source: 4 biogas reactors fed with cattle manure at either 37C or 55C with and... | place: Denmark: Kongens Lyngby | collected 2014
CTGACGCAAAGACTATTTTAAGGCCAAAGCGCCTGTTTGTCAAGCATAATGTTGCCCATTCCCTCTTTTTACACCTGTTGCATCCATTGTATGCACCCAGACCCATTTTGTTCCTTGCTGCCCGGGCACGAAGGGTATATTAATCTTCAACTCCTATCAGGGGAACCCCGTGTTCCAGGATGGTGATGGGATTGATCCACACATCGTTAATGGTAAATGAGAAGTGAAGATGGGGGCCTGTTGAGAAGCCGGTGGAACCCACGGTACCAATAACATCTCCCTTCTTTACCATATCCCCGGTTTTTACATATAACTCACTTAAATGATAATGCCAGGATTTAAGGCCATAGCCATGCTCAATAATGATGGTGTTGCCTGTTTCAATAAGGTAATCTGCGATAAGCACCCTGCCGTTATTGGTTGCCACAATGGGTGCTCCCTCATCATGGCCTATGTCCAGCCCATTATGCCTGTAGGATGTGGGGGAGTTATTCACATAGCGTCTTTTGCCAAAATCCTCGGGAGATACGCGTCCTCCCTCAACCGGCTGGATGAATTCCCCTTCCCAGTACCGAACAGGATCGGAAACCGGTTTCAGCGGATAAAGCTTCTCCCTGATTTCAGCCGAACTTTTCTCATTCCTCGTGGACGCCGCCACCTGAGGATCTATTCTAAGATTCTGGATGATGAACTCCTTGGGTCTGACAAATACGCTGAATTCCTTCACAACCTCCCCTGAGGATACCTTCACGGCATAGGATCGGTTCTCCTTATGAAAATAGCTCACAGGAAGAAGGACCGTTCTGGTATTACCCTCCTGAAAAGCATTGGGCTTAAAATCAATCTCTGTTTCGATGGAAAGGTCCTCGTGAGGCTGGATGTTGGAAGCCTTGATGACCAGAAGCTCACCCGGATCAATTTCTTCAGCGGAAATATCAATGCGTACAGGGTAGTCGGCAACCAGTGTAAACTCATATGTGGCCTTTCCGTAAAAGTCCCGATCGTCATTCTGGTTCCATTCAAGCTGCATTATGCAGTTATACAGGCCGTCCTCATCCAGCAGACTGGCGATATTATCCGGCTGATTAAGACTCTGGACCATAACCAGGTTATTGTCCCTGTATATGAAAAGGTAAAAGATATCGGGCTGCACTTCAAAATCATAGCCTAAAACAGATTCCTGATTAATGTTAAAGCTGTAATAGTCGGTTCCTTTCAGGTAATCGGTTCTTGCAGGATAAAACTCACCGTCTGCTTTTCTCATCTGCCACTCATAATCTGAAGGCAGAATGGTATTGCTCAAGCCGTCCAGAGTCAGCGATACACGGGGCGGCCGGTTGTGCTCATACAGCGTGTCAAAGATCGGCTCGCTGAGAATTCTTTCAAAGTACTCGACACCGATCTTGCAAAGTCCTGATTCTGTCTCGACAAATAGGCTTTTCCTTTCCAGAGCCCTGTCCACATACAGTCTATACTGCTTATGACCATTTTTCAGAGTAAAGTCCAGACCATAGGATTTAAGATTCCGCCCCGCCAATTCCCTGTTAATAGGCCGGGCGGAATTGATGGCATCGACGTATAATGAAAAAGAGTTCTTATCGGAAATAATGGAGGTGTTTCCCAACGGGTCAGTAAGAGTGATCTCCACGATGCCGGCCAGCTTCAACACAGGCTTTGGAACAGCAATGATGATGAATGCTGCAATCAGTACAAGCAGGGTAAGTATGACCGCCCTGGTGCCGTACCGTTGTATTCCTCGTCTCTTCGCCGTCTTCTGGGATCTTTTCATCTTGTAACCCCCTCATCATTCCTTACCTCTATTGTATCATTAAAGCCCCGTATTTTAGAATGGGAATAAACATCTTGTCAGGACAATATTCCTGACATGCCTTTTGGCAGAAAGCAAAGGGCCTGCCGAAAAAGCCCTCAACGTAATGATAGGTTCATGGCGCGGCTTTTCCCTGCAGACCCTATGATTATTCTGAAGTTTACCTTAGTGGAATATGCATCCCTTCTACGGCATCATAAGCTCATTTCGATATTCGTTTCTTTATGCTCTGACTAAAGGCATGGTTTCGCCAACACATGAACTTTAATAGGCTCTGCCCCAGATAACCATATGCCTGGCATCCTTTCCGCAGCATAGGCATTTGTCCCCTACCCTCTCCTGTTCAAAAGGAATACACCTGGCGGTGGCTGCGGTTCTTTCCTTAACCTCATTCTCACATGCCTCATCGCCGCACCACATGGCCTTGATAAAGCCTTGCTTCTCATTGAGCTTCTGCTCCAGTTCATCTAGATCCTTTGCTATAAAGGTTCTCTCCTCCCGAAGTCTCAGAGCCTTGTTATAAAGGGACTTTTGTATGTCGTCCAAAAGCTGCGGAATGACGGTTTCCAGCTCATCCATGTTCACAAAGAGCTTTTCCCTGTTCTCCCTCTTCACAAGAACAACCTGGTTCTTCTCAATGTCCTTTGGACCAACCTCCAGCCGCAGCGGAACACCCCTCATCTCATGCTCACTGAACTTCCAGCCGGGCATCTTGTCGGAGTCGTCCAATGTCACGCGGCAGACCTTAGAGAGCCTTTCTTTAAGCTCCCTTGCCTTTTCCAGAACACCCTCAACATGCTGCTGGACAGGAATAATAACCATCTGCACGGGAGCGATCTTGGGCGGAAGTACCAGACCCGAATCGTCGCCATGAACCATTATCAGTGCGCCGATGAGGCGGGTGGTCACGCCCCAGGATGTCTGATGGGCGTATTTGAGCTGGTTGTCCCTGTCCAGATATTGGATGCCGAAGGCACGGGCAAAACCGTCCCCGAAATTATGGGAGGTTCCCGACTGAAGCGCCTTTCCATCATGCATCAGGCTCTCTATGGTATAGGTAGCCTTCGCTCCGGCAAATTTCTCCTTTTCGGTCTTCTTACCCTTGATAACCGGTATGGCCAGCACTTCCTCACAGAAGGAGGCATAGGTATTGAGCATCCGGAGGGTTTCCTCCTCTGCCTCCTCTGCCGTAGCATGAACAGTATGCCCTTCCTGCCACAGGAATTCCACGGTTCTTAAAAAGGGGCGGGTGGTCTTTTCCCAGCGCACCACCGAGCACCATTGGTTATAGAGCTTGGGAAGATCCCTGTAGGATTGAACGATGTTTTTGTAATGGTCACAGAACAGGGTCTCAGAGGTAGGTCTCACACAGAGCCTCTCTGTGAGCTCTTCGCTTCCGCCGTGGGTGACCCAGGCCACCTCGGGCGCAAAACCCTCCACATGATCCTTCTCCTTCTGAAGAAGGCTTTCGGGTATGAACAATGGCATATAAACGTTTTCATGGCCGGTTTCCTTGAACCGCCTGTCCAGATCACTCTGGATACGCTCCCAGATGGCATAGCCGTAGGGACGGATGATCATGCAGCCCCGCACGCTTGAGTAGTCAACAAGATCCGCCTTTTTGATGATATCGGTATACCATTGGGCAAAGTCTTCATTCATGGAGGTGATGGATTCAACAAATTTCTTTTCCTTGGCCATAGAATACTTCCTTTCAAAACTCAGGTTCTATAGTGTAATGTGGTTAAGCACCACAAAATCCAGTCTGTATCAGGATCCGCCATGTTTTTTTATTGTTTCCAAAACGGCGGCCACTGCGTCTTCCACAGGCAGTGTCGAAGCATTGTCCTCATATCTTAGCCTGAACTCAACCAGTCCTTCTGCAACCTTTCTACCCACATTGATACGGATGGGTATGCCAATCAGATCTGCATCCTTGAACTTGACACCTGCCCTCTCATTGCGGTCGTCAAGCAGCACCTCAACATTGTGTTTTTTAAGTTCCTGATAAAAGTGCTCTGCAGTTGAGGCCTGTTTTTCATCCAGAACATTGACGGGAACTATAATCACCTGCCAGGGCGCAATGCTCATGGGCCACAGAATACCGTTTTCATCATGATTTTGCTCGATGATCGCTGCCATGATCCGGTTAATTCCTATTCCGTAGCATCCCATAACCATGGGATGTTCAGATCCCGATTCATCCAGGTAGGAGCAGCCCAGCGACTCGGAATACCTGGTACCCAGCTTGAAAATATGTCCTACTTCGATACCCCGCCCAAACTCCAGCGCCGTTCCGCAACGGGGGCACGGGTCGCCCCTGGCAATCATCCGAATATCGGCATATTCTGCACGAAAATCCCTCTGGGGAACCACATGCTTTAAGTGGAAACCTGTCCGGTTGGCACCGACAATGAGGCTTTGACCTCTGCCAAGCTCCAGATCGGCAATTATCCTTACCGGCAGACCTACCGGTCCCGCAAAGCCAACCTCGGCTCCGGTAATGGACTTTACACTCTCTTCATCCGCCATTTCAAGGCTGCTGCATCCCAGAAATGACATGAGTTTTTCTTCATTGATTTCACGGTCGCCCCTGACCATGGCCGCCACCATATCTCCGTCAACCATATAAAGGATTGTCTTTGCCAGATCGGTTTCCCTACAGCCTAAAAAGGCGGTAACTTCTGCGATGGTTCTCGCATCCGGAGTAGACACAGCCTCAGGCTGCAACCGATCGACTGCTTCTGACTCTGCTTTTGATTTTGCGATACATTGAGCCTTTTCACTACTGGCGGCATACCCGCAATCGGGGCACTGGACAATCTCGGATTCACCAGCTTCGGATCTGACTGTGAATTCCTGTGAGCCTGTGCCTCCCATGGTTCCTGAATCGGCATCTATAACGATGTATTCCAGCCCAAGACGGTCGAATATGCGTCTATAAGCCTGGTACATGGCCTCGTATGATGCATCCAGCCCTTCCTGATCACGATCAAAGCTGTAGGCATCCTTCATCAAAAACTCCCGTGAACGCATGACACCGAAGCGTGGCCTGATCTCGTCCCTGTATTTGGTTTGGATCTGATAGAGATTCAGTGGAAGATCCCTGTATGAACGGGCATAATCCCGGACTGTCCCGGTAAAGATCTCCTCATGGGTGGGACCTAAACAAAAATCCCTCTGATTTCTGTCTTTAAGTCTGAACATCTCGTCCCCGAAGGTGTCCCAGCGCCCGGACTCACGGTAGCTTTCAGCAGGCAGAAGTGCGGGCATTAAAAGCTCCTGGGCACCAATGGCATCCATTTCCTCCCGGATGATACCCTCTATTTTTCTGAGCACCCTAAACCCCAAAGGCATATAGGAATAAATACCGGAAGCCTCTTTTCTGATCAATCCAGCGCGCAGCATGAGCTGATGACTGATAATCTCAGCATCGGAAGGTGTCTCTCTCATGGTTTTGAAGAACAAACGTGTCATCTTCATGATAGTACTTACTCTCCTTAAGTCGTTATGCTACCGGATTTTCGTTCAAGCAATAAAAAACCGCCCCATTGACGGGACGGATCTGATTCTCCGCGGTACCACCCTCATTGATATGGAACAAAACCATATCCGGCTCGTTAAGTCTTTATCGGGACTCATGCGCAGGCCTCTTCAGCCTGTATCTCAGGGTTGGGACGAAGTTTAGCTTTACAGGAGCCTTTCACCGGTTGCGCTCCCTCGCTGGGAAAGCATCAACTTCTTATTCCCGTCATCGATCTTCATATTACTGCCTATTATATCCGGCGCCCATCCGGGTGTCAATAATAGTATGGCGATGGATAGAGGGAGCTATCCTTATAGAAGGTGCTGTCTACAAATTCCTGATATTGCTCCCTCGCGTTCAGAAATGCATCATACTTGGCATCCAGTTCCTTACGTTCCACCCTCCCCAGTTCGTAAAGGGCAAGTACGCGCCTCAGGTCGAGAGCCTTAATAATGTAGTTCTGTTCCATCAGTTGACCCTTTACACGAATGGGCATGTTGTAGAACTCGGCAAACTGGGTGGTCTCATCGGTGTTGCCTATAGCATTGAGCTCATCTTCATCCAAAAGACCGCGCCCCTTCACCAGGGTTGTCATTGCTGAAAAGCTGTTCAGGGCGGATTTGATCTTGTCCAGGGTCTGCAATCCCCTGTCAATGGAATAGTTGCCATTAAGGGGACCCTGCTGTGTATAGGACTGGTAGCCGCCCTTGAAGTTCGGAGCCCTCTCCAGCTCGTTATAATAGCCTTCGGCCACCTGCTTTCTGGATGCCTGATCCCTAACCTGCTTCTCGTCCTGGCGAAGTTCCTCTATCAGGCTGTCTTTTACTGTGATCTCTTCATTCAGCTTGATGACTATCTCTTCCAGATTGGCTATCTGTGCTTTGTATACCTCTATTTCAGCGGATATGTCTGTATCTGCTTCCTCGCCACAGGAAACCATCAGGAGACATATCACCAGTAGAAGAATCATTGCTGCTGTTTTTTTCATCTATGATATCTCCCTTAAACATTGTACTTCTATTATTTATTATAGACTTCCGGAGGGCAAGACGGGTTCATCATATTACCCGAACCGGTCCTGATAATAGGCCTATGCCACGGCTCATCAAAACCCGGTTTGGTTTCAGGAATTGATAAACGATCACATTACATCCGGGACGGTACTTTCCGCCTTCCTTTCAGAGGAACCCAACTGAGGCTTTGGGGACAGGATATAGGCCTCAATGCCTGAAACAGCCTATTACAGATCCTCCAGTTCTTTGAGCCACAAATATGATGACGCATCGCTGGGCATGCGCCAGTCACCCCTTGGAGAAAGGCTTATACTGCCTACCTTGGGCCCGTCGGGAAGGCAGGAGCGCTTGAACTGCTGCGTGAAAAAACGCTTATAGAATACCTTGAGCCATGCCAGAAGCTGATCCCTGGAGTAGGTACCGCTAAAAGCCTGCTGAGCAAGCCAGAGTATTTTTGCAGGGGAAGCACCCCATCTCACAACATGATACAGGAAGAAATCATGGGCTTCATAAGGCCCCAAAACATCCTCTGTTTTCTGCGAAATTTTCCCGCTTTCGGATGGAGGCAGAAGTTCAGGGCTGATTGGGGTATCTATGATGTCCTGAAGGATGCTTTTTATGTTACCATCCGCTTCATTATCGGCGTACCATTGCAGAATATAGCGGATCAGGGTTTTGGGCACACTTGAGTTAACTGAGTACATGGACATGTGATCCCCGTTGTAGGTGCACCATCCCAGTGCAAGCTCGGACATATCCCCGGTTCCAATCACCAGACCATCATGCTTGTTTGCCAGATCCATCAGTATCTGGGTGCGTTCCCTGGCCTGGACATTCTCATAGGTTGTATCGTGAACATCGGGATCATGGCCGATGTCCCTGAAGTGCTGCAGGCAGGACTGGCGTATATCAATCTCTATAAATTCGGCGCCAAACGCCTTGATGAGTTCAACTGCATTCTTATAGGTTCTTCCGGTTGTGCCAAAGCCCGGCATGGTGACAGCCAGGATTTTCCGGGAGGAAAGACCAAGCTGCTGCATGGCTCTCACTGTAACGATCAGGGCAAGGGTTGAGTCAAGCCCGCCGGATATACCTATGACCGGACGCATCAATCCTGTGTGCCGCATTCTTGTCACCAGACCAGAGGTTTGTATGGACAAAACCTCACAGCAGCGTTCATCCCGCTGCCCCTTGTTGTCCGGCACAAAGGGATGCTTTTCAATCAGCCGCTGAAGGGCGTGCCGCTTCACAGGATTTGCCTTAAAAATAATCTTTCTGTAGTGGTGAGCATTCTGGCCGGCACGGTAGGTTCCTATGTTGGTTCTGTAAGACAGCAGACCTGTTACATCTATGTCATAAGAAATCATGTCGCTGGAATTCAGAAACCTCTCTGACTGGACTGCAAGCATACCGTTTTCCGCAATGATGTTATGCCCTCCAAAAACCAGATCAGTGGTGGATTCTCCAATATTGCTGGAGGAATAGACATAAGCTGCCACACAGCGGGCGGATTGATTCTCAATGAGGCTTGTCCGGTATGCGGCCTTTCCAACACGCTCATTGCTTGCCGAAAGATTAAAAAGAAGAACGGCTCCCGCCTGAGCCAAAAAGCCGCTTGGCGGAACTGGAACCCACAGGTCCTCGCATATCTCTATGCCCATGCAAAAGTTCTCGTTATTCTCACAGGCAAAGATCAGATCGTTGCCTATGGGTACTGTTTCCCCGCCAATCCGGATCTCCTGGATATCAAGAAACTCCCCGCCAGAAAACCATCGGTGCTCAGAGAACTCGTTATAGCCTGGGATATGGGTTTTGGTAACAATACCGAGCAATTTGCCATCCTGTATCACTGCGGCGCAGTTGAACAGCCTTCCTCTGATATTGAGGGGAAGACCCACCATTACCACCATGAGGGAACCCTGAGTCTTGTCGGTAATCTCCTGGAGGGCTTTAACGGCACCCTCCTGCAGAACGGTCTGTCTGAACAGATCGGCACATGTATAGCCCGTTATGCATAGCTCGGGCAGTACTAAAAACTCAACCTGCTGCTGGTCAGCCCTCTGGATAATCTCAATAATCCGTTTTTTATTAAACTCACAATCCCCTACCCTCATTTCAGGGGAGGCGGCGGCAACTCTTACAAATCCATATTGATCCATATCTACACCAGCCTTTTACAGGATCATTCCGAAAAGCAACAATTCTCAATACCTGATAAAAGGGAGCCGCTCTCACAAAGTGGTCCTCTGCGGCTTATCATAACCCAAAAACAATGAAAGTTATCCCATGATTGAATCTTATCAGAATAGCCAAAAAAAAGAAAGTATGGCCTCCGCCCTATGCGAAAACCCCAGGCCTGAAACCTGAGGTTTTACTGGAGCGGGTGAAGGGAATCGAACCCTCGCGACCAGCTTGGAAGGCTGGGGTTCTACCACTGAACTACACCCGCAAATCTGCATTTAAACAATTCTTTCGATGACGCATTGTCTATTATACAGAAACTGTTCCCCGCTTGTCAAGAGACTTTACACGAACGGTAAAAAATAATAAACCCGATTTGGAATTGCCGAGGGATGGGTCACCCTGCCAATCCCGCCAGCTCTTTAAGCAAGGTAGGATCGGCGTGAAGCTCTTTCACCAGTTCCTGACATACTCGATATTTTTCGCGGTTGAAGCCTGAAAACCGGGTAGCCCGTATTAAAAGGTTCTTTGGAGTATCCAGGGGAGACACATATTCCACAGCTGACACCCTGTACCCAAAGGCTTCAAGGATCATGCACCTAAGACCATCGGTTAGAATATCGGCCATCCTGGCCTTCAGAACCCCCTGTTTCAGGATTTCTTTAAAGGGATCATACCGGTATTGGGACAGAAGCTCGCTATGACAGCAGGGTACAGCAATAATTCCCCTTGCTTTGTTTCTTATGCCATAGGCCAGCGCATAATCGGTTGCCGTATCACAGGCATGGAGGCTTACCACCAAATCGGGTTCAATGGCCCCCACTCCTTCCTCCTCATAGATTAGCTGCCTGATATCACCCTTGATAAAGCTCATATTCCTGTATCCCAGGCGCTTGGCAATGCCCCGGGAGGCCTGGATAACGCCCTCAGAAATATCAATTCCGGTGAATCTACAGTTAAGCTTCAGGACATCCTTGATATAATAGTTGAGAACAAAGGACAGATAGGATTTTCCGCAGGCACAGTCCACTATTCTTAGCTCGTTTTTACCCCTGGCCAGTTCCTTAATCATGGGATCCAGTAGCTCTACAAAATGATCGATCTGGTTGTATTTTCTGATCATGTCGTTCTTTATCTTGCCGTTTTCGGCCATGATACCAATCTCCTTGAGCAGCGGATCAGCCTTGCCCACCTTGATCCAATACTCCCTGCCCGAGATGGAGCCGGCCTCGGCATGTCCCTGAAAAAGCTGTTCCCTGTCTTCCTCCAGTTGTCTGGTCTTCATGGTTACGTTTCCGGATTCAGCCTCAATTATCAGCGTCTCTCCCCGAAAACTGCATTCCAGGCGCACTGCGTCAAACCGCTGGGCGTATTCCAACATCACATCAGAAAGCTTTTGGGGTTCCACCCGGCTTCTGCGCCCTTCAAAACGCAGATCAAGCATTTCGCCGGCAGGCTCCGCCGAAAACGGAAAGCGTTTTGCACCTGACTTGAAATCCCCTTCAAGAGATATAAAATAATCAATTTCATCCGAAATCCTGTATGCTAATCCCTGCAGCATGAGTCCCAGTTTATTGAGGGTCTGCCTGTCCATGAACGAACCATCCTTTCAACCTTTATTCTGCCCCGATCAGTGCCTTTTCCTCTTCTGTCAGTTCCCTGTATTCACCTGGCTTCAGCATTTCATCCAATGCGAGCTGACCCATTTTCAGGCGTTTTAAGGAAACCACTTCTGCTCCCACCGCCTTAAACATTCGCTTCACCTGATGAAACTTCCCCTCATAGATCTCCACCTGGGCTATAACCGGCTCCATGCTGATAAAGCGCAGATCGGCGGGCAGGGTAGTAAATTCACTGTTTATGACAACGCCCTCTTTAAAGGCGGTAATTGCCGATTCTCCCGGATAGCGGTCCAATTGAGCCTCATAAAGCTTTGGTACACGCTTCTTGGGGGATAACAGGTTGTGAGCCAGTGTGCCGTTGTTGGTAATGAGCAAAAGTCCCTCGGTGTCCTTATCCAGCCTTCCGGCGGGAAAAACCTTCATCAGCCTGTATTTATCGGGCAGAAGATCCAGAACCGTTCTGGCATACCTGTCGGAAGTAGCGGTAAGAACGCCCTTTGGCTTGTTCATCATGAGGTAGACATATTTACTGTGATGTATCGGGGTATCATCAAAGGTAACCTGATTAATCCCAGGATCCACATGATGACCGGGGTCGGTGCAAACCTCACCGTCCACCTTCACCCGCCCCTTCCTTATAATCTTTCTAAGCTCGCTCCTTGTAGCGATCCCCTGTTCCTTTAAAAATCTGTCCAGACGCATGCTCTCCATCACTGCATCCTCCAGCCCTTCGGATACAGGTTCTTAAGGGTTCCGCTGTCCTGTTTTCCCCATCCCAGGGGAAAGCCGTCTACGCAAACCGCAACATATCCTTTTTCTCCATCATGGATCAGGGTCTCCCCCTTAAGATAGCGAATAACGCTATGATCCTGCACCGAAAGATTTATAACACGCTTAAAGTCGTTCATTCTCATGGCCATGACCAGGGATGCCGAGGGCTCAAAACGCCCCTTCATGTACTGACCAAGATAAAGGCCTGCCTTCTCCCATCTCAGATCAGGAACCTCAGTCATGGCAGGCGGAAGCCTGAAAAGGCTTGCCTCTCTTAAATGGAAAACACCGTTCAGGAGGGTGTTCATGTTTTCCTGCTCAAAGGCACGGAATGCATTAAGGGCATCCTGGGCTTCCGGGCTTGTGCATAAGGTTTCACCCTGAATATGATAATTCTTGTTTAGCTGTGTTTCGGAAACACGGCCATGCTGGGAATCATGGTTTCGGATACTTGAGTCCGACAAAGTTCCCGGCTTTTTCAGGCAGAATACGAAATGGCCTTCACCTTTGGCTCTATGGGGCCATAATCGTAACCCGGTACTGAACCTGGAGCTGTCTTTTCCCGCCCACTGACCCCGGGATCGTTCCCAGCCCGGATAATCCTCGATTGGTTGAGGTTCAAGATTATATTTTCCCGCGAAATACGCCATGTTCCTCTCATTCTCGTCGGGATTGAAGGTACAGGTGGAATACACAATGATACCGCCGGGTTTAAGCATGGCATAGGCCTTATCAAAGATGTCCCTCTGAATGGCTATGCATTCGGTGCTCTTATAGCGCGAATAACTCCGTATGGCTTCTCTGTCCTTTCTGAACATACCTTCCCCTGAGCATGGCACATCCAGAAGAATTCTGTCAAAGTATTCAGGAAAAGCATGAGCCAGCCTCTCAGGCGTTTCATTGACCACCAGTGTATTGGTAATACCCATAAGCTCCACATTCTTAACCAGAGCCTTTATGCGTTTCGGGCTTATATCGTTGGATACGATCAGCCCGGAGTTTTTCATCATGCAACCCAAATGGGTTGTTTTCCCGCCGGGTGCTGCACAAAGATCCAAAACCCGCTCTCCCGGTTTTGGGGACAGAATCTGGGCAGGCATCATAGCACTGGGTTCCTGTATATAATAAAGCCCGGCATGATAATAGGGGTGCTTGCCCGGTGTAAGATCCTCATAGTAATAACCTTCCGAAATCCAGGGAATCGGCGTGAGACTGCCTTCAAACAACCTATCGAACGAATCGGGATCTATCTTCAGCGTATTCAGGCGCAGGCCATTTGCACGTTCATCATCAAAAGAGCTCTTGAAAAGCTCGTATTCATCAGCATCCATCAGATCTTTAAATTTTTCTTCAAAATATTCTGGTAATTTCATTTATTTGAGCTCCCTGATTGGTATATAATGTTGTTATGAAAAGTCTTCATCTTTAAGGAGGCAGAATGACGCTTAACAAATTCAGTGTTACTGCCGATCTTGATTATTCTCCCGAAAGCATCGATTCCTTCATCAACATTTGTGAGGGCTTGATATCATGCATCACTGACGACTCCGGTGCCAGGTATTTTCTTAAGACCGCAGTGGATGAGCTCTCCGTCAACTCCATTCAGCACGGATACCTGAAAAAATCCGGCGAGATCAGTGTGTGTATCGAACGGTGTGAAAACAAAATCTATCTTGAAATAGCCGATCATGGCATCGGCATTGACCCCTCCGAAGTCAATTTCAACCGGGAAGCCCAAACCGAACAAGACCTGCAGCCCAACGGCTGGGCTATGGCCATTCTCAACCGCATCAGCAACGGTGTCAGCATCAGAAGCAATCATCCCCGGGGAGCTATTGTCTCTCTGAGCATAAATCTTCCCTTCAACCCCTGATTGAAGTACCGCACCCATTACCCATTCAGGTTATAGAAATCGTTCTCTATCAGGAGCTTTGCCCGCTCTGCGGATCTTCCGCCACTGTTCAGAGCATCGGACAAAAAGTCGGGATGCTCCTTTAAAAACTGTCTCATGGAGCCATCCGGGTCTTCCATATAATCAAGCACCATTTTGAGCTGTGCCTCATCAATATATTGTTTCCTGAAGGCCTCTTCAAATACGCTTTTTTCAATGCTGATTAGGGCATGGGATTCCACCTGAAACCTGCCAAGGGCTTCAGCTCCTCCCTGAAGCCGGTCCACAACAGACAGGCTATGGTTCATCTGTGCTCCCAGCCTGCTGATAATAGGTATCCAGGCTCTTGTATAACTGGATGCTGAAGTGATGAGATCGGCAACATGCATCACCGAAGCACCATCCAAATCCCCCGGGGCGTGGGATGATCCGTTCTCATAGACAACCGCGTCCATATCCTTGAAAAGGGTGATATGGGGCTTTCCCAGGTGGTAGGCAACCGGCAGAGAAAAAATCCAGTCACGGCGCTCCCCTCCTGAAACAAAATCGATGGCAGAAGGGTCAAGATGCGCATTGATATAAGCCATCAAGGTGTCTATGGTTCCCTTGTATATGGGATTGTTACGGTACTGATCCATGAGGGTTTTATTGAGTTCTCCAGAGCAAGCTTCTTTATCTTCCTTCAGGCTGTCAATCCGCTTAAGCAGCAGATTTGCCTCTTCTTCGCTTCCAAAAAGGAAATGAGTGTTTATATAATACGGTCCTATTTTCCCGGAGGTATACCAGAAGGGATTTTCCTTTGGACACACCCTTATGGCTCTGGTTTTAAAAAGATAGGATATGAGTTGGCTGTTCATTGCTTAAATCCCTGCCCTTTCATTCATATATATCTTTGGAGAATCCCCATCCGTGTCACAGGACTAACCCGCCTATCAGCTCTGAGACCGACCGGCAGTTGTTTTCAGCCATATATTGCTCGAGGCCGTCGATGGCCTCCACCCACGCATAGGGGTTTACAAAACCCGCTGTTCCCACCATAACCGCCGATGCACCGGCAAGAAGGAATTCAACCACATCGGTTCCGTTAGATATGCCGCCCATACCTATCACGGGTATCTTCACAGCCCTGGATACCTGATAGACCATTCTGAGCGCAACGGGCTTTACCGCAGGTCCCGAAAGGCCGCCCATGACATTCCCCAGTATGGGGCGTCTTGTTTTGGCATCTATAGCCATCCCCAGAAGGGTGTTGATCAGGGATAGGGCATCTGCTCCCGCCGCTTCAGCGGCGCAGGCAAGCTCACAGATATCGGTTACGTTAGGGGTCAGTTTTACGATAAGGGGCTTTTTGCAGGATTTTCTGACCCTTGAAACCACCTGGGTGATGCCCGATGCAGTGCTTCCAAATGCCATGCAGCCCTCTTTCACGTTGGGACAGGACAGATTAAGCTCTATGGCATCCACATCAGCCTCGGAAAGAATCCTCACCATTTCCTCATATTCTTCCACCGTATTACCGGAAGCATTGGCTATTATTGCGGTGTCATGTCTTCGCAAAAATGGAATCTCATCATCAATAAATGCATGAACCCCCGGATTCTGAAGGCCGACGCTGTTGAGGATTCCTGCCGGTGTTTCTGCAATCCTTGGGGGAGGGTTCCCCTTTCTTGGGAGGAGGGTCAGCCCCTTTACTGCAATACCCCCAAGCCTTGAAAGATCAAAGAAGGCACTGTATTCCCGGCCAAAGCCAAAGGTACCTGATGCCGCTATAACCGGGTTTTTCAGGCTTAAACCGGCAATATTCACCGCCAGATCGATTTTGTTCTCCATTGTGCATCAATACTCCCCATAGTCTTCAGTATATTTTCGCTATGATAAGCATATTGGCCGGACACCGGCCAAGGACTATTCCTGGAAAACTACGCTTTCCCCGCTAAATACCGGCCCATCCTTACAGACATGGGCATAATCCCAGTCGTCACTGAGCCTTACCTTGCAGGCACATACCAGACAGGCACCGATCCCGCAACCCATTCTCTCCTCCAGCGATACCTCGCATGGAATGCTTTTCGCCTTGCATATCTCCACAGCATGTTTCATCATAGGTGTGGGTCCGCAGATGAATACGCGGTCGATAGGTCTCTCTTCCAGCTTCCTCTCCAGGAGGGCTGTGACAAAACCCCTGGCACCATAGCTTCCATCATCGGTGGCAATGGCAATCTCATTGCTCTCCTTTTGGAAGGACTGTTCCAGCACAACCTGGTTCCGGTTTCTGAAGCCCAGCAGGGTCAGTTTCTCAGAAGCCGGGTGCTCCCTCAGCAGTTGGAGCAGCGGAAACACTCCAATGCCGCCCCCTACCACAGCAATCCTCCGGTCTTCCCTGTTCAGGCTGAAACCGTTGCCCAATGGGCCTATAATATCTATGGGATTATTTTCACAAAATCTCGATAAGGCTTCGGTTCCCCTGCCCCTGATCTGGACGCCTATATCGAATGTACCCCGCTCCCGGTCAATGCGGCAAAGGCTGAAAGGACGCCTAAGATAAGCATCGGTACCGCCGCATTTTACATTCACAAACTGCCCTGGCTTTCCAGTTGCGGCAATTTCGGGTGCCTCTATGGTCATTAAAAAGGTATCTTCATTCAATTGATTTATTGCTCCAACCCTATGGATCAGATTCATCTCATTCCCTCCGGAACATTTCTTTTTGGCATTCTATCATAAACAGGCTGTCCATGCCACACATTGGCAGAAGCCAGTCTTATGACTCATTTGTTTGCAGTAATACTGTTCAGCTTGTCCAAAAGGCATTCCACACTCTTTTCTTCAAGTTCCAGCCAGCTTTCACGCTCAAGGATATCCTGCAAGTAATGGGCATCCGAGCTTCGAATAAAACCGTAGCTTCTCAGATCTTCCCTTTCCTGGAGAAAGCTATCAATGCGGCAATTCCCGGAGCATTCCAGATACCTGAATCCGTATTCTTCAGGAATGGAGCCGAAGGTATAGAGCATGCTGAAGGATTCCCTGTCCACATGGGCTGGCATTACGGCACCTCCCATGCCTCTTACCATGGAGATGGCATCGGATGCGGCAAGTTTGCAGGCACCCACAAGAAATCGGTCTTCGGTTCCAATTTCTTCATCCAGGCTGTTCATGTAGATTTGCCTTCCGAAAACATCCTCACGGTTCCTGAAGGGAAAGAGATTCTTAAAAACTTCATCCTGAAAACTGTTAGCCGCATCGGAATCGGGAAAATAGCACAAGAGATGGATTTCTTCAGCCGTGCACAGCTCCATCCCCGGGATCACCAGCAATTCACCGTCACCGGCTACTTCAAGAACAGCTGTACAGTTCCCCGCGGCGTTATGATCGGTTATGGCGATGATGTCAAGCCCTTTAATCCTTGACATATTCACAATGTTGTTGGGCGTCATGTCATCATCTGCACAGGGTGACAGACATGTATGAATGTGGAGATCAATGGCATACTTCATCATTCGGCCTTCCGTAATAAGCAATACAGCTCAAAGGAAAGTTCTGCTGCAGTTTTCGCTGAGGACAGCATGACTACCTGCTTTTCAACTGCCCTGGCAAGGGATTGCTCCTCTATCTCGATGCTTTCCGCCACAAGCACACAGGCGACATCGGTCAGGGATGCAATGGCAACAACATTAAGATTGGTATGGATTGTTATCCACACATTGCCGGGATCCAGCTTTGCCATGGCATGGCTTAAGAGATCACAACAGTAAACTCCGGTAATCTCCCGATCCAGCATCTCTTCGGTTCCGGCTTCAAGGCTGCAGTCCAGTTTATCAATCATATCCCTGATCGTCATAACTACCTCACATTTCTTATTCAGATTCCAGTTCGTCAACTTTCTCCCTGAGCTTTATTATGCATTGGGTGAGTACGGCGTTGTCCCGGACAATATCCTCGGCCAGCGCACGGCAGCTTGGCGCGCCGCATGCCCCGCAGTCAAGCCCGGGCAATTCATCGGTCAGCTCATCAATTCTCTGCATCTTCACCAGGGCTTTCACCATATCATCATCCAGTTTGAGAATGGGACGGTACTCAACATTTGACTCCCATATGTATTGCTGATCATCGTCCAAAGGCGCCTGCCCTATGCCTGTGGAGGCTCTTTCAGCCTCGTTTCTGAGGTTAGCCTTGGCCACAAAGGGGTTTTCCGCAACCAATGGGCCTCCCAGACACCCCTCAGGGCAGGCGAGGGCTTCTATAAAATCAATATCCTTAAGGCTTTCGCGGACAGTTTGCTCTAAAATGGCATTAACGTTCCTGATGCCATGAACCGCTATATATCTTCCCTTACCCAATGCGGAGCTTTCTCCTCCTGTTCCGGCCCATGAAACGCCAATGGAGCCCGACAGATCGAAATGGGTATCCCCGGCTGTTTTTTGTTTCTTCATCTGCTCCAGTAAAGGAACATAGATATTTTTCATGGCCAAAACACCATCCACATCGGATCGACTGTTCTCATAAGGAGCCTTAACGCTGGTCACCTTTGCAGCGCAGGGAGAAATAAAGAAAGCGCCTATCCTATCAGCAGGTATGCCCTTCCTCATAGCATCGTTCTTAGCCAGTATCGCAGCTACCTCCATGGGGGATTTGATCTTGATCAGTCTGTCGATGAGGCTTGGGAAACGAACCTGAATCAGGCGAACCACGGCAGGGCAGGCTGAGGAGATAACCGGTTTTTTTATTTCCGGATTCTTAAGATATTTCTGAGTGGCCATGGTTACGATCTCGGCAGCCCGGGCAACTTCAAAAATCTGATCAAAGCCCAGACCAAGCAGACCCTTGAGAATTCTCTTCCTTGTGTATTCAGGTCCAAACTGCCCATAAAGTGATGGCGCGGGTAAAGCAATCTTATATTCGTAGTTTCTGATGGAATCAAAAGGGTCGGTTACTGCCTTTTTGGCATGGTAGGGACAGATGCGTATGCATTCGCCGCAGTCTATACACCGCTCTTTGATGATCACAGCCTTGCCGTTTCTAACCCTGATAGCCTCTGTGGGACAATATTTGATACAGTTAGTACAGCCCCGGCATTTATCCTTGTCAAGGGTAACTGAATGAAAGTATATCTGTTTCATCTAATACCAATCCTAAATCTTTAGAAATAAACCGTAATGGTTACTACCGTACCCTTATCCTTTTCACTTTTAATAACAAGTTCATCAGCATGCTTTTTTATATTGGGCAGTCCCATACCGGCTCCAAACCCCATCTCGCGGATACTGTCCGATGCAGTTGAGTAGCCCTCTTGCATGGCCAGTTCCATGTCTTCTATCCCCGGACCCTCATCAGAAATCTCTATGGTAATTTTATCACCGCTGATCTCGACATGAGCTTTCCCGCCACGCCCATGTATGACGGCATTGATCTCAGCCTCATACATGGCAATAGCCGTTCTTTTGATCCGGTCAGGCGCAACCCCCAATTGTGAGAGGAGCTTTCTGACAGCACTGGAAGCTTCGCCGGCCACTGAAAAATCATTGGCTGGTATGTCGAAATCTCTTATAATCATCTGACCCATGCCTAAAATCCATGCCCCCGTATACCGCTTTGATAAAGCCTTCCGCTCGCCTCAAAAAGCGGATAATGGGTTGACATCAAGGCAATTCTCTTTTCTTCAGCCAGCTCAATCATGGCCTGTTGCGGCTTCTTCCCCCGTACGAAAATAATAGCTTTCATGTCCATCATCTCTGCTGTTCGAATAACCTGGGGATTGATCAGTCCGGTCAGAAGAAGGGCGTTCTCCTTTGAGAAGGCCATAACATCGCTCATAAGATCTGCGCTGCATGCAGACTTAATATCAGTCATAGTGTCATGATTTACTGTATAAAGTTCAGCATTTAAAAGTGTGGCTATTTCAGAAATTTTCATATAACACCTCAAACCAAATAACTAATAGAGAAATAGTCACTCGTAACCGAGCCGGCGGAGCCTTCTGCCTGAAGATCAGATCGGCACTTCCTGATAGTTTAAAACCGCCCAATCAGGGACGGATTTATGATTTTCTGGCAGCTTCAAAATGCTTGTTAAGATCTTCTACAAGTTTATCGGCATCTACTCCATGAACGGCACATGCATCGGAAATGCTTTCGCCTGATGCCGAGGGGCACCCGATACAGTGCATTCCGTGAGCAACAAAAATACCCGCCGTATTCCGATCCATCATCAATACATCCATAATAATGGTGTCCTTGGTTATCATAGTAGACATATCCATCCTCCCATATCCTGATTCAAAGATTCAACAATTTTTTATTGTTTACATTATAACAAATACATTGAAATTCGCAAATAAGTTAGAAGTATTTAGCCGATTGAAATTTTGAAGGAATTATGATAAGTTTATCGGGTATGATATTATTACCAGGTCATAACACTATACTCCTGTAAAGATTCGGGATTAGCAGATAAAATACTTCCCGGTCTATACAGAGAATTGCGTAAAAAACCATCAGGCCCAGGGAGGAAGGAAGATGTCCTTTTTTAAGAAAATACTAGGATCAAACAAACAGGATGTAGCAGATCCAACCAATATATCTGACAGCGAAAGTGCTGCTGCAATGCATGAGCCCGAAGCTGGAACAGAAGAAGAAGTGGTTGCGGCAATCATGGCTGCCATTATAACCGCCATGGGGCCGGGCGCCTCCAATGGCCTGAGAATCAGATCCATAAAGCGAGTGGGCCCAAACGCCCCGGTCTGGTGTGTAGCCGGCAGGCAGACATATATCTCCTCCAGGCTGTAACAGTTCTTCACGATAGATGTCAATAACCGGGATTGATTGGTCGGCGATGCCCCGCATCTATTCATATGGTATATATTTGCCATGCAAATCCTGATTCTGTTATAATCGACTGGTAGACATTTCTTACGTTCTTAGTGACAATACAGGATAGGGTGATAGCAGTGAGATACATTGTATTGCTGGGCGACGGCATGGCAGACTGGCCTCTGGAAGAATTGGGCGGGAAGACACCGCTGCAGTCAGCCTACAAACCCAATATGGATGCTCTTGCAAAGCGCTCGGTTATGGGCATGGTCAACACCATCCCGGAAGGAATGCCTGCCGGAAGCGACGTGGCCAACCTTTCTGTCTTTGGTTTCAATCCCGAAGAGGTTTATACCGGCCGATCCCCGCTGGAGGCTATCAGCATGGGGATCAAGCTGTCGGAGGATGATATCGCCCTGCGCTGCAACCTGGTTACCCTATCCGAAACCGAAGATTTTGCCGATGCCACCATGCTGGATTACAGTGCCGGGGAAATCACAACCGAGGAATCGTCCGAGCTGATAAAGGCTATCGCGAAAGAATTGAACCGGGAAGGGCTTACATTCTATCCGGGTGTCAGCTATCGTCACTGCCTGGTCTGGAATAAGGGCCCGCTGGAAATTGATCTTACACCTCCCCATGACATTTCAGGAAAGCCCATAGGATCTCATCTTCCAAAGGGCATGAAAAGTGAGGTTCTGCTGGATCTCATGGAAAAGAGCCGTGAGGTTCTTAGGTCACATCCTGTTAACCTAAAGCGCATCGAAAAGGGGCTTAACCCGGCAACCTCCATTTGGCTGTGGGGTCAAGGCAAAAAACCGTCCATTCCACTGTTCGTTGAAAAATACGGCCTTTGTGGCTCTGTTATATCTGCCGTAGATCTTATCCGGGGCATCGGAAAGGCATCGGGCATGAAATCTGTCGAGGTTCCCGGCGCTACGGGCAATATCCATACCAACTTCAAAGGAAAGGCTCTGGCTGCCCTTGACGAGCTGAAATCAGGCAGGGATTTTGTCTATATTCATGTAGAAGCCCCCGATGAATGCGGTCATCAGGGTCAGTTACAGGACAAAATCCGTTCCATTGAGCTGATAGACAGTGAGGTTCTTGGGACACTGATTAGGGGCCTTGAGGGCGGTGAGGATTATAGTATCATGATTCTCCCCGATCATCCCACTCCCATTGCTATCAGAACCCATAGTTCCGATCCCGTCCCCTTCATGATTTACACAAGTGGTAATGGGTTGGTGGATGAAAGTGCTGTGTATACTGAGGACTGCGCATCAAAAAAGAACAATCTGATCAGGAAGGGGCATACCCTGATGGACATGTTCCTGGGCTTTGGTACAGCGGAATAAAAAAGGCTGGCTCTTAATGAGTCAGCCTCTTTTAATAATCATCTCTTTTATGGCAGCATATCTTTTGGAGGTATCTTTATTTTCTGACCGATCACGATCTTGTTGGGATCTGAAATGCCATTATACTCACAGAGCTTTGCCCCATAATCGCTGGAACCGTAATAGGTTCTGGCAATCTTGCTTATGGTGTCTCCCTGAACAACCGTATGGGTTCTTATCTCACTACCCGGACCGGGATCCGGTGTAGGTGTCTCCACCAAAGGTGGTTCCTCAGTCGGTTCAGGCGTGATGAACGGATCCGGGGTTGTCACAGGAGTGGCAGTGGGAGTAACTGTTGCTGTCGGTTCCGGATCGGGTTTTGCAGTCTCCCTCCCGGTGTTGATCATGGAATTGATGATAATATAGATGATTCCAAACAGAACGGCCAAGGTAACCAATACCAGTATCACATACAGTGTTCCCTGGTATCTGCCGCCCCTCTTCCTGTTGTACTTATAGGTAATTGCAGGGGCTTTGTTCAGCCGCTCTACCCGATTTTTCACCTGTTTGGATCTGGCAGCGGTTCTCCTTGAAGGTGAACCCTCGTAACGCCTCTCCACCTGAACTACCATGGCTGTCAAATCGCCCAAAGATGAGCGCTTCATGGCTTCTTCCACCATTCTGGAAGCTATATATGCACTGTCACTTCTCAAAGACAGGATATCCTCAATTTTTTCTTCCCCGAGAGCCTGCATAAGACCATCGCTGCATATCAGAAAACTGTCTCCCTCAGCAACATCATAGATGTCTGAAACAACCACCAGGCTGTCAGGATCCTCATCAGGAAGGGTAACGTCGCTGTCCTCCACAGTTTCTTCGGAACGAATCAGAGCATCAAGCATCCGTTTTGCTCTTGATGTTTCGGCTGCCAATGGCCTGAACATCCCGTCCCGCATCATAAAAACTCTGCAGTTACCGGCAGTTGCAGCCACAAATTGTCCATCGGAAATAAGAATGCCGCCGAAGCCAATTCCCCTTCTGGGATCTTCGGCAGGCACCCTGTTCATTTCAAGAATAGAGGTTATCAAACGACTGATATCAGATATTTTGGTTTCCAGTTCCTTGATTTTAAATTTAACATCTCCGCCATTAACTGTGATTTTTTCGTGGTATCGGCTGATTTCCTTTACAATTGAGATGTGCGTATCATTATCATCGTCTGAACAGTTCATATTATCGGCTACTGAAAAAAGGTATTCGGTGCCCCGGTTTTCCATGGAAGCCTGAAGGTTGTCGATGTGTTGTTCCGACGTGAATTTTCCATTCATATAAAAGGAATTTGTATTGCTTTCTCTTTCGTAACCTTTGCGCGAATAGACACACGCATTGATTTTTATCACGCTACTCATTGGATTCTCCTCTTTTCGACATGATTATTCATATCCAAACAACATCATATCATAGTAATAACAGCACTTTCAACAATTTAACAAAAATATCTTATTTAGCTGACAAGGCTTTACATTTGATTTATTGAGCATTTTGCCTGCGTGTCCCGCCGGCTCCCCTTATTTATTGTCAGCAGGTTTGGTTTAAAGTATAATAGGGTTGTTATCGATTTTTTCTTCCATCTATGGCCCGGCACAAATCAAATCCGGCATGGAATGGTCTGGATAGAAAGGGTACGGTATGCGTATGAAAACACAAAAACTGTATGAAGTTCGGCAAATCACTGATCTAAAGGATCTTGTCCAACAGAGTGCAGACATATATGGGGACCTGGATGCCTTCCTCGTTAAGACCCCGTCAGGAAACATTCGGAACGTAACCTTCAGACAATTCAGGCAGGAAATCAATTATTTGGGTACTGCACTATGCCATATGGGGCTTAAGGGCGACAAGATAGCCATTATCAGTGAAAACCGGTATGAATGGTGCTTATCCTATCTGGCAGTTATAAACGGAACCGGTGTTGTGGTCCCCCTGGACAAGGATCTGCCCGAAAACGAACTGAGTTCACTTCTTGAGAGGAGCGAAGCCAGCACCGTATTTTGTTCTGCAAACTATGTTTCAACCCTTATCAATAAGCAAAAAACTCTGAAAACGCTCAAGAACATTATCTGCTTTGATCCCGAAAATAATAATGGCGTATTGTCCTTTTCCAAACTTCTGGCTGAAGGTCAGGCTTTGATGGAAGACGGCTGCACTGAATTTACCCAGGCAGTCATAGATCCGGATGTGATGGGCGCACTTTTGTTTACTTCGGGCACCACCGACCAGTCAAAAGGGGTTATGCTCTCCCACCGTAATATCGCCAGCAACATCATGGCAGTGTCAAAGCTCCTTTACGCCGATTACAATGACTCCATTCTGTCTATTCTGCCCCTTCATCATACCTACGAGTGCACAGCGGGTTTTTTGACCATGGTCTTCCTGGGTGTAACAATCTGTTTCTGTGAAGGATTGAGGCATATAACCAAGAACCTGCAGGAATACAAACCATCCATCATGATGAGTGTTCCTCTAATACTTGAGAATGTGTACTACAAAGTGATTAAGAAAGCTCAGAAGGAAAAACGCCTCATAGCTTTGAAATTCGGATTGTTCGTTTCCGGTCTCTTGTTCAGGATGGGAATCGATGTTCGAAGACAGCTTTTCAAGGAGGTCACGGACAATCTTGGGGGCAATCTCAGGCTGATTATTTCGGGTGCCGCAAAATTGAATCCCAAGGTTTCCAGGGCTCTAAGGGCTATGGGCTTTAATATCATGCAGGGCTATGGCCTGACAGAATGCTCTCCCATAGTATCTGTTAACAGGCTTGACTATTACAGGGATGAATCCGCGGGGCTGCCCCTTCCGGGGGTTGAGGTTGCCATAGACAACCCTGGTTCCGACGGCATAGGGGAAATCAAGGTCAGAGGCCCCATCACCATGCTGGGCTATTATAAGAACCCGGAAGCAACTGAAGCGGTTTTGCGTGATGGCTGGCTCTATACCGGGGATAACGGATATATCGACAAGAACGGTTTTCTGTACATATCTGGGCGCCAGAAGAATGTTATAGTAACCAAAAACGGTAAGAATATATTCCCGGAGGACGTGGAACTCTATCTCAACAAAAGTGAGTATATCAAAGAATCCCTTGTTTACGGTGTGGATGATGATAGTAGTGAGGATACCATTGTCTGTGCAAAAATCGTTCCCAATATGGAAGTCATCGTTGAAAAATTCGGAAAGGTTCCTGTTCCCGAGGAACTGCACAAGCTGATAAAGCAAGAGGTTTTAAAGGCTAACAAGAAGCTCTCCTCCTACAAGAAAGTAAGGCACTTTGAGATCAGGGAGGGCGAGTTTGAGAAGACCACCACCAAGAAGATAAAGCGACACCTGGAACTTGTATCCTTAAAGTCCATAAGCGAGATGTTTAAGGTGCTCAACAAAAACGGAAAGAAGGGACATAAAAGAAAGTAACATGCTAAAAAGCACATTTCACACCCATAGCCGTTTCGATGACGGAACATGTGATCTGGAGGATTATGTTCTGTCCGCCTTGAATAAAGATTTTGCTGTCTTTGGTTTCTCGGCCCACGCGCCTGTTTTATTTGACACCAGCTGGCATATGAAACAGGAATCCATAGACGAATATATTGATTTGACAAAATCACTCAAGGAAAAATATCAGGACAGGATAGAGATCTACACAGGCCTGGAAACCGACTATTACAAAGGATGTGTTGATTGGCGGAACAAAAAGGGAATTGATTATACCATAGGTGCCATCCATTTCATTCAGAATCCCAAATCAGGCAGATACCTGGCTTTTGACGGAACCCGTAAAGATTTTGAAGAAAATCTTGAGGTTAATTTTGACGGGGACATCAAGAGCCTGGTTGCAAGCTATTACGGCCTTGTCAGGGAAATGCTCATGAAGATGACTCCCAACATCGTTGCCCACCTGGACGTTATCAGAAAGAACAACCAGGGCGGGCGTTATTTTGATGAGACAGAGGAATGGTACCGTGATGAAGTCCTCAACACCCTTGAAGTCATTTCCCTTTCCCATACCATCCTTGAAATCAACACCGGAGGAATCTCAAGGGGCTATGTGAAAGAACCCTATCCCAGCCGGTGGATCCTGGAATACTGCCTGGATATGGACATTCCCGTTATGGTCAATTCGGATTCACATCATCCCGACACCATAGACTGCTGCTTTGAGGAGGTTTATGAGCTGTTGAGGGATGTGGGCTACAAGTCCCAGCGCATTCTTTACCATGGAGAATGGAAGGATGTCGGGATATAAAATTTCACTGTACCGTGTATGAAGACAGAGAAAACCATTATCAGAGGTAAGACGGATGAAGATAATACACCTGATTGGCGGGGGCGACGTAGGCGGAGCAAAGAGCCATGTCCTCTCCCTGATAAAGGAACTAGGCAAACATATTGAGGTCACCCTGGTCAGTTACAGAAAGGGTCCTTTTCACGATGATGCGGTGAGCATGGGTATCGATGCCCGCGTCATCCGTACGGGCAACATTTTGGTTGATATAAGGAAAACCTTGAAACTTGTGAGGGAAAACAAGTATGATGTGATCCACTCCCATGGCGCCAAGGCCAATATGATTGCGTCCATCATCAGGCGCATCACCGGAACCCCGGTAGTCACAACAATTCACAGCGACTATCGGCTGGACTACATGAACAACCTGCTAAAGCAGCTATCCTTTGGTGTCATCAATATGATCTCCATCAGGAAGATTGACTATCATATTGGTGTATCCGACAGCTACCGGAATATGCTGATCTCCCGAAGGTTTAACCCTCAGCACATCTTTACTGTGTATAACGGTATTCCATTCGATAACCATATCCCGCCCTGCACCCGGCAGGAGTTTTTTAAGCGTTATAACATCCCCTTCCCAGAGGACTCCATCCTTGTGGGAATTATGGCAAGGCTGGACCCTGTCAAGGATCATGAAACCTTTATCAGGGCAGCAGCTGAAGTTTCCGGAAAGAACCAGAAGGTGCGGTTCCTTATCGCCGGACCCGGGGATGAACTAAGGCCTCGCCTTGAACAATTTGCCGAGAAGTTAGGAGTGCGGGACAAGATATGCTTTACAGGCATGATAAATGAACCATATGACTTTTTCCAGGTCATTGATATAAATGTTCTAACCTCCATCAGCGAGAGCTTTCCCTATGTCATTCTGGAAGGCGCCCGCTGCTTAAGGGCAACAGTCAGTACCCGGGTGGGCGGTCTGGCAGATCTCATTGAGTCCGGCGTTAACGGGTATCTGATCAAGCCCGGGAATTGGAAAGCTCTGGCTCAACACCTTTTGGAGCTGTCTTATGATGAAGCAAAACGAACCGAAATGGGTCGTCTGCTTAAGGAAAAGGCACAGAAACACTTTTCTCTTGAAAACATGTGCAGAACCCAGCTGGACATATACAAGCGCATCATCCGGCTGGAAAACCGCAAAAAAAGGGACGGTAAGCTGTATGATATAGCCATTTTGGGCTATTATGGCTACAAGAACAGCGGTGATGAGGCTATCTTGAAGTCCATTGTTCATTCCCTCCGGGAGCAGGATCCCGACCTGTCCTTCGTTGTACTCTCGAGAAAGCCCGGAGAGGCAATGCGGAATAATGATGTCTTTGCCATCAACCGCTTCAGTATCTATCATGTTATAAAGGCAATGAAACGTACCAGGCTGTTCGTGGCAGGGGGCGGCAACCTCATACAGGACAACACCAGCACCCGTTCCATCATGTATTATCTGTCCATGCTGCGGCTGGCCAAGCGCTACAAGGCAAAGGCCATGCTCTTTGCAAACGGGATTGGCCCCATAAACCGCAGGATCAACCGGCGGAATGCTGCAAAGGTATTGAACCAGCTGGATGCCATAACCCTTCGCGAGCCGGTGTCCTATGAAGAGCTTAAGAAGATGGGGGTTACAAATCCGCCCATACAAATCACATCCGATCCCGCCATCCTGCTGGATCCGGTTCCTGCAAAGGACGTGGACAGGATCATGGCCGAAGAGAATATACCTACCGACAAGCCCTTAATAGGTATCTCGGTGCGTAAGTGGGCCGATATGTCCTATCTGGACAGCATAGCAGCCCTTGCCGATTATTGTGTGGATCGTTTCGATGCCCATCCTGTTTTCATACCCATGCAGCATCCCTCAGATGTGAATGTCTGCGAGGCAATCATCAAGAGGATGAGCCGCGAGGCCTGGCTGATACGAGGCCTTTACCAGCCTGAAGAGCTGCTTGGCTTTATCCAGCGCCTTACACTTATGATCGGCATGCGCCTTCATTCTCTCATCTATGCATCCAATCAGATGGTTCCGGTTTTGGGGCTGGTCTATGAACCAAAGGTGGATGCCTTCCTGAAAGAGGTGTCCCAGCCTTCTGCCGGAACTCCCCTCAATATGGATTGTCAGAAGGTATACAGGATCCTGGACGATCTTTGGGAAAACCGTGAAGCCATGCGTGAAAAGCTGAAAGATGCCAGGGAGCGTTTGGTGGTTCTGGCAAAGGAAAATGTGGACGTGGCCCTGAGCCTTCTTGAACAGGACAGTGGATGGAAGAATACTCGAAAAGCATAAATAGACAGCATGAGTGAAGCGCAGAGATCCCGCAAAGCCCGGTCGCAATGCGCCCTTGTTTTACGGGATCCCTTATTGTATTGCGAGCGTAGCGTGGCGATCTGTGAGATTGCTTCGTCGGCTCCGCCTCCTCGCAATGACATCCCTGTTCGTCAATGCGTCCCCGCACTATAGTAATCATCAGTAGCCCGCTTGTCGGCGTAATAAACCACCACATCACCCGGTTCAAGCTCCCACCCGTTCTGGTTGGTAACATACCCTTCAAGGCTCCAGCCGTCACCGGTTTTTCCTGTATATTTCAGTG
>LSQX01363295.1_pt2 | contig 27885 bp, 25 predicted proteins | sample 654561 | NCBI WGS metagenome assembly LSQX01 (sample SAMN04489861, study PRJNA283612) | anaerobic digester metagenome | isolation source: 4 biogas reactors fed with cattle manure at either 37C or 55C with and... | place: Denmark: Kongens Lyngby | collected 2014
GTACCCGGACTCATAAATCTTGACTTTGCTGATGTGAAGACTGTAATGACAGATGCAGGTATTGCTCATATGGGTATTGGTAGGGGAACAGGCGAAGAAAAATGTGAAGAAGCAGCAATGGAAGCAATTAAGAGCCCACTTCTTGAAACATCAATTGAAGGCGCTAAAAAGATACTTGTTAATATTACTGGTGGACCTGATATGGGATTGTTTGAAGTTGATCATGCCGCTAATAAAATATATGAAGCTGCAGATGAGTCTGCAAATATTATATGGGGTTCAACTATAGACCCAAATATGACAGATCAAATTATGATTACTATCATAGCAACAGGCTTTGATGATGATGTTGATGAAACTGAACCTTCTGTGTTATTGCAAGATAGCGTAAAAAAACCTGAACATCAAACTGTAGCTTTGAAAGAAAAAGAGCAAGAACAGAAATCTCACCAGGAACAAACAAAAGTAAATGCCCAGAATGAAGATTCCGAAAAAAACGAAGATATAAAATCAACAAGAATATTTGAAATTAATCTTCCTCAAGAAGAAGATGAAGAAGCTGAAAAAACAGAAGAAAATGAAGTTCTTAATAAAGAAGAGCCGATAAAGAAAAAAGAGGATGACAGCATTACAATTCCGAGTTTTCTTAGAACAAAATAAATATTATTGTTTTTGCAATAAATATAAAAAAATAGTTAATTTAAAATGCGGTAACACGCATTTTATTTATTTGTAAACATTTTATGACCAAGTGATAAAAAGTATTGCATTTCATATTTTACTGATATATAATGTAAGAAAATGGAGGTAATAAGACATGGCAATAGGCGGAAAAGGATTGTATGAAGTCAGACAGGTCAAAGATATACGAGAAGCTATTTTTGGGGCAGCTGACATTTATGGAGATAAAGACGCATTATTAGAAAAAAATAAGGTAACAGATAAATATGAAGCATATTCTTATAACAGATTTATAAAGGATATAAAAAGATTAGGTACAGCTTTATGTAATATGGGGCTGAAAGATAAGAGAGTTGTTGTCATGGGAGAAAACAGATATTTATGGTCTGTGTCTTACATGGCTGTTGTTAATGGTACCGGAGTAGTAGTTCCTGTTGATGTTCAGTTAAGCCAGGATGATTTGAAATTTATATTTGAATCTTCAAAACCTGAAGCAGTAATATACACAGATAAGAAAGCAAAAGAGATTAAGAATCTTTCAGAACAGCTTCCAAGTATTAAATATTTTATTAATATGGATGGAACCGATACTGATAATGAACGTTTTTTCAATATGAACAGTTTAATTGAAAAGGGAGAAAAACTTATAACTGATGGTGACCGCACATTTATTGATGCAAAGATTGATCCTGAAGAAATTCTAATTATACTATATACTTCAGCAACTACATCAGTTTCTAAAGCAGTTCAATTATCCCATAGAAACATAGTTACAAATCTAATGGCTATGTCAAGTATGATTAACATTAGGTCAGATGATGTATTTTTATCAATTCTGCCACTTCATCACACATATGAATGCACCTGCGGATTTATATGCCCTTTATACTTGGGTGCATCAATAGGGTACGCAGAAGGATTAAAACACATAAAAAAGAATATGGATGAGTTAAAACCAAGTGTAATGCTTTCAGTTCCTTTATTGTTTGAAGGTATGTATAAAAACATCATTAAGACAGCAGAAAAAGCAGGAAGTCTTAAAAAGCTTACAACTATTATTAAAGTTGCAGATGCTCTTCATCTTAGCAGAAACACAAGAAGAAAACTTTTTTCGGCTGTACTTGCTGGACTTGGCGGAAATATAAGGCTTATGGTTTCAGGAGCTGCAGCAATTTCTCCAACCGTAGCAAAATTCTATAGATCCATAGGAGTAGCCTTTTTACAAGGATATGGGCTTACTGAGTGTTCACCTATAATATGTCTAAATTCTGACAAAGAATTTATTGATGCATCAGCAGGCAAGCCATTACCGGGAGTTGAGATAGTAATACTTGATAAGGATACAGATGGTATTGGTGAAATATGTGCAAAAGGTCCAAATATAATGAAAGGGTATCTTGACATGCCAGAAGAAAATGAAAGAATTTTCGAAGGCGGTTATTTCCATACCGGTGATTTGGGATATATGGATGACAAGGATTTCGTGTTTATTACAGGCAGAAAGAAATCCATGATAGTTACAAAGACGGGAAAGAACATATTCCCAGAAGAACTTGAACAAAAACTTGCAAAAAGCAAATATGTGGAAGAATGTCTTGTTTTTGGAGTCAATGATAAAGATGGCGATAGTATTGTAACAGCAGCAGTATTTCCAGCTTTGCAGGTATTTGAAGACGAATTTAAGAATACAGACAAAAAGTTTATGTATAACAAAATTATGGAACTTGTTAAAGAAGTTAATGCTCAGGTTCCGACATACAAGGCAATTAAGAAACTGGTAATAAGAGATACTGAGTTTGTTAAGACTACTACAAGAAAAATTAAAAGATATGGTGAAAATCTCAAAGTGGATTAACATATTAACCATATGAAAGAGGGGGAAGAGGAAGCATGTTATGCATGCTTCTTTTCTTTAGTCTGATTATTTCAAAAATTGTATTAATATAATTGAATTTGTGATTGTTATATAAAATCAAAGTATTTGCAATCATAGAAGTTATGCTATAATATCATTATTATTACTTCGGAGGAATTTAATATATGAAACTTAATTACAAAAGGACGTTTCTAGTGGGGCTTGCTTTTTTGTCAATAAGCATGTTCTGGCAGATGTACGATTTTGTTATACCGCTTATACTATTAAATAAGTTCGGTATAAGAGTAGATATCGCTAACTCTATAATGGCGCTGGATAATGTTTTAGGATTATTCATGCTTCCTTTATTTGGTGTTTTGAGCGATAAAGTAAGTACAAAAATCGGTAGAAGAATGCCATTTATACTTGTAGGTACCGCAGTTGCAGCAATATTTACAGTTGTACTTCCTATCGCTGCTAATTCTAATAATCTGTTATTATTTATGATTTCATTAGGATTGGTGCTTTTAGCTATGTCAACATATAGATCTCCGGCTGTAGCTTTGATGCCAGATGTAACAGCAAAACCTGTAAGATCGCAAGGAAACGCGGTTATTAATCTTATGGGTACCTTGGGCGGTACTATAGTATTAGCACTCAAAATGTTTATAAAACCAGGTCCGGATTGGGATTATACAACATTTTTTATCACTGTAGCTGCTTTAATGGTAATAAGTGTTTTAATCTTATTTATAACTGTAAGAGAAAACAAATACCGTAAGGAAATGGAAGATATAAATTATGGTGATCCGATTATTGAACAAAGAAGCGATGATATAACTGAACCTAAAGCTGAAAAGCTTCCAAAGGATGTTATGAAGAGCATGATTTTCTTGCTAGGTTCAATATTCCTTTGGGTATTTGGATATAATGCAGTTACAACAGCCTTCTCGCAATACATAGTAAATTATTTTGCTCTTCCAGAAGGACTTGCAGCAGGATTTTTGATGGTTGCTACCATATCGGGTGTTGTTACATTTATTCCAATAGCTTATTTAACAGCAAGAATCGGACGAAAAAAGACAATTTTGGGAGCTTTAACTCTGGGTATGATATTCTTTGCAATAGCAGCTATGATAACAGATTTCTCGTTTTATACTAATTTTCTATTTGTCGGTGTAGGTATTGTTGCAGGAACTGTAACAGTAAATACCTTGCCAATGGTTCTTGAAATGAGCAAAGGAGCTACAATCGGTAAATTTACAGGTTACTATTACACCTGTACAATGAGTGCTCAGATACTTACACCTATTATCATTGGTAGACTTTTCTTTAAAATAGGTTATCAGGTACTATTCCCATATGCAGTGGCATTTTTAGTGCTTTCATTTATTGCAATGCTCTTTGTCAAACATGGTGATAGTAAACCACCAGTAAAGAAGAAAAAGCTAGAAACTTTTGATGTGGAGGACTAGTAATGGAATGGTTAATCATATTGGTAATGCTCATAATTATCTGGTTATTAATGATATGGCCTTCAGACTATATCAAAGATGATAAGAAAAAACTGAGGAAATATCTATATGCGCACAGAGGTCTGCATAATAATGAAAAAAGTATTCCAGAGAACTCACTTGCTGCTTTTGATGCAGCATGTGAGGCTGGATATGGTATGGAGTTGGATGTCCAATTTTCTAAGGATATGCAGATTGTGGTATTTCATGATGATGATTTAAAGAGGATGTGCGGTGTTGATAAAAAAGTTTTTGAACTGACATATGAAGAGCTTTCAGAATTATCACTTGCTGGTACAGAGCATAAAATACCATTATTTACAGATGTTTTAAAATTAGTTGAAGGAAGAACTCCTATCGTAGTAGAGCTTAAAAACTGTAAGATTTATGAAAAGCTTGTTATAGAGACAAACAAGATACTCAGAAATTATAAAGGTGATTATTGCGTAGAATCTTTCAATCCTCTTATTGTTCGAAAATATGCAAAAACTAATCCTATGGTATTAAGAGGGCTTTTGATGACTAATCATGTAAAAGCTAAATCTTTAAATATCTTATTAGGATTCATGATTCAGGAAATGCTTATGAATTTTATTGCACGACCTCAATTTATAGCATGCGATCATAAATCATTAAATATCTGGGGAGTTAATGTAGTTAAATTTATCTTTAGGCCGGTGATGGCGGCTTGGACAGTAAGAAATGAGGACGAATTTGAGAAGGTTAAAAATTTTGATATAGTCATATTTGAAGACTTTCTACCAGATCCATCACGACCGGAGCTAGTACATAACAGATAATTGCTTATTTATATTTCTTGTGTAATAGCAAGTATAAGATATTTACTGTTATACAAATATAAAAATTTGAATGTGATTGAATTAAAATGCACAGGATATTCTGTCGGAAGGCAAGTGTCCTGTTTTCTTTAAGGACTAAGCACTATTGACAAAAAATATCCAATGCATATAATTAATTTAAGCAATGAACCAAAGGAGTAGTATGTAAGACTTCACAGAGAGAAAGCGCAAGCTGAAATGCTTTCAGGTAAATTACATATGAAGGTCGTTGGGGAGCTAAACGTGAAGCAAGCGTTAATTGCTATTAAGAGTCCCGAATTATTGGGGAAATCAGGTGGTACCGCGGAATATATCCTTTCGTCCTGAAGTAAATTCAGAATGGGAGGATTTTTATTATGGATACATTTTTGATAGTAATTTCAATAATTCTATGCGTAATAGGAGCATTGGTCTCTTTTATGTCTAAATTCATTGTCAGGAAAATGAATATAGCTTCTTCCCAGGTTATAAAGGGAATTGAAGATGAAAAGGCGATAGAATCGCTAAAAGAACAGAAAGCCATTATGAAAGTCAAGCTTGTAGGAGCTGCGATATTTATTCCAGGAATGATTGTTCTTTACATAATACTTAAGGGAATATAAAGAAAATATAGTTTAGGAAATTTAATACTTATTAGTAAAAATAGATTAGAGGTAATGTAATGAAAATTTTAGAAACAAAATACGACCCATCAGCAATAGAAGACAGATTGTACAGTTTTTGGGAGCAAAAAGGATATTTTAAGGCAAATCCTGATAAGTCAAAGAAACCTTTTACTGTAATGATGCCTCCTCCTAATATAACAGGACAGCTTCACATGGGTCATGCTATAGATAATACTATGCAGGATATATTAATCAGAATGAAAAGAATGCAGGGGTATAATGCTCTATGGCTTCCAGGTACCGACCATGCAAGTATAGCTACAGAAGCAAAAATAGTTGAGAGTATGAGAAAAGAAGGAATTGACAAGCATGATATTGGCAGAGAGGAATTCTTAAAAAGAGCTTGGTCATGGAAAGAAAAATATGGGAGCAGAATAGTTGAGCAGTTAAAAAAGATTGGCTCATCATGTGACTGGAGCAGAGAAAGATTCACCATGGATGAAGGCTTGTCAAAAGCTGTAGTAAAAGCATTTATTAATCTTTATGAGAAAGGACTTATATATCGTGGTGAGAAGATAATTAACTGGTGTCCGGTGTGTGGGACTTCTATTTCAAATGCCGAAGTTGAATACGAAGAGCAGGACGGATTCCTCTGGCATATAAAATATCCTATTGATAACGAGAACGGATTTGTTATTGTTGCTACAACTCGGCCTGAAACAATGATAGGCGATACAGCGGTTGCAGTTAATCCAAATGATGAAAGGTATAAGCATCTTGTTGGTAAATCAGTAGTATTGCCGCTAGTAAATAAGAGGATACCGGTTATTGCTGATGAATATGTTGAAATGGATTTTGGTACGGGAGTCGTTAAAATTACTCCTGCTCATGACCCTAATGATTTCGAAGTAGGATTAAGGCATAATCTTCCAATAATTAATGCAATGAATGATGATGCTACCATGAACGAAAATGCTAATCAGTATGCTGGACTAGACAGATATGAAGCTAGAAAAGTAATGGTAAAGGACTTGGAAAAACAAGGCTTAATAGATAAAATTGAAAAACATACTCATAATGTCGGTTCTTGTTACAGATGCGATTCTGTTGTTGAGCCCAGGGTTTCTACACAGTGGTTTGTAAAAATGGAACCTTTAGCAAAACCTGCTGTGGAAGTGGTTAATAACAATGAAACAGAATTCGTACCATCAAGATTTTCAAAGATTTATCTAAACTGGATGGAAGATTGTCATGATTGGTGTATATCCAGACAACTTTGGTGGGGGCACAGAATACCTGCTTATTACTGTGATGACTGTAATGAGATTATGGTTGCAGAAAATAAACCAGAAAAATGTACAAAATGTAATAGTACTAATATTCATCAGGATGAAGACACTTTGGATACATGGTTCAGCTCTGCACTTTGGCCATTTTCGACTTTAGGCTGGCCTGATAATACAGAAGACTTAAAATATTTTTATCCAACGGATGTTCTCGTAACTGGATATGACATAATATTTTTCTGGGTTGCGAGAATGATTTTTTCTGGTGTTGAGTATACAGGAGTTACTCCATTTTCGAAAGTATTAATTCATGGGCTAGTTCGTGATGAACTTGGCAGAAAAATGTCAAAATCATTAGGAAATGGTGTTGATCCTCTTGATGTAATATCTCAGTATGGTACTGATGCATTAAGATTCTCTCTTATTACCGGAAACTCTCCAGGTAACGATTTAAGATTTTCAGATACCAAAGTAGAAGCGGGTAGAAATTTTGCTAACAAGATATGGAATGCGACAAGATTTGTGCTTATGAATTTCGATGAGTATGTTGATTTTTCTGATATTAACAGAGACAACTTTGAAAATCCTGAAAAATGGATACTGACAAGACTCAATCAGGTTATTAGAGAAGTTACAGATAATATGGAAAAATTTGAACTTGGAATAGCTCTTCAGAAGATTTATGAATTTATTTGGGATGAGTTCTGTGATTGGTATATTGAACTTGTGAAACCAAAACTTTATGACAATCAGAATTCAAAAAGAAAAGAAGCTTTATATGTTTTAAATTATATTTTAACAAATGCGATGAAACTTCTGCATCCTTTTATGCCATTTATATCAGAAGAGATTTATCAGAGCCTTGCAGATTCTGAAGAGTCAATTATGATATCAAGCTGGCCTTCAGTGGAAATGATGAATGAATATCCTGAATACGCTGAGGATATGGATGTGATAATGAATTCTATTAAGAGCATAAGGAATAAAAGAGCTGAGCTGAATATTGATGTTAAGATGAAATCCAATATATTTTTTGTATCTGAGGATGAACATACTCAGAATTTATTGCAGCAAGGGGAACAGTACTTTATAAAACTCGCTTCTGCAAAAGCTGTTTCGGTATTCAAAAACGAAAAAGATATACCTGATAATTCAATTTCTATGATTCTTCCTGGATTTAAGATATTTATGCCTTTTAAGGAATTAGTTGACATTAAAGAAGAGATTCTAAGGCTTGAAAAGGAATATGAAAAAGCTACATCGGAAATGGAAAGAGCAAAAAGCAAACTGGAAAATGAAGCTTTTGTATCAAAAGCTCCTTCTAATCTTGTAGAAGCTGAAAAACAGAAACTTAAGAAATTTGAGGATTTAGCACAAGACATTAAAAATAGTCTGGAGAACTTAAAATGCATGTGATTGATGCGCATTGTGATACTTTACTAGCAATGTGCGAAAAAAAAGAAAATTTGCAATACTCCTATGAATTGGTCAAAACTCTTGGATTTCATTATATGCAGTTTTTTGCAATGTTTTGTCCGCCATCACTATTAAAAGAAGAAGATGGATTTGCTAAATCTGAAAAGCTTCTTCATATGATGATGAATCTTTACCAGAAAATGACAGAGCAATATTCATACAATAAAGTCTTGTGTAAAAATGATATAGTTGATTTCGAGAAAAAGAAGGATGATAAAAATCCTTCTTTCTTTTCTTTATTGTCAGCAGAAGGAGTCTATCTTTCAAAAAATGACATATCATATATAGATTATTTGTATAAAAACAATGTAAGGTGTCTGTCCTTTACATGGAATCCTTCGAATGAATTTGGTCAAGGCGTAAATGGTGACAGCAAAAAAGGATTAAGTAATCTTGGTATAAGAGCCGTCTCAAGGTGTAATGAACTTGGTATTCTTGTTGACGTATCCCACGCTAACGATAGGACTTTTTATGATATTGCATCAACATCAAAAAAACCTTTTGTAGCTACTCATTCAAATAGCAGATATGTTTGTGCTCACAAAAGAAATATGGATGATGACATGTTAAGAACACTAGCAAAAGTTCAAGGAGTTGCAGGTATAAACTACTTTAGTGATTTTCTAGTGGAAAAAGAAAAAGATAAAACAGCTGATGTTTTTGATATAATTAGGCATATAGAGTATATAGCAGCTTTAATAGGAGTAAATCATATAGGGTTAGGATCTGATTTTGACGGGATAGACAAAGCAGCAATAGATGATGTAACAAAGGTTCCGGATATCATAAATATGCTTCTAAAACTCAATTACAAAGAAGATGAAGTCAATAATATCTGTTCAGGTAATTTTATACGAGTACTAAAGGAGGTTTTGCATGATGAATGAAATAACGCCAATAGAATTCAAAGATAATAAGTTAATATTAATAGATCAGAGAAAATTATTTGATTCAGAAGAATTTTTTGTATGCGATTCAATAGAATCGGTTTATTTCTCTATTAAAGAAATGGTAGTCAGAGGAGCGCCTGCAATAGGAGTAACAGCAGGGTATGGTATGTATATAAAAGCGTTATCTTTAAATACTGCAGATTTAGACGAATTCAGAATTGAGATGAAAAAAGCAGCAGAGTATCTGGATTCTTCAAGACCTACTGCTGTTAATCTTTCATATGCTACAAAAAGGATTATGTCGGTAGTTTACGAAAATTGGGATGAAATTAGCGAGCTGAAAAATGCTCTTTACAAAGAAGCTGTTGCAATACATCAAGAAGATATTGATGCTAACAGGAAAATTGGGGAGAATATGCTTTCTCTTCTTAAAAATGCAAAAAGCGTACTTACTGTGTGTAATGCAGGCATTTTAGCTACAACTTCATATGGTACAGCTACATCAGCAATGTATCTGGCTAAGGAACAGGGAAAAGAACTTTTAGTTTATGCATGCGAAACTCGTCCTAGACTTCAAGGAGCAAGACTTACAGCATATGAGCTTAATAAGAATGATATTGATGTAACCGTTATAACTGACGGGATGGTTGCACATCTTATGAGTAAAAAAATGGTAGATGCTGTGATTGTTGGATGTGACAGGGTTGCATCAAATGGTGATACAGCAAATAAAATAGGAACAAAGAATATATCCATAATTGCTAAGAGATACGGTATTCCTATGTATATAGCCTGTCCTACTTCTACAATTGATATGGATATAGAAGACGGATCAAAGATTGTTATTGAACAGAGGGATTCTGCGGAAGTTACACATATAAACGGTATCAGAATAGTGCCGCCTGGGGTTAAGGTTTTTAATCCATCTTTTGATGTTACTGATAATTCAGATATAACAGCAATAGTTACAGAAAAGGGTATTGCTTATCCTCCGTATAACGTTACCCTTAAAATACTATAACTAAATTTAAGTACTATTTATATTTGTATTAGAATTTAGTCATTTATACTTAAAATATTGATAATAATTGTATTTAATAATAATATTTCTTGCCAACTATAAACTTTTTGTGAACTTTGATATTTGATGTTGAAACTCTAGTGAACCTCTGCTATAGTATACCCGTTGCAGCCTTTAAGGCTGCATTATGCCAGTAAAAAGTCATAAGGAGGATATACTATGACAGGGTACAACTGGGAAAAGATTATAAAAGATTTCGACGCTAATTCAAGCATCTACGATTCTATTAAAGACAATACAGATGAATTTATAGACTCTTACAAAGACCATGTTGAGTGGAAAGCAGGATGGGGACATGATTTTCATTGCGATTACTGCTCAGGCAGGCTTATATTCGATAAGACAAACAGAGGTAAGTATACTTGTAAAGTATGTGGCAAAGAGAATACAGGCGACAGAAAAGACTGGTCCTGGACAACATCTTACAGAAGTGCCAGCTGTACGCATGTAAAACATGCAGGCATATTATATAGTATTACAAAACAGCAGAAATACATTGATTACATAAGAAAAGTCATGAACTTTCTTACAGATAATTATGATAAGTTTGAATCATTTGCTCCTAACCTTCGTTTTTTAGGAAGGTATACTGGAACAGGATTATCTGATGCGCATAATACAATGTCATTACTATACGGTATAGATGCTGCACAGGATCATCTTACTAAAGCTGAACTAGATAAATGGCATAAGGGATTTTTTACTCCACAGGCAGATATGTTTGATTTCTTTTCAAATAAGATATACAACATACCTCTATGGCAAAAAGTCAGTGAAGCCAATATAGGCGTTTTCTTTAAAGATGAAACTATAATAAAAAGAGCTTTTTACTCAAAATTTGGTATATTGGATCAGTTAAGAAGAGGTGTTACAGAAGATGGCATGTGGTTTGAGACAAGTACAGGATATCATTTCTTCGGTCTGGCTGCTACAGCTGAACTTCTATTATTGTGTCGGAGAAATGAGGTATTATGCATACCTGAACATCAGGAACTGATGGATATCATTGAGAGCCAATTCATGTTTCCACTTAAAATCATGTTCAAGAACGGCTGTATTGCAAATCCTTGTGACAGTGGACTGGATATGGACATTTTTACTTATCAGAATGCATATGTTAAAGCCTGTGCTTTGTTTGACAACCCATATTTCAAGCAGGTTTTAGGCTACATAAAACATATAAAAAATCAACCTAGAACATTGGATGAAATTCTTTATAGTATAGAATATGATGAGTGTGATCATCTTCCTGACTTCGGGTCGAATAATTTCGAAGATTCATTTTGTGCAATATTAAAAAATGATGTGACTGAATTGTATCTTAAGACAGGAATAAAGACGATCTGTCATGCTCATCCTGATGTAATGACAGTTGAAATGGCATTTTATGGAGATCTGTTGTCAAAAGATATTGGCTCTTCAGGATATAGTTCAAAGATTTTTAATGAGTGGCAACATAAGACAATTGCTCATAATACAATAACCATTAATAGACAAGATCAGACATACACTCCTGTTGGTGAAGGCATCTGGCCTGAGGGAATTGTTGAGTATTATGATGAACAGCATATAAGAGCAAAATCTAAAAATGTGTACGAATGTGTTGATTATACCCGTGATATGAAAGTAAAAGAGAATAAGATATATGACCAGTTTAGCGTAAAAGCAGTTGAAGATTTAGAGCTTGATTACGCATTTTATTCAAAGGGTGAATGTATCATTGAGAATGAATATGAAAAAGTCGATTCAATCGGTGAATCTGAAGGATATCAGCACTTATTTGATATAAAGAAGATTGATAACAGAGATACTGTAACTGTAAAATTTGAGTTGGAAGATAAAATTTTAAGTGTTACTATTGAGCCTGATGAAGATTCAGTTGTATACATAGTAAACAGTTATGTTAATAATTTCAATGACACAAGATATGGTATAATTATAAGAAGAAATGGTAAAGAAAGAATATTTAATGTGACATATGAATGTGTCATGAAATAGGATTTTAATGCATACTTATGAAACGCATATTATTAAAGAAAGCATGTGTGACTGCTTCAGAAGATTAAAACTGCAGCATATGTTCATAATGATGCAGGATGCAGCATACAAAGATCTTCTCACATATGGGTGTGGAAGAAAATCATTACTCGATAAAGATGTTGCTTTTCTTCTTAGAAGGTCAGTGGTAGAAGTAATAAATGCTCCAAGAGCTGATGATACTGTTGTTGTAGGAACATCACAGATCTCTTTGCAGGGGATGACTTATACAAGAGATTTCATATTCATATGTAATGATGAGATATGTGTGAAGGCTTCAACTCAGTGGTTTTTATGTAAAATTTCCGATAAATCACTAATTCGTCCGACTATTCAGACAATATCATACTCTGGTGACTCAGTTGGTATATCCATTGATAATAAACCTGAAATACCAGATGACAGAGGAGAAATATATAATACTATAAAAATCGGTTACAGCTCTATTGACGGAAATATGCATGTCAATAATACTGAGTATGTTTCATGGGTGTGTGATGCTCCTAATGCTATCAGTTATTTAGAAGAGGGCCATTATTCTTTTGATATATACTTTAAAAAAGAGGTAATACCTCATGATACTGTAGACTTATATCAGATTAATAATGTAGTTTATGGTATATCCCAAAACCAAACTAGCTTTATTGCAAAATTTAAATAATAAATCTGTTGTATTGTTGTATTAATGAACTCGGATAAAACTGGGTTCTTTTTACGTGAATTATTTGATAAAAAGAACAAATGTTTTTATTTCTAGACAACTTAAGAGAAATATTAAAATTATTAAGGTTAAAATTAAATAAATTAATATTTAGTGTTGACAATTCAAAAAATACTTTGTATTATACTTTTGTAACTGATAAAGATAAGACTGGATGTTTTTTGATAATATAACTAGGAGGACGAGTAAATGAAGAATTTTGTACCATCGCAATGTCCTATATGTGAAGGAGAGCTTGTAATAACTGATATGGAATGTAAAAACTGTCGAACTCATATCAGTGGAGAGTTTTATACAACAAAACTTGCAAAACTAGATCCTAACCAACTTGAGTTCATTGAAGCGTTTATAAAATGCAGAGGAAGCATAAAGGAAATGGAAAAGGAATTGAAGATATCGTATCCTACAGTAAAATCCCGTCTTGAGATAATTGCAAAAACTATGGGATACAAGGATGAGAAGGAAGAGGATGACACCAGAATGAAAGTGCTTGATAGCATTGAAAAAGGTGAGATGACTGTTGAAGAAGCATTGAAAATACTTAAATAGGGGTGTGTGATTATGAATGAATCTAAAGAAATAGAAATGATTTTAAAACTTCTTGAAGAAAAGAAAATAACGACTGAAGAAGCTAAAATGCTTATAGAAGCTTTGAAAACAGCTAATAACAATCAAAGTGAAGATCAAGATACCTATGAGAACGATGATAAAAGTGGTTCTGAAAATGTATTTTGTGATGATTTTGATGATGTCAGAACAAAATTTAGTAATTTTGGTTTTGATATAAAAGATGCAATATTAGATAAGATGTCTGAAATTAAGAGTAATGTTTTTGATTCATTATCATTTGACATCCCGAGTAATACTGACTTATTTGACTTAAAGTCAGATAAGATGGATTTTGAACTTAATGATAAAGCTTCAATAAGTATTGAGGGAACCAATAGTTCTGTAATAGTAAAACATGGTTCAGGTGATAAGGTACTGATTAATTTTTCTGTAAAATCAAGAGATTACGATAGAATACATGAAATTATAGAAATACAATACTCAAAAGATTTCTTAGGAATTACTGTTGATGATGCATATAAGGAAAGAATAGTTATTACACTTGAGCTTCCTGATATTGATTTACTTAAATTAAAAATTGAAACTACTAATGGACCTATTAGTCTTTCAGATGTTAAATGCGGACAAATTCATCTTGAAGGTACAAATGGCTCAATAAGCCTTAGAAGATGTACCGGAAATGCTTTCAAAGCAGAAACAAGCAATGGTTCTGTTCGTTGTGAACAAAATAGTTTTGATGAGTCAATTATTGTTGAATCATCAAATGGAGCTGTTTACTCAGATATGGATAATTGTAAACTTATTGATATGGAAACAACAAATGGTTCTATTAAATTTTACGGCAGTTGTGCAAGAAGCTTTAAAGCAGAAACAACAAATGGCTCAGTAATTTTCGACAGACTAAACCCATATCAGTCAGAAAACAAATTTCTTTTGGTTGGTGAGACTACAAACGGTTCAGTTACCGCATATATCAATCGTAATTACGGAGTTGTATTTGAATGTTCTTCAGGAAGGCATGGCAATATAAGGCTTGGAAGAAATTTCAATATGCAGTCTATGCAGAGAAACAGTATTGGAAGAATTTCTTATGCTAAAGGTGAGAGCAGGTATGCTTATAAATCTGATATTGTTGCAGCGGTTGATACAAAGACAAGCAACGGAACTATAATTATGGAATTTGTGTGAGGGGTATTATGAAAAGGGGAACAATGGTAAGATTTTACTATCCAGACTATATTTCAGAAGATAATGCAGAAGTTAATGTATCACAAAAAATTAACTACAGACCATCTTCTTCAGTTTGGACAAATAATCAGTTTTATTCGAAGTATTTAAAATAGTAGCATTATAGTATTGGATTATTCAACTATTTGATAATAATACAATTATGTAAGTGCACTAGAATTATATGAAAATGTAGAAAATATATTGTATTATTATATATTTTCATATACAATCCAAATTAATAGTAAGAAATGGCATAAAGGAAGAGAAATGGATAAAAAATCTTCAAAAAAACAGAAGACCAAGGCATCTGATGTTATCAAAATGATGGTAAGAATATATAAAGAAACATCAGAGCATAAAAAATGGGCTATTGCAAGATGGGTAGGTGGATTACTTTCAGGAGCAGTTGCTGTATATGAGTATTATTTTATTGGATCAGCCCTGGATGTTGCTTTATCTAATGATTATAAAAGGCTTTTATCATTTATATATGCTTTAGTAGGAATATTTGTTTTTAGGATTATTTTACAGTTTACAAATCCGCTTATTGACGGGCAATACGAACTACGTTCATATAGAACGCTTTCGTTAAATGCATATAGAAAGATTGATAAGCTTCAGATGGGATATTATGAGAATGTGCATACTGCTGATACGATAAGCACACTGATTGATGATATTGAAAAAATAAAAACTTTTATGGGAAATAGTATAGCCGGATTATTATCATGGAATCCGGTAACTATAATTTTATCAGTAATAATTTTATGCACTATTAACTGGAAACTTACCATATTCTCGTTAATTACAGTGCCTGTAGTTATGCTAGTGCTTAACAGTGTATCAAAACCATTAAAAGATACCAAAAACAACATACAGGAATACACTGCTGTGTTCAATTCACATCTTCGTGATTTTATTGAAGGAAACGATATATATAAAGCATTTAACATGCATAGAAAACATACAGAGAAATTTGAGGAATCTTGCCAGAAGATTGCAAACGAGTCATATAAAAGCAGCCGTGTTATGGCTAAAAACAGGGCATTGAATATTTTAATGATGGTAATACCTCAAGGAATTTGTATGTTTGCATCAATATTCTTTATTGCCAGAAATGAGCTGACTATCGGACAATATGTCATATTCAGTAATATGCTGTGGCCTTTACTTAGTGCATTCAGAACAACAGGTATAGCCTGGAGCGAAATGGTAGGGTATTCAGGTACAGCACAGAGATATTTTAAATTTTTAGAATATAACGAAGAGAGAACTGGCGGAGAAGATTTCGGTGTTAATGATTCAGAGATAATTGTTGAATTTAACAATGTGAGTTTTTCATATCATGATAATATACCTCTTTTAAGAAATGTGACTTTTAAGTTATACAGAAATTCAAGACTCGCATTATGTGGAATAAGTGGAAGCGGTAAAAGCACAATTTTTAAATTAATATGTGGTTACTATGAGAATTATTCAGGGGATATAATAGTTTTTGGTCATAATATCCGTGATTGGAATCTTAATGCTCTTAGAAAATACATGACATGCGTGACACAGGATGTATTTCTTTTTGATGATAGCATTGTCAATAATATAAGGATGGGAAAATTAGATGCTACAGATGAGATGATTGAAGAAGCTTCAAAAAAAGCATATATAGACCAGTTTATAAATGATGTTGGAGAAAGAGGCGGAAAAGTTTCAGGAGGACAAAAACAGAGGATTGCAGTTGCCAGGGCTTTATTAAAAGATGCTCCTTTGATAATGCTTGATGAGCCCACAAGCGCTTTGGACACAAAAGCAGAATATTATGTACAACAATCAATAGAAAACTTAAAACAGGGACGATCTGTTCTTGTAATAGCACATAGGCTTACAACAATTATTGATTCTGACATAATTATTGTACTTGAAGAGGGTAAGATAATTGAACAGGGAAGTCATGATCAGCTTATTGACAGGAATGGAAGATATTCAGAACTCTATACAAGACAACTTATAGAGCAGGGGGTATAACATGATTAAAGATATGAAATTCATATTAACGCTTATAGGAAAGAATAAAGCTAAATATTTTACTTTATTACCATTATGGTGCATAATAGGCAGTCTTGTTGATATTTCACTATCATATGCGCTTAAGCTTCTAACTGACTACTTTATGTATAAGAATTCTCAGAATATTACAAATCTGATTATAATATTTAGTGCTACGATTATCACCAGCATACTTTTCTGTATTATTTTTCATCTTCATAACAAAGTTAAGGAAGATATACTTAGAGATATAAGAATAATGACATTCAAAGAAGTACAGAAATTACCTTCATCATACTTTAAAAGCACGCACAGCGGTGATCTTGTATCAAAATTTAATGCAGATACTCAGAGCGTAACAACTGTATTCGGTGAATTTGAAAATATTTTTGAATCAATAATCGCAATGTTTATAAGAATACCTTTTGTGCTCTTACTCGATGTCAGATTTGGAGCAATGTTGTTAGGATTCTCAGCTGTAACAGGTATACTTAATGCCTTGTTCATAAAACCTTTAAGAGAAAAGCATAAAGTCATACTGGAAAATAAAGCTGTTTTAAGTAAGGAAGCATCTGAAGCTGTAACAGGATTTACAGCTGTAAAAATGTTTTCTTTAAGTTCGCATCTTTTGAAAAAATTCACTAATAGCGTACAAGATAATTTTAACAGCGAATGGAAAGCTAAAAAAACTTATACATTACAAAGAGGTCTTAATAATATCATTTGGAACTCATCATATCTGTTAACAACTATACTAGGATGTATATTTGTTATCAAAGGTACTTTAGAACCAGGGAACTATTTGGCAATATCTACAGGTAATGGAATTGGATGGTCCATATCAGTTTTAATATCAGCTCTTCCAAATTTACAGAAAGCATTTGCAGGATCAAACAGGCTTAAGACACTGTATGATGCACAAAAAGAACCTGATAGATATCAGATAGATGGAACTGAGTCTGATATGGGTTTGGATGTACAGGATTTAGAGTTTTCATATGAAATGGAAAAAGAGAATAATAAGAATAATGAGAATAATGAGAATAACAATACTTTAGATAATGAAGAATCGGACTACACATCATATCAGTTTAAGATATCAGGATTAAGTTTTAGTATCAACAAAGGAGATACATTAGCGCTTGTTGGAGATAGCGGAGGAGGGAAAAGCACAATTGCAAAATTGCTTTTAGGATTATACATGATTAATAGCGGCTCAATACAGGTCAATGGACAGGCATATAAAGATTACTCATTAGAAGAGTTGCGTGATCAGATGGGATATGTTCCTCAGGATGCATATATATTTAATGGTACTATTAGAGAAAATATCTTATATGGGAATACTGATGCTGATGAACAGCAGATAATTAACGCAGCTATATTAGCAAATGCACATGATTTTATATTGGCTCAACCTGATGGATATGAAACATATGTCGGTGAAAGGGGTATAAGGTTATCTGGAGGTCAGCGTCAGAGAATAGCTATAGCAAGAGCAATTATTAAAAATCCTTCTATACTGCTTCTTGATGAAGCAACTTCATCACTAGATAGCGAATCAGAAAAGCTTATTCAGGATGCTCTGGACAGATTTATGCATAACAAGACATCAGTTGTAATAGCTCATAGGTTATCAACAATTTTAAATGCAGATAAAATCTGTTATATTAAAGATGGTAATGTAGTAGAAGAGGGCACTCATAATGAGTTATTGAGTAAAAAAGGATACTACCACAGCCTATATTATCGCGAATTTGCAAATAAAACTAATGAATCGTAATGGTTAATGCAATAGCATCAGCTAGCTGATTAGTCAAAGCTGGCCCAGGATGAGCATAATAAGCCGGATAATAGGCAGTCTTGTAACTAGCATCTTTGAAAGTAGTATCAAGGCTGCTGTTATTGTCTCTAGTAGCAGTTATGTAGTATCTGATTGTATCATTACTTTTTGAACCTGTAATTTGTTTTACATTGAAAGAATACTTAAAATTATCTGAATATTCATGAATGTTTTTACTTTTCCAGGTTCCATTATTAACTGAATAAAAGAAAGTAATATATTCTAATGGGAAACGTCCATATCCAGCATAATAATCAGTATTTTCTGTATCAGAAGAAACATATGCTGTAATAGTAAATATATTAGTTTCTGTATTAAAATCTGGATAACTGAATACATCAAGATCAGACCCATTCTTCCAGTTTAATACATCTTTGTATAGATCATAAATCTGATAATGAAGGGTTCTATCCTCGTTTACTCTTCCTATGTGAAGATGGGAATCATATCTTTTATATTCATCTATTGTAGCTATCGGTATGCAAGTATATACAAAATCGCCTTCATCAATACCATCAATAGGTATAACATGAAGATATTCAATATATACAGGCTCTGTGTAACCTATTTCAGATTTAACTACGATATGGCCAGTTTGTGATGAAATATCTTTTTTAATATATATTATCTCTCCATCGTATATTGGGTATATATGTTCACCTACATTTATAGTTAAATCTGTTCCCTGATGTGGATTTGTACCTGTTACAAATCTTGGTTGATTATTCTTTGAGGTACATAATGGCCAGTACTCAATTCCTTGGGTATTTTTATATGGGGAAAGAGCTTGTAATGACAAGTTAGATATTTCCTTTTGTACATAAGCTCTGTCATAATCAGAGGCTGCAGTTATTGTTAAAAAAGATAATACTAGAATAAGTATTATGTAATGAGTAATTTTAGTACGAAAGCATATAGGTTTTTTCATTACTACCTCCTTCATAACCGCTTAATATAAATGTTTTGCTATTTTTCCAATGAGCGTATACAACTAAGAAAGATTCGCTTACTACGAAAGTTTTGAGAATTTCATTAGACTGTAAGTCAAGAAATGTTACAGTTACATTTTTGTTATCAAGAAGAACTACAGATGCTACATTCAAAGTATCTGTCCTCATAGCTGATATTTTCAGTGCAGAGGATTGTGATCCGAGTTTTCCTTTTTCAACATTCAAAGTAAGTAAATTAAGTATTTCATATTCTTGATAATATGTTTTTGTGTATATGTAGTAGGGATAACTGAAGTTTCCATTTGATGATATAGAATATGAGACAGGAGATTTGATTTTTGATGCAATATCTACTCGCCATAACATGTCATTACAAGTATAAAATATAGTTGTTTCCGAAATATATGCATCATTATAGAAAGAGTCTTCTACTAAAAGGATATCTTCTTTTGTTTCAAAATCATAAAGCCTTATATCGTTGGTCTTTCCGTTATTTCTTCTGTTAGTGAGATAGATGAGATATTTTCCATTTTCAGATATTTTAGGTTTTGTTCCCCAGTAAAGACCATTTGCTTCGTTTTCCTCTAGTGATTTATCATATGTCGTATCATCATCTTCTTCAAGTAATAAAGTATCCATAATCTGCTTAGAAAGATTAACATAATATATTTTATGCTGATTCCATAATATATATAACGAGTCTGATGAATTTGGAATAGCTATTAATGATGTATTTAGAGTATCATTTGATCTTGATTGATAAATTGGATAGAGTCTGTTTTCAAAATCCACAACAGGTATTGAAACAGTGTATCCATCAGTAGCAGTCAATGTGAGATTGTTATAGTCATATATTAAAGGCATTGACTGAATCCCGTTTTGATACTGCATAATCATATCAAATTCCATATAATCTGGTTCTTCTTCAATTGGTTCTTCTGAAGTCTGAATGGGGGACTGTGAAGGCTGATTTGACGGTGTATCAGTAATAGATTGCGTTGGTTCTGCACCGTTGCATGAAGCAAATAGAATAGCCATGGTTAGAATAACCAGCATTAATACGATATTTTGCCTTGATTTTCTTAAGAATTCCTTAATCATATATATATTCTATCTTTATAAGCCTCAAATAACAATAATAAATGTTGTTAGGAAACACAATGAAATGATATAATCAATATGCTACAAAAGATAAGGAGGTTATTACCTTGAAAAGAAGAAATTTATCTGTAATCTTATTAATTGCTTTGTTTATTATGATGTTACCAGTAACTGCTTCAGATGATTCATATAACCGAGATCAGGTTTCATCTATTTATTCTACAACAACAGTTGATAATCTAAAGGCTACCAGCGCTATTTTGGTTGAAGTGAACACCGGTCAGATTCTATATTCAAAGGATGAAGATAAGCAAATACCCATAGCAAGCCTTACAAAAATTATGACCGTTTATCTTGTAATGGAAGCGATTGCGAAAAATGAGATTTCTTATGACACCATGATTAAAGCATCAGCTAGCGCTCATGGTGTAGAAGGTTCATCAGTTTATCTGAATTTAGGTGAAGAATTTACTCTTAGAGAAATGCTTTATGCAATAGAAGTGCGTTCGGCTAATGATGCCGCTGTTGCAGTAGCTGAAGCCATTTCAGGAACGCAGGGTGAATTTGTTAACAGAATGAATAACAAAGCTACAGAATTAGGTATGTTTAATACATATTTCAAAGACTGTACAGGTCTTACTGATGCAGGTCATTACAGTACAGTCAAAGACATTTCCATTATCGCAACAAGACTTGTATTAGAATATCCGGATATATTTGAATTCAGCCGTACACTTGAAAAGGACTTTCGAGATAAAGAGCACAGAGATTATCAGTATATGGTTAATAGAAATAATTTATTGAACTATTACGATGGTGCTACAGGACTTAAGACAGGATTTACTACTGCTGCAGGATACTGTCTTGTCGGATCTGCTCAGAAAGCAGATATTTCACTCGTAGCTATAGTTACAGGGGAGCCGGATAATAATCACAGAGTAGCTGAAACAGCATTTCTACTGGATTATGGATTTTCAAATTTTATGTATACCAAGACAGACGATGACCAAAAAATGGTAGGAACGATAGAGGTTAGAAAAGGTATAGATAAAACTGTGGAGACATATGCAGATGGAACGCTTACATTATTCATGAAGAAATCAGATATATCTAGAATATCAAAAGAAATTGTTTATGATATGGCTACTTTAGAAGCACCTGTTGAAAAAGATACAGTAATAGGAAAAGTTGTGTACAGTCTGGATGAGGATATCTTAGGAGAAGTATCTGTTAAAACTTCTCAAAGCATGGAAAAAGCAGGATTCTGGGCACTATTATGGAGATCAGTATTATCATGGTTCGGCATTGATTGGCAGAAATGAGTTTTCGGCTTTACATGTCATACCTTAAAATATATAATTAACGGAAGGAAAAGGATGTAAAGCTTATGTTACAAAGTATTATTGACTCTATGAAACCTATGCTATATATGATACCGGTTATGCTGATATCTCTGACTTTGCATGAATGTGCACATGGTCTAATGGCTTTGAAATTAGGAGATACGACTGCAAGAGATGCAGGAAGATTAACTCTTAATCCTTTAAAGCATCTCGATCCTGTTGGAGCAGTGATGATGGTAATAGCCCGGGTAGGATGGGCAAAGCCAGTTCCTGTTAACCCTATGAATTTTAAAGATCCTAAAAACGGGATGGCTTTGGTGGGTCTTGCTGGACCACTTACAAATCTGATTGTTGCTTTTGGTGCTGCTTTTCCAGTAGCCCTTATAGAAAATGCTGTTTATCTACATGGTGTCAAACTGACTACTTTTCTTGAAATTGCATATGTATTCTGCTATCTTTTATTTCAAGCTAATATATTCCTTGCTATTTTTAACCTTATACCTATACCGCCATTTGATGGTTCAAGGATAATGTTCGGAATACTGCCTGACAGATATTATTTCAGCGTTATGAGATATGAGAGAATTGTCGGAATGGCTTTTATATTTATATTCTTCATATTCAGATCTCAGTTTGCTGTTGTACTGGATTTTATAAGTTCGCCAATAACGAAATCATTTTTATTTGTTGCGAACTGGTTCGTGGGACTATTTTACTAGGAGGATTTTATGAAAAACATGGTTGTATTAAGTGGAACAAGAAGCACCGGGTCGCTTCATTTGGGTAATTATTTCGGAGCAGTTGAAAACTGGGTAAATTTACAAAATAAATATGACTGCTATTTCTTTATTGCAGACTGGCATTCTCTTACAACTGGTTATGAAGATACCAATAACTATGTATACAATATAAATGAAGTTGTTATGGATTTATATGCATCAGGTCTTGATGCTGATAAATGTAATATATTTTTACAGTCAAAAATACAAAATCATGCCGAGCTTCATCTTCTTTTATCTATGATAACCCCATTATCCTGGCTTGAAAGATGTCCTACATATAAAGACCAGCTAGCGCAGCTTAGTGAGAAGGATATAAGGACATATGGGTTTTTAGGGTATCCTTGTTTAATGGCATCAGATATTCTCATATACAGAGCTGATGCTGTGCCTGTAGGTGAAGATCAGCTTCCTCATCTTGAAGTAACAAGGGAGATAGCAAGAAGATTCAATCATATTTATACTGAAGTATTTCCTGAACCAAAAGCTCTGTTAACAAAATCAAAGGTTTTACCTGGACTTGATGGCAGAAAGATGAGTAAAAGTTATGATAATACGATTCTTCTAAAAGATAAAGAAGATGTGTTAAGAACTAAAATTATGAGCATGATAACCGATCCTGCAAGAATCAAGAAAACTGATCCAGGTCATCCTGATGTATGTTCAGTTTTTGCATTTCATAAAGTATTTAATGAAAATGAAGTACCTTCAATCTGCGATGCATGTAAAAAAGGTGAAATCGGATGTGTTGCATGTAAAAAGAACCTTTACCAGAAGGTTACTGAATTTATGAAGCCAATTCATGAAAGAAGAAGCGAAATTGAATCAAAGCCTGAACTTATTAAGAAGATACTTGAAAAAGGGAACGAGAATGCTAAGATAAAGACAGACGAGACAATGAAATTGGTTAGAAAGGCCATGAAGATAAATTGGGATTAGGATATCAGATTAAACTTGAAAATTTTGAAGGGCCTCTGGATTTGTTGCTTCATCTTATTGATGAGAATAAGATGAGTATTTATGATATTAAAATTAGTATAATTACAGAGCAGTATCTGGATTACCTTATGGCTATGCAACAGCTTGATATGGAAATAGCCAGTGATTTTCTAGTTATTGCGGCAACTTTGCTACATATAAAATCCAAATCAATGCTTCCAAAAACCAAAGATGAAGCAGTAGACTCTGAAACTGATCTTATTAAACAGCTTATTGAATACAAAAAGATAAAAATAGCAGGGGAAAGATTTAAAGAAATGCATGAATCAGGGCAGAAAAGTTTTCATGCTTTTGCTTCAAATGAAGATTTTGGAGAATCTGAAAAAACATATATGCTATCAAAAAGCCTTTTAGCTATGATGTATCGCGAATCAATGCAAAGATCAGTTGAGAAAACTAATAAAAAGGCTATAAATATTAAAGAAATAGTAAAAAAAGAAAAAGTATCGCTTGCCAAGTCGATTAGGAAAGTTATTGATGTCTTATTTAAAGATAAAAGGATAAGTTTCTTTCAGAGGTTCAAGATTCATTCCTTATCCAAAGCTGATCTTGTAACGGATTTTTTATCTATACTAGTTTTATCTTCACAAAGAAAAGCGATACTAAAGCAGAAAAGGCCTTTTGAAGACATTATGGTTGAAGGAACAGAAAATTTAAGTTATCCGGACAATGTTCATGAAATATACGATTGGGAGTAATTAATATGAATAAAGATTATGTCATTAATTTAATAAATGCAATGCTGTATGCTAATGGTGAGCCGATTACTTTATCAAGATTTCTTCAGATACTTGAAATGGAAAAAGAGGATTTTTTTGAGATAATGAATGAGCATATTGAGAATCTTAAAAAATCCAAATCAGGGGTCCTTATAAGAAGGGTTGAAGATGCATATCAAATGTGTACTAATCCGTTATATTTTACTACAGTTAGACAATTGTTTGAAAAAAAGAAGACAGAGACCCTGTCAAGAGCTGCATATGAGACTTTGGCTATAATCGCATACAATAAAGAAGCTACAAGAGCAAAAATAGAAGCTATAAGAGGTAATTCAGACAGTCCTTTAAAAACATTGCTTGAAAGAGGCCTTATAATAGAAGCCGGAAGACTGGAAGCTCCTGGAAGACCTGTTTTATATAAACCAGCAGAGGAGTTCTACAGAGCTTTTGATGTTTCTGCTCTTGATGAGCTTATCCCTTTAGATAATTTTGATGAAGAGCCCGAAGAGGAGTCTTCAGAAACAAATGATAATCAGCAATTGTCTGAGTAGAATACTATTTAAAATAATCTGTAAGTTTTCCTTGGAATGTAGCCATTCCTATCTGAGAAAAACTTGTTTTACCATATCCTCCATATGACTCGCTAACTGCTTTGTCTGATGCTTCAATATCATCTTGTGTTATTCTTCTGTTATCTGTACCGGTGCCTTCGTACCAAAGATAATATGTATCTTTGTGTTTATATACAGTAGCAAACCACAATGCTCCTTCATCCCAGGAACCTGGATTTCCTCTTCTTATAATTGTATTAGAACTTTTTTCCCAGTTTAGAAGATCAGTCGACCTTGATATGCCAATGCTTTCAGGGTAATCTTTAAAGCGTTCATTATTTCCAAAAAAACTATAATATACACCATCTTCGTAGAAAATTCTGTTTGTAGACAAACTGTGACTGAGTTCGTCCGGTTCGAAAACTACTCTTTCTTTAGATATATCAAAGTCAATACCATTTGTACTCGGACATACATAAAATTTTGATACACCCTTTGAACCAGCTGTCCATCTTTGATAAAAAAGATAAATCATACCGTCTTTTATAACAACTTCAGGAACTACTGCATTGTGTATTATTGGATTATTCTTATACTTTTCAAAATGTATACCATCTTCTGATATTGCTAAAGATACACTATGCGGCATTTCCAGTGAATGTGCTGAATAGTAAAGATATACCTTTTTATCTATCACTACCGCTGCAGGATCAAGTATGTGATTAGAGTCATACGCTTTTGCATCAGAGTTTACTTTTAGTATTGGTTCTTTTTCAATATGTTCCCATGTAACTCCGTTAAATGCTTCAAAAGAACTTGTAGCAACACCCATCTGGTCGTGATTGTTATGATCCTGGCCTCGAAAATAGAAAAAAAGCTTATTGTCAAATTCCAGAATATCTGGATTTGCAGCATACTTGCTATAGAATGTACCAGGTGTTCTTTTTATTACAGGATTATTTATATATTTATTAAACATTTAAGACTCCAAACAATTTATTGACTATATGGATATCTTAGAATAAAAAAAAGACTAAGTAAACATCTATTTTATTAATTCAATCAGCTAGATATACAAATCATTGCATGCATATTAAAATAGATGTAGAATTTAATAAAGGTTCACAGCGGGGAATGCATGGAATTAACAAATGAACAAAAAAAGCAGATAGAACAGCTTCAGCAGGATAATAACAAAGATGTTATATCCGGCTATCTTGCTATTATTACAGCTACAGTACCATTAGTTATATGGCCGTTTTTTCCTCAAAGATTTTTCTTTCCTAAAATGGTGATGCTTTATGCTTTTGCTCTTCTGATGTTGGTCTTCCTGGCTGCCTTAAAATTAAACATATTTTCAAAAAGATTATTCAAAGAACCAGCTGTGTACTCTGTGTTGTTTTTCATTGTATACACTACAGTAACTTTGTTCAGTTCCATTAATATGGATCTTTCGCTTTATGGAGCTCATGAAAGAAAAGAAACTTACTTTGTATTAGTAATATATGTACTGTTTTTTCTTGTAGCTGCAAATCATTATAGATATAAGAAATGGCATGTTATAGCTTTTGGAATAATGATAGGGTTGCTTTGCATATATGCAATATTCCAGTTATATGGACTTGAACTTATAGATTTAACTTTTCTATCTAAATACAAAATTTCAGCTTCATGGCATTATATAGCTTTCTCCACATTGGGAAATCCTAACTTTTTGGCTAGTATGCTTGCAATGTCTTTACCGATTTTTGTATTTGCATTTATTAAGTCCGGCAACTATTTCTGGACAATACCAATGTCTTTGAATTATTTCGTATTATTGACAACCAAGACAAGAGGCGCATGGATGGCAGCATTCGTGTCATTTACTGTTTTGGTTGTGTTGATGGTTATAAAGAAGTACAGTATCGAAAATATTATAATATGCTGTGTTATACATATAGGGCTTACTGTTCTGTATGCATTACTGTTTTCCGGTTTTCTAGATAGAATTGTAAGTGCTGTTGATACCGTTGTCACTGTTGTCGCTTCAGATAATGAGCAGAAAGTAATGGAATCAGGGTCTTTCAGGATTGCTATATGGAAAGGGGTATGGATGCTTATTGAGAAAAAACCATTAACTGGATATGGTATTGAATCACTTAAACATGCAATATTTGCAGATGATCAGGTAAGAATGTTTCTAAGAGAGATAAGTCCGCAAATAGTGAATACAGACAAAGCTCATAATGAGTTTTTAAACATTTGTGTTTCAAGCGGGATACCTGCAGGAATTGCTTATCTTACAACCGCAATAATTGTTATAACCAAAGGCTTTATGAATATGAAAAAAAATCCTTTCTTGTTACCATTAACATGCTCAGTAACAGCATATTTTATACAAGGTATGTTTAATATAAGCAATAATGGGATAGCTTTCATATTTTACATTTTAATGGGAGTAATTATTGCTCTATCAAAATCAAATTCAAATAAAATAAAATTAAAGGATAATACTTAATGGAAAAAATCAGATTGCAGAAGTACCTTGCAAATGCAGGAGTAGCTTCAAGAAGAAAAGCAGAAGAGTTAATTGCTAAAGGTGTCGTATCGGTAAATGGAAAGATAGTGAACGAAGTCGTTTTGGTTGATGATAATGATGATATAAGGGTTAACAATAAACCGATTAAGATTCAGGATAAGTTTTTATACTATGCATTTAATAAACCCGAAATGGTAATAACCTCAATGTCAGACCAGTTTGGAAGAAAAACGGTTTCGGACTTTTTTAATAAA
>LSQX01171141.1_pt2 | contig 27869 bp, 22 predicted proteins | sample 654561 | NCBI WGS metagenome assembly LSQX01 (sample SAMN04489861, study PRJNA283612) | anaerobic digester metagenome | isolation source: 4 biogas reactors fed with cattle manure at either 37C or 55C with and... | place: Denmark: Kongens Lyngby | collected 2014
AGTCTTGACTTTTTTTGCTTCGTTTTTTGTGTCAAGACAAAAAATGAAGTGGGGTTTGGGGCAAAGCCCCAGCTTGCTTAATTTCTCTGATAATCAGCATATTTTTTTTCAAAAGCAGCTTTACAGCCGACTGTAACAACTTACGAAAGTCAAATAATTTATAACTAACAAAACGTTTTATGAAAAAACTTTTTTCACTATCTGTAATTCTATTTTTAACAAGTTTGCTTTTTGCAAGCAACCCTCTTGATGTCAAAGAATTCACCCTGAATAACGGACTGAAAGTTTGGATTAACTCAGATCACTCCCAACCAAAAGTCATCGGCTCCGTAGTAGTAAAAGCGGGTGCGAAAGATAGTCCGAATACCGGAATTGCACACTATTTCGAGCATATTATGTTCAAAGGGACGGATAAAATCGGGACTGTAGATTACGCTTCTGAGAAAATTCTCCTCGATTCTATCTCTTTGCAGTACGATTTGCTGTCCAAAACATCTGATGAGTCACAACGAAAAGCAATTCAGGCAAAAATTAACGATTTGTCGCTAAAAGCCGCTGAGTACGCCATTCCCAATGAGTTTGACCGATTGATTTCCGCGTATGGCGGATCCGGTTTGAATGCCGGAACTTCATTTGACTACACGGTTTACTACAACACTTTTTCGTCCAATTATTTCGAACAATGGTGCACAATCAACAGTGAAAGACTTATCAATCCGGTGTTTCGCGGTTTTCAAAGCGAATTAGAAACGGTGTATGAAGAAAAAAACATATACGATGATGCGTTAGGCTCTAAAGCGATTGAAAAGACGTTGGAGCGATTTTTTAAGCCGCATCCGTACCAATATCCAATAATTGGCAGCACTGAAAATCTGAAAAATCCCAAACTATCGGATATGAAAGCGTTTTTCGAAAAATATTATGTCGCCAAAAACATGGGGTTGATACTATCCGGAGATGTGGATGCAGAGAAAGCTATGCCGATAGTTGAAAAGTATTTTGGGAAAATCCGTGCCGGGCAGGAGATACCCAAATCGAATTATGGAACGTTACCCGAATTTGATGGAGCTGAAAAATTTAAGGCTAAAATTCCCATTCCGATTGTAAAAATCAACGCTCTTCTTTGGCGCGGAGTTCCGGTGAATCACGCTGATGAAACCACCTTGAAGTTAGTAGAAAGTTTACTCTCCAATGGGAACAAAAACGGGTTGCTTGATCAGCTCACTCACGATGGAAAGGTAATGCAGGCTATGCCGTTAGTTATGAGCCTGAATGAAGCAGGTGTCGTTGGGGTTGTCGCAATTCCGAATATCCCTTTTCAGTCCTATAAATCGGCACAAAAGCATGTTTTTAATGCGTTGGAAAAGATAAAAAAAGGTGATTTTTCAGAAGAACTTCTGAATAACCTGAAATTGGAACAAAAAAGAAAATTCTTGACTCAAATCGAAAATCTTGATTCAAGAATCTGGACAATGGTTTCACTGTTTTCAGAAAATAAAAGTTGGGAAGATTACCTCACGGAAGTGGACAAAATAGACAAATTGACAAAAACCGATGTTGTAAATGTTGCAAATAAATATTTCACCTCAAATTACTTAGATGTAACGAAAAAGACCGGAAAATATCCCAATGAAAAGATAGAAAAACCGGGTTTTGCGCCTATCAGCCCGACAAATAAAAATGTGGAATCTGAATATGCGGAAGAACTGAAACGCATTCCTCAAACCGAAAATGTTACTAAATTTCTGGACTTGAACAATGAAAAAGAGATCATTCCACTTGACTCAAAAGGACTTTCAACGCTGTATTACACGCCAAATGAAATCAATGATGTGTTTACATTTTCATTGAATTATCGTACCGGTTTTCAAGACATTAAAACAGCAAGCGCCCTTGCCGATTACTTGAACTATCTTGGAACTGACAGTCTTTCTCTCAAAGATTTGAATGGAAACCTTCAGAAAATAGGAAGTACTATGAGTTTTAGCGCTTCTCAGCAACAGTTTGCAATTAATGTGAGCGGATTTGACCGGTATTTTAAAGAAACACTCGATTTGGTTTTCCATTTTGTGGAGAATGTAAAAGAGGATAAATCCAAACTTTCTAAAATTGTTTCAGAATTGAAAGTAAATGAAAACGCGGTACGTAAATCCAGTGCCGAATTGGCACAGGCTGTGAATGAAATGGTGAAATACCGGGATAATTCGATCTATCTGAACAAACTGACGAGCAAAGAGTTGAAGAAAATCAGTGCCGGCAGCTTGCTGAATGATTTTAAAACCATTACGCGAACAGCATTTGATGTGCACTACAGCGGTACTTTACCTGCAGAAAATGTTCAGAAGTTAGTTGCTGCAAAACTTCAAAATCGCCCAACTCTCCTTCCTTCAGAGAATCCGACTTATAGGGATCTTGTGAATTACAGCGAGCCACAAGTCTATTTCTACAACGATTCGAAAGCAACTCAAAGCATTATTTACGGATACCTCCCCATGGAAAGAGGGATGAACGAACAAAAAAGCAGTTTGATAAAGTTGTTTAATTCTTACTTTGGTGGAAGCATGAGCTCACTTATATTTCAGGAGATCAGGGAGTTTCGTTCATTAGCATACAGAGCCAATTCATGGGTAAATATCCCCACTCCGAAAAATGCCGAGAAACAAGCCGCGCTCAACTTTATGCTTTCTACGCAATCCGACAAAACGATTGACGCATTGTTCGCACTTGATTCGCTGAAAAGCAATATGCCATTGGTACCGCTTCGATTTGACAACGCGAGACAGGACATGAAGAATGAGATTTTGAATCGTTTCCCGAATTTCAGACAAAAATCCAAAGAAGTAGCTTCGCAACGCAATAACGGCTACGAAGTGGACAACAGCAAAACCACCCTCGAGAATATTTCAAACGAAACATTAAGCAGTTTAGAGAAATTCTACAACGAAAACGTGAAAAACAAGCCGGTTGTTTATATGGTAATCGGAAATGAAAAGAATGTGGACATGAGCGAATTAGAGAAATTCGGAAAGATAATCAAGCTAAAACAATCCGATTTTTTGAAGTAAATAAAAATAGGAAGCTGTTTCAATATAATTTGAGACAGCTTCCTTAAATTCGCTTTAATTAGCGTAACTTGTATTATTTCTCGAAATTCGTAAACTACACATTAAACCTAAAATGCATCACATCTCCGTCTTGCACTACATATTCTTTCCCTTCTACATTCATTTTTCCCGCTTCTTTCACTGCAGCCTCAGATCCGTATTTGATAAAATCATCGTATTTTATCACTTCGGCACGAATAAATCCTTTCTCAAAATCGGTGTGAATTACTCCGGCGCATTGAGGTGCTTTCCACCCACGGTGAAAAGTCCAGGCACGGACTTCCTGCACTCCGGCAGTAAAAAAAGTTTGCAAGTCAAGCAGGTGATAAGCTGATTTAATCAGTCTGGCTACTCCGGATTCATCCAATCCTATCTCTTGCAAAAACTCCTGACGCTCTTCAAATGTGTCAAATTCGGCAATTTCCGACTCAATCTTCGCAGCTACAATTAAAATCTCTGCTTGCTCATCTTTTGTCGCTTCACGAACTGCTTCAACATACTTATTTCCGGTCGCGGCGCTCGCTTCATCCACATTGCAAACGTACATCACAGGTTTGTATGTAAGCAAGTAAAGTTCGCGCGCTATTTTTTCATCTTCTTTATTATCAAAGCTTACTGTTCGAGCAGAAAGTCCCTGCTGTAAAGCATCTCGGAATTTCGTAAATACATTTAATGAACGAAGCGCATCTTTATCGCCGCCGGTCCTGGCCTGTTTTTCTACTTTTTGAATTCGTGCCTCAATCGTTTCTAAATCTTTGATTTGCAGTTCGGCATCTATGATTTCTTTATCGCGTACCGGATCCACTATCCCGTCCACATGTGTTACATTCTCATCATCAAAGCAGCGTAGAACATGCAAAATCGCATCCGTCTCACGTATATTGGCTAAGAACTTATTCCCCAATCCTTCACCTTTACTCGCGCCTTTTACCAATCCGGCAATATCGACAATCTCAACAGTGGTTGGGACAATACGTTGAGGTTTAACAAATTCAGCGAGCTTATTCAGTCGTTCATCAGGAACGGTTATTACGCCCACATTGGGTTCGATTGTACAAAAAGGAAAATTTGCCGCTTGCGCCTTGGCATTGGACAGACAATTAAAAAGAGTGGATTTCCCAACATTCGGAAGCCCCACTATACCACATTGTAATGACATTGTTTATTTAGACTTTTAGATAAATAGACCGCTATGCTTTTAGAACCAAGACTTTGACTCAGCATAGGAATTTTTTCAGCCTGCAAAGGTAATATTTTTAAATTAGAAATTAGAAAGTTTTTTGAGAGAGGGAGGAAAGAAGACCGATAACTGATGACTTGTTATTTGGTGCTGGATAATAGATGATGGTTATGGAGTATTAAATGTAAATAGATGAAAGTACGAAAGAATAAGCCGCAAAAAGCTATACAAGTATAAAATATGCTAATCAAGGGTTGATAAAAAAAATCGAAAAAAGTTAATAAGGTTTTAGTTTGATAGTTGCGATAGTTATTAAGGTTAAAGAGAAATACTGAAATAAGGTTTTTTGTGAAATAATCAATAAAAGATATGCTTTTGACAAGAAAAGCCTCATTTATCTAACTAAAAATTAACCTTAATAACATTTATTGTCTGAGCTGAATTTACCTTATTACCTTATTTTCAGTTAGATATAATGTTTTGTTATTAAGTATTGAACTCTTGATTCGCATAAAATGCAAATAGTTGAAAAGTACGAAAATTAAATAAATTTGAATCTTTTCGAGAACCACACTTCAAGTCGGCATTAGGAAAGATTTAGGGGGCTTCATGAACCACTCTGTCGGAGTAAATTCGTTTTGTTACGTTACGAGGCTTCGTGATAATTTGGGCAATTCGTGCTATTCCCCAAACACCATCTCAACTACTTTCGGAAAGTGCTCATACTCAAGTGCATGAACTTTATTTGCAATATCTTCGTAACTGTCGGTGGATTCTACGTTGCACTTTGCTTGAAAGATAATATTACCCTCGTCGTAGTTCTTATTTACGTAATGGATGGTGATGCCGCTTTCCGTATCGCCTGAAGCTCGTACGGCACGATGCACATGATCGCCGTACATGCCTTTACCACCATATTTAGGAAGCAATGCCGGATGTATATTTATAATCTTATCGGGATACGCATTTATCAATATTTCAGGTATTTTGAGCAGAAATCCGGCTAAAACTATTGCATCGACCCTATTTTCCCTTAATATCTCCAAAATAGCCTCACCCGTTTCAAAATCACTTTTAGAGAATGTTACTGAGTTGATATTAAGCCGATTAGCCCTTTCGTGCACATAGGCATTCTTTCGATTAGAAATAATGACAGGAAAATTAAAAACATTAGAATTCTCAAAATATTTGATAATATTTTCTGCATTAGAACCGGAGCCGGATGCAAAAATTGCGATGTTTTTCGCCATAAATAGTTGTTTTTATGCTCAAATCTATTAAAAATGTGCAAATTTTTACATTTTTTTAAGCAATAGTGATTTGTTATAATGAAAAATGTGTTACCTTTGCAACGCAAATTTATAAAACAAATTTTATTTATTCACTAAAAAAGAAAAATTATGTCAGAAGTTGCAGAAAAAGTAAAAGCTATCATTGTTGATAAATTAGGAGTTGACGAAGCAGATGTAGTAGATACAGCGAGCTTCACCAACGATCTTGGTGCAGATTCATTGGATACAGTAGAATTAATCATGGAATTCGAAAAAGAATTTGGTGTATCCATTCCTGACGAAGAAGCCCAAAAAATTTCGACCGTAGGCGATGCTATCGCTCACGTTGAAGCTTTGAAATAATAAATTTCCAAAAAAACTTTTTTATGGAATTAAAAAGAGTAGTGGTAACCGGAGTCGGTGCTGTTACTCCTTTAGGACTTACTGCCACGGAAACGTGGCAGAATGTTCTAAAAGGGGTTAGTGGAGCTGCTCCAATTACCCATTTTGATGCATCTGCGTTCAAAACTAAATTTGCTTGTGAAGTAAAAGGTTTTGATCCACTACAATATTTTGACCGCAAAGAAGCCCGTAAAATGGACGTTTACGCACAATATGCGCTCGTAGCTGCCAAAGAAGCTTTGAATCATAGCGGTCTTGACCTTGAAACAGTTGACAAAGATGAAGTTGGTGTGATTTTCGCTGCCGGAATTGGAGGTATCTCCACTTTCGAACAAGAAGTGGCCAATTATTATCTGAACAAAGAACAAGGTCCGCGGTTTAATCCGTTTTTTATTCCGAAAATGATTTCGGATATTGCAGCCGGACTGATCTCTATTCAGTATGGTTTTCGTGGTCCGAATTATTCCACAGCTTCCGCATGTGCTTCATCCAATCACGGAATGATTAACGCTTTTAATCACATTCGTCTTGGCGAAGCTAAAGTAATAATTGCGGGAGGAGGTGAAGCTGCCATTACTGAATCCGGTTTAGGTGGTTTTAATGCCCTTACAGCACTTTCTACTCGCAATGATGATCCGCAAGGAGCATCCCGTCCGTTTAGCAAGAGCCGTGATGGATTCGTGATGGGTGAAGGAGCAGGCTGTATTGTTTTAGAAGAATACGAACATGCTGTAGCGCGCGGAGCCAATATTCTGTGCGAAATGGTTGGAGGCGGAACCTCAGCTGATGCTTACCACCTCACAGCAACACACCCGGAAGGACTGGGCGCTGTTTTGGTGATGCAAAGAGCGCTTCGTGACGCGAAGTTGAAACCGGAAGACGTGGACCACGTAAACGTACACGGTACATCAACTCCGGTAGGCGATATAGGCGAAGTAAAAGCCATTCAGAAGGTATTTGGGGAGCATGCATATAAACTAAATATCAGCGCTACGAAATCTATGATCGGGCACTTACTTGGCGCTGCCGGAGCGGTAGAGGGTATAATCGCCATTAATTCGATTGTTCATAATATTGTCCCGCCGACTATCAATTTCCACGAAGGGGATGAAGATCCTGAAATTGACTACAATCTCAATTTCACATTCAATAAAGCGCAAGAACGCACTGTAAACGTTGCTATCTCCAATACTTTTGGATTTGGTGGACACAATGCATGCGTGGTGTTTAAAAGGTTTGAAGCGTGAAAACCGCAGCACCGAGCAATACTTTCCAATATTCCTCTGTTAGGGGATTAAAGGGCAGCTATGAAAATAAATCCTTTAAATAAACTAAGGCTCTTGATGAAGTATCGTCAAGAGCCTTTTTTGTCTTTCAAAAAAGTTCTTGGATTTTTCCCGAATAATATCGAAATTTATCAGCTTGCTGTAAGGCATCGCTCTGCACCTCTAAAGAGCAAATCGGGAGATCTTTTGAATAATGAACGATTGGAGTATTTAGGCGATTCGGTACTGAATTCAATAATTTCAGATTTTTTGTATCACCATTTTCCGGAGGCTAACGAAGGATTTCTGACTCATGTTCGTGCAAATATTGTAAAACGAGATTCGCTAAACAAAATCTGCCGCCAAATAGGATTATCCGAGCTAATTGTCGTAGATAAACAGATTAATCTAAATGAAAATTCAAATATTTTGGGGAATGCATTTGAAGCATTTGTGGGAGCGGTCTATATAGATGCCGGCTATAAAAAATGCGCCGACTTTATTCGTAATAAAATATTATCTTCAAAAAAACTGCTGCAAACATTCGCTGAAGACAATGGAAACTACAAATCCGAGCTGTTGGAATGGTGTCAGCAATTTCATTTTACTTTGGATTATCGATTAATTCACGAGAAAGTAGATCGACACAATCGTCATACGTTCACATCGCAAGTAGTTATTGGAGATATACCGGTTTGCAGCGGAAAGGGATCCACGAAAAAGGAATCACAGCAACACGCTTCTTCCAAAGCGTTAAAAATGATAAAAGATAAAGATGTGTTAATAGAAAACTTGATGTCGGGTGCTGGGTGACAAACGAATGCAAACGCTACTGAAAACATTTGTTATTCCCCAATCGTTTAATTATCAGACTACAAACACAATAAAATATTATGGCAACAACTATACCTTTTCAACAACTGCTGCAAGTTCAAGCAAAGAAATACGGCGACAAAACCGTTCTTTATGATCGAAACAAACTGACCGATCCTTGGAAAAGTATTTCATGGAGAGTGATGAATGAGACTTCTATCAGTGTTGCAAAGGCTTTCCTCGAATTGGGAATCAAACCGCATGACCGAATTGCCCAGTTTTCCCAAAACAAGTCAGAAAACCTTATTGTCGATTTTGCGGCATTCAGCATCAGGGCAGTTGTGGTTCCTATCTACCCCACTTCAACAAAAGCGCAAGTCGAATTTATTACATCGGATGCGGCAGCGGAAGTTATTTTTGTAGGGGCTCAAAAACAATATGATATCGCTGTCGATGTAATGAAATCCTCCAAAAGCCTGAAGAAAATCATTGTTTTTGAAAAAGACGTAGAATTGGGTGACAATGAAAATTCCATCTATTACGATGATTTCCTGGCTATGGGAATCAAATCCACGAAAAACGATGAATTTTCCCAAGTTAATTCCGAATTTTCAGAGGAAGATATGGCTTGTTTGCTATACACTTCCGGCACTACCGGTAATCCAAAAGGTGTAATTCTCACTCATATCATGATAAATGAAGCAATGCGAATTCACTTGATTCGGCTCTCGCACATCGACGATGAAGATATTTCATTAGCGTTTTTACCCCTTACACATGTTTTCGAAAGACTGTGGTGCTACTTCTTACTTTACGTCGGTTCAACTATTTACATCAATCACAATCCGGTAGAAATTCAAACCACTCTGAAAGAAGTCAGACCTTCACTGATGTGTGCCGTACCGCGTTTTTGGGAGAAAGTATATATCGGCGTGAATGAAGTTCTAAGCAGCTATTCTCCCGGAAAACTTGCTATCGTAACTTGGGCGAGAGAAGTGGGTAAAAAACATAATGTGGACTTCTTGAGAACAGGCAGAAAGCCCGATTTATTCTTAAAATTGAGATATAAATTGGCCGAAAAATTAGTTTTTTCAAAGTTAAAACTGACACTCGGACTCGAAAACGCGAAGACACTTCCCGCGGCAGGAGCCAAACTTGCTGATGAAATAACTCTTTTCTTCAGAAGTATCGGAGTGCCGTTAGTTTATGGATACGGACTTACTGAAAGTACAGCCACGGTTACTTGTTTCGTGGATCAATATGAAATTGGAACAGTCGGAACAATAATGCCCGGTGTAGAAGTGAAAATAGGAGATGAAAATGAAATTTTACTGAAAGGGAAAACAATCACTCCGGGCTACTTCAATAATCCCGAAGCAAATAAAAACGCTTTTACAGCAGATGGTTGGTTTAGAACGGGCGATGCGGGTAGAATCAAAGACAATCGGATAATTTTGACGGAGCGGATAAAAGACTTATTCAAAACTTCAAACGGGAAATACGTGGCTCCGCAAGAAATTGAGACTCGTCTTGGAACAGATAAATACATAGATCAAGTGGCTGTTATAGGCGATGAGCGAAATTATGTGACAGCGATTATCGCGCCATCCATCCCGAACTTAGAATTATTTGCTGCTGAAAATAATATTTCTTATAAAGATATTGATGAATTATTGGAAACTCCCGAAATCTATCAATTAATAGAATCCCGAATCGCCGAACATCAAGCAGGAATGGCAAATTATGAACTGATTAAGAAATTCACATTGATAAAAATTCCATTCACCATCGAAACCGGCGAACTGACAAATACACTGAAAATAAAACGCACCGTCATTACTAAAAAATACAAAGAGCAGATAGACGCAATGTATCATTAGCGAAGAGTTGAAATTGCTTATCATCCATCTATGAGCCACCTCCTCTTAATATTTCAAAAATTACACAACAATACTCCTTTATACTTGTTAAATTGGTAAAAAAGCAGTATTTTTGCACAAAATTATAAACAACAATCTGAAATTTAATAAACAATAATAATATGGTAAGTTACAAAGAGTTAGGCTTGGTTAACACAAAAGAGTTATTCCAAAAAGCCATTGAAGGAAAATATGCAATTCCTGCATTCAATTTCAATAATATGGAACAATTGCAGGCAATAATTTCCGCATGTGTAGAGACAAAATCACCGGTAATTCTTCAAGTTTCAAGCGGTGCACGTAAATATGCCAACCAAACTTTGCTTCGCTATATGGCGCAAGGTGCAGTTGAGTACGCGAAAGAGCTGGGATATGCTATTCCAATCGTTCTTCACTTAGATCATGGTGACAGCCTTGAGCTTTGTAAAGATTGTATTCAAAGTGGTTTCTCATCCGTAATGATTGACGGATCACACCTGCCATACGAAGAAAATGTGGCGTTAACAAAATCAGTTGTGGATTACGCTCATCAACACGGAGTTACTGTTGAAGGTGAACTCGGAATCCTTGCCGGAATCGAAGATGACGTAGTAGCAGAACACCATACTTACACAGAGCCGGATGAAGTTGTTGATTTCGTAACCCGAACCGGTGTTGATTCATTGGCAATCTCTATCGGAACTTCTCACGGAGCTAATAAGTTTACTCCGGATCAGTGCACGGTTGATGAGAATGGGCGTTTAGTTCCACCACCACTTCGTTTTGATATCTTGGAAGAAATCGAAAAACGAATCCCGGGCTTCCCGATCGTATTGCACGGTTCGTCATCAGTTCCACAAGAGCACGTTGACACTATCAACAAATACGGCGGCGCGCTAAAAGACTCTATCGGAATTCCTGAAGAGCAACTACGCCATGCTGCAGAATCAGCAGTTTGTAAAGTAAACATTGACTCTGACGGACGTCTGGCAATGACAGCAAAAATCCGCGAGGTAATGGCAACTAATCCTGCTGAATTCGACCCGCGTAAATACTTAGGTCCTGCCCGTGAGGAATTGAAAAAACTATACATGCACAAAACTAAAAATGTTTTGGGCAGCGCAGGAAAAGCATAATTGGGAGTTGCAACATTCCTGTTGCCTCATAATAATATAACAAAGTCAAAGCCGATTTCTTTCGAAATCGGCTTTGAACATTTAATAGGTTCGCTTACCAGTCTTTATTTTTCTTGCGTAAAAACGTATTGCTTGCAGCTATGACTACATAAAAAGGATAAATTATTGAAAAAATCAGACTTTTCAAAACAACATTCTTCAAGCTGTAGAATGTTCTACATGCTTTGAAAAATGAGAAATCAACCATCCATTTTAATAGAAAAACTAAAAACAGGACACTGAGAAAAAGAGGTTTAAAGAGTGAGATCAGAAATAACAAAACTATCGAAAAAGAACTCAAAAACACAATTAGTCCCGTCGTGCCAAAGTGCCTGTCTTTGTATGCTGATAACTTAGAGGCCCACCTTTTTCGTTGCCTCAAGTAAGATTTCAGGTTTTGAGGAGGATTCGTGCTAACCATAGCATCAGTTGATTTCAAAAATCGGATGGCACCGTTTCTCCTTTTAATGCTTTGCAAAAGGTAAATATCATCACCGCTCGGCTCGTCAAAATTAAGCTCATGTTCACTCGCCAACCAAGCTTCTTTTCGGAATGCCAAGTTCGCACCATTGCAAAAAATCGGCATTCCGGCACCGGCGGCGCCTGCTCCACTCCCAACTAAACTTGTAAATTCAAATTGCTGAAAATCTTGTAAAAAGCTGCCGTCTGAGGTCATCCGAACCGGACAAATAATTAAATCCGATGGCGTATTTTCATAAAATTGAACGATAGTCAGCAACCAGTTTTCCCCGGGGAAAGAGTCAGCGTCTAACGTAACAATCAACTCATTCTCTGACAGATAAACTCCGGTTTTAACCGCATACTTTTTGCCTTTCCCTTCATTTTTAACAACTTTCAATTCCGGAAAACCAAGCGCAACTTCTTGGCAGTATTCGTAACTACCATCTGTAGAATGGTCATCTACAAGTATCATTTCAAAATTCGGATAGGATTGGTCTTTGATTGCCTTAAAAAGATGAGGTAATTGAGTAATTTCGTTTTTGCAGGCGGTGATAATGGTAATCGGAGTGCTTGGGTTCAATCCGTTTGCTTTAAAATAAGGTGTATTGTCCCAACCTTTGATAAATTTATTGATAATAAGCGAATAGATTAAGATAATCAGGAACGATAGAAACGCTATTGAATAGAAAATTATCATTAGATGTTTAGTAAAAACGAATTTGAAGAAATCAATTTCAGTTTCGCAAAATCTTTATACACGGAATGTGTGGGATCTTTGAGATGTTAACAAAAAAATAACTTCGTAGCCCGGACAACCAACCCTTTTCTTTGACTATTCCACCTCTACATGTTCAGCTCTTATTTCCTCTGATAGAAAAACAGAAGCAGATTCGTCAAATTTATCCGGATTTTCTGTAGTCAGGTAACGGATAGTACCGTTTTTCGAACATTTTTCATCCATTTCAGGGTGACGGAGAAGGTAATCCGCCAGACTTTTTGCCACAATTTCGCCTTGAGAAATTACCTGTAGATCGGGTGGCAACGCATTTTCAATTTTCTCTTTCAAAAGCGGATAATGTGTACATCCTAAAATCACGGCATCAATTTCAGCATCTGTATTCATCAAATTTTGGGTGTGCTTTCTCACAAAATAATCTGCTCCTTCATCTAAATGTTCATTATTTTCAATCAAGGGAACCCACATAGGACACGCTTCTGAGGTGACTTTTATAGTTGGGAAAAGCTTTTGAATTTCAAGCGGATACGAATTGGATTTTACTGTTCCTTCGGTAGCAAAAAGTCCGATATGATTCGATTTTGTTAATTGCCCGACAATTTCCACCGTTGGTCGAATTACCCCCAAAACACGTTTTGATGAGTCTATTTTCGGTAAATCACTTTGTTGAATCGTGCGGAGTGCTTTGGCTGAAGCGGTGTTACACGCTAAAATCACCAATTGACAACCCTGACTAAAAAGGTACTTAACGCACTGAAGTGTAAATTTATAAACTACTTCAAATGAGCGAGTTCCGTATGGCGTTCGCGCATTATCACCCAAATACAAATAATCGTAATCGGGCAATTCTTTTCGAATTTCATTCAAGATAGTCAAACCGCCGTAACCGGAGTCAAAAATTCCAATTGGTGAAATTTTATCCATAAAATCTTATAAAATGACGTTGAAAGTGAAACAGATATTTAGTATAAACTTACCAACAACAAAAGTAGATTATTTTTTTTGATTTGAAAAATAAATTCACAACACCTCAAAAACTGCCATATTGACACCTTTTGAAATTCAATGAAAAATAGTTTTCAGCGATTTAATTGAACTTTTATGACTAGAGAAAAATTTAAAATATCATAAAGCGCATGTTAAACATCAACAAAAACAGACATTATGGCATGAAAACCCCGTTGGTATTTTATTTGTACTAAATAGGGCAAATAATAAAAAACAAATAATAACCAAACCATTCTAATCTTCAAGTTGGATTAGAAATTTTAAGAAAGGAACAAAATTATGACATTAGTTAGATTTACGGGAAACCCGTTTATTGATCGGTTTTTTGACACCGATTTGTTTGATTGGACGAATAAAAATTATTCAAAAACAAACACCACTTTACCTTCGGTAAATGTAAGAGAAAATGACAATGAATTTGGAATTGAAGTTGCAGTTCCCGGTTTTGATAAAAGTGATTTCAAAATCGAAGTTCATAACGATGTATTAACAATATCTTCAGAAAAACAAGAAAAAAGTGAAACCAAAGAGGAAAAAGAGCAATATACAAAACGAGAATTCAGCTATCAAGCTTTTACTCGTTCTTTCACACTTCCTGAATCTGCAGATGGCGATAAAGTAGCGGCAACTTATGATAAAGGAATCCTTACGGTTTCTATTCCAAAGAGAGAAGAAGCAAAACCGAAAGCACCCAGAATGATTGAGATAAAGTAAACACCAAAGCATTCTCTAATTCTCCCCCGCAAGGGGGAGATTTTTATAGAGTGCAAATGAATTAATTTATTCAAAGAATTTAAGTTTTCTTTAATAAGAATTCTTTTTCCAAAATCCTCCACTTCTCGCAGACAGTTTTTCCTTTTGTGGGGGAGATCCTGAAAGCAAAGAAGATATTCATTATGGAAACATTCTCTTCAATAATCAACTCTTCCACACCTGTTTTGGTAGATTTTTATGCTACCTGGTGCGGACCATGCAAAGCAATGGCTCCTACCATTGAGGCTATTGGTAAAGAAGTGCAAGGAAAAGCACGTGTGCTTAAAATTGATGTGGATAGAAATCAGGCTGTAGCAGCCAGATACGGAATCCAATCCGTTCCCACGCTGCTGATTTTCAAAAACGGGAATATCGTTTGGCGACAATCAGGCGGAATGGACAAAAACATACTGAAAAATGTGCTGATGGGGTTTGTGTAGTTCTTTTAAGAGTAAAAATCATTTTGAATTTTCGAGACAGCAAACTAATCCGTAAAGCGATGGAGCACCCGTCCTTTCGGATATGTCTTTTATTGCTGAAAGATTCGCATTAGTCGCTGGGATTTATAATCCCGGCTTTTTTATTATAAGGATTTACAAACCCGGAATTCAATACCTTATCGTATTTTAGGCGGAATTGAAAATCCCGTCAATCAGCGCAAAATTTTGCTCATAGTTTTTTCAGCATATCCTTAGGGAGGGAACAATACCCTGTGTGTTTCTGAAAATGAAGAAAACCGAGATCGCTTCAATCGCTTCTTCTTTATTTTTGTCATTGTATCGTAATAATCTTACAAAAATCACTCACTTTATTGAAATATTTTGATAATATCACGTTTTTATTAAATAAATTTGTTACTTTGCAAATCCAAATAAATTAACAAATAAAACTATATGAAACAATTTCTTAAATTTACGCTTGCCACAATTGTCGGCATTATCATCACCTCATTTCTTGGGATGATTATTTTCTTTGGAATCATTGGTTCTATCGCTGCTTCTTCGAGCAAAACAGTAAAGACATCGCCCAATTCGGTGTATGAGTTGGAGCTAAGTGGTCAGTTAGTTGAGCGATCAAAAGATGACCCGTTCTCAGGCATTTTTGCAAGCTCTTTAGGGCAGTCCGCGATTAAAAGTATCGGATTAGATGATGTCTTATCCAACATCAAAAAAGCAAAAGACGACAAAAACATTCTAGGAATATACCTGAATGGCGGGTCACTGTCCGGTGGCTTCGCCTCTTTCAAGGAAATACGCAATGCGCTGGAAGATTTCAAAACTTCCGGCAAATTCATTGTTGCTTATGCCGACACGTACAGCCAAAAGAATTATTACTTAAGCTCGGTTGCCGATAAGATTTATCTGAACCCACTTGGAATGGTAGAACTGCAAGGTTTGGCCGCGAATCTGACTTTCTTTAAAAACACGTTAGACAAATTAGGCGTGGAGATGCAAGTAGTTAAAGTAGGAACTTATAAATCGGCAGTAGAACCATACATTCAAACATCGATGAGTGAGGCGAACAAAGAGCAAGTCACTACATTTATCACGTCAATCTGGAATAATATGGTGAATGATATTTCAGATTCCAGAAACATTTCAAAAGAAGAATTGAACCAGATAGCAGATAAAATGATGACTTTCCAGCCAACAGAGCTGAACATCGAGAAAAAATTAGTTGATTCACTAACTTATGCCGATGGAATGAAAGATGTGTTGATGAAATTGACCAATGTAAAAGACAAGAAAGACGTAAAATTACTTTCTCACGGAAAAATGAATAAAGTTTCGACTTCTGAGAAGCTGAAAAAAGATCGAGTAGCCGTAATTTACGGTGTTGGCGGTATCGACATGGGTGAAAGAGACGGTATTACTTCCAAAGATCTTGTAGAAACAATCAACAAAGTAAAAGATGAAAAATCGGTAAAAGCGGTTGTGTTTAGAATTAATTCCGGAGGTGGAAGCGGTTACGGTTCTGAGCAAATATGGCATGCGCTTACTGAACTTAAAAAAGAGAAACCACTTATCGTTTCCATGGGAGATTATGCGGCATCGGGCGGATATTACATAGCTTGTCTTGCTGACTCTATTCTTGCCCAACCCAATACGCTGACCGGTTCAATCGGTGTTTTTGGAACGATTCCAAACATTGCAGGACTTAATAAAAAAATCGGTTTGACACACGATGGCGTAAAAACCAATAAGCTGAGTGATGCGATTTCCTTCAACAGGCCATTCTCACCCGAAGAACGGAACTTGATGCAAGGTTATGTTGACAGATTCTACGAGTTTTTTATAAAGCGCTGTGCAGACGGCAGAAGCATGCATGCTGACTCTATCAAAGCAATAGCCGAAGGGCGTGTCTGGACCGGTGAAGATGCCAAAAGACTTGGCTTGGTGGATGAATTAGGAGGGCTGAGCGATGCGATTAAAATTGCCGCTAACAAAGCAAATTTGGAAGATTATTCCATTAAATCATATCCGGAGAAAGAAGACTTTATGACCACTTTATTGAAAGATTTTGGTGGAGAAACCGAAGCAAGAATCATGAAATCAACTATCGGAAATGAGAACTATCAGCTATTGAAACAAATTGAACAGGCTAAGAAAATGAACGGAATCTATGCATTGATGCCGATGAGCTTTTCATTTTAATTAAGTTCCTATCATCACAATAAACGTGTGCGATTTATGGAAATTCTTCATAAATCGCACTTTTTTTATGGGTAATTCACTTCTCGGTACAGTTTCTACACATATCAAACTGCTTTCGGTTTTCCAACATTCCTTTCCGGAAGTTATACGCTTTTTCGCTGTGCCATTCTTTTGAAAAAGGCTTATTTCTTACGTTTCCAAAAGCATATTTGCTGTCCTTATCAAAACAGCAAGGGAGTACATCTCCTCTCGAATTTATCACAGAACCTTCCCAAAGCCGCTTACAACGATTTCGCAATGGTGACTTTATATGGTACTTTCCATCCGATCGAAGTTCATAGCGAGCGTATTTCTTAATGGAGGTGAGAAGCGGATTTCCATTCTCAAAATCATAAAGCTGCGCTGTTTTGAAGGTAAGTTTATCTGCTTTATATTTCTTCACAAGCTTTTTCATCACACCCATTTCGTGCTCATTGGTTTTGAAAACTATAAACTGAACTTCAATTAAAGGAGAAGCCGATTTTAACTTTTTTTTCCATTTCGCAAGATATTCGATTGCCGCGAGCGCTTTTTCTAACTTTCCACCTACCCGATATGCGCCGTAAGTTTCCTGAGTAGCACCATCCACTGATACAATCAACCTATCTAATCCTGACTGAACAATTTCTTTCGCCAATGAATCGGTAAGAAGTTGCGCGTTTGTGGAGCTGGAAGTAAGTATTTTCTTTGAATGAGCATACCGGACAATATCGGTAAAATTTCGATTAATTAACGGTTCGCCCTGGAAGTACAAAATCACATGAATCAACGTTTGTGAAAGTTCATCCAACGTTTTTTGCACTACACGCATATCCACTTGCACTTGTTTCACCTGCTCGGTTCTCATTCCAACGGGACATTCCGGACAATTCAAATTACAGATATTGGTTGGCTCAATCGAGATAAACAAAGGCTTTGTGTTCCAATGTGTTAAGACTCCAAAATAAGAAAGGAAATATGAAGTTTTAATTTTTACCGCATTTATTAATCGGTGAAAATGAAGTGTAGATTTCAAAATCCGAAAATAGAAGTATAGTATATTTAAATTCATTAGTTTCTCATATGTTAATTAATGTTTTTCATAAAATAAAAATGGCTAAAATAGAGAAATAAGTAAAAACAAATGGGAAATATTAGGTATTTTTGTACAACAATTATTATTATAACCAAATTTACAAGATTAAGTTGTTATGAACAAGAAAATTTTATTTTTTGCCGCTCTCATGGTGTTGGTTTTTAGCGCGTGTAATAAAAGATTGACTTCATTGGATGCAAGTCATTTCAAAACTACGCCTAATCCTTTGGAAGTGAAAGGTGGCATTGTAGATGCGACTGTAACAGGAACTTTTCCGACAAAATATTTTTCAAAAAATGCGGAAGTTACGGTAACACCGGTGTTGAAGTATATTGGGAAAGAGACTGAAAGCGACTCAAAAACTTTTCAGGGCGAAAAAGTACTTGGGAATAACCAAGCCATCAACTACAAAATGGGTGGAACTTATACCATCAATCCTCACTTTACCTACAACCCTGAAATGGCAAAATCAGAGCTATTTCTGAATTTTGATGTGGTGCAAGGAAAAAAAAGATACTCCATACCTCCGGTAAAAATAGCAGATGGAGTGATTGCTACTTCACAATTAGTTTCGATTTCACCGGATGAGATCAAGTCAGCAATTGCGCCTGATAACTTTCAGAGGATTACTCAAGAAACTCAGAATGCCGATATTCTTTTCTTGATTCAGCAAGCTCAACTACGCAACACTGAGCTGAATAAGTCTGACATTCAGGAGTTCAACAGAAAAGTAAAAGAAGCTCGTGAAGCTCAGAACAAAGAAATTGCTAATCTCGAAGTCCTTGGTTATGCATCGCCGGATGGACCGCTTGAATTGAACACAAACTTAGCAGAACAACGTCAGCGCGTGACTACCAATTACCTAAACAACGAGTTGAAAAAATTAAGAGCAGATGTTACGATTGACAGTAAATTTACAGCTGAGGACTGGGATGGTTTCCAAAAACTAATGGAAGCTTCTGATATTCAGGACAAAGAGTTAATTTTAAGAGTGCTGTCAATGTACGAGGATCCGGAACAAAGAGAGCGTGAAATCAAAAATCTCTCAATCACCTTTCTGGATGTTGCAAATGAAATTCTTCCTCAGCTACGTCGTTCGAGACTAAATCTGACGGTAGATGTGACGGGTAAATCGGATGTTGAAATCCTTAACTTAGCGAACAACAACCCTAAAGTTCTTAATGACAAAGAGTTGCTTTACGCCGCGACCTTGGTTGACTCATACAGAGAAAAAGCCGTCATTTATGAAAAATTCATAGATCAATATCCGGAAGATGCGCGAGGTTACAACAATATCGGTGTGATACGCTACGAGCAAGATACAGCAAATGAGGCTGAAATCCTGTTTAAGAAAGCACTTGGATTTGATCCGAATTCGCCCGATGCGAACTATAATTTAGGACTTATCAGTTTGGCAAAAGGAAACCCGACTGATGCTCAAGCCTATTTTGGTAAAGCTGCCGGAACGACTGGAAATTTAGATGCGGCACTCGGTGCTAGCTATATCCTACAAGGTGATTATGCTAAAGCTCAAAACGCTTTGAGCCAAACCAGTTCAAACAATGCTGCTCTCTCACAAATTCTAAACAACGATTATAACGGAGCACGCCGTACTTTGGCGGCAGTTGCGAACCCGAACGGAATGACAGCATATCTTGCTGCTATTATCGCTGCTCGTACTAATGATAGAGACGCTGTTTATAGCAACTTGCGCACTGCAGTGTCAAGAAACAAAACATTGGCTTACAAAGCAGCTTCGGATCTTGAATTTGCAAAATACTTCGCAGATCAAACATTCTTGTCGATAGTAAAATAAGAATTCCGAAGTAACAGGTGACCGCTGTTTAAATAAATATTACGAAAACTACTTTTCCGGAAGTTACCTTTGCTAAAACAATGGTCATATTTTTTCTTATTTGAATTTACATGAAGTCCAATTCTAATACAGTATTGGACTTCATTTATTATTAAAAAAACACAAATGTTATCGATTTTTTCTTTTATCTTTGTAGAATTGTTAGATAAACATTACTCAAAATCCCCTTGAAAAGGAAACTATTTTCACGGTATTTACTCATATTTAATCAAATCATTCCCCAATTAATCGTCCCCTTTCTAGAACGAAGGAAATTGTATGTTCGCTGACGTAATAGGACAACAAAATATAAAAAACCGCTTTATACGCTCTGTTAAAGACAAGCGGATACCGCATGCACAGCTGCTTCACGGACAACCGGGTGTGGGAAAACTTGCATTAGCGATAGCATACGCGCAATTTATATCTTGTAAGAACCGCACAGAATCAGATGCATGTGGCGTTTGTCCTTCATGTGTGAAATACAAACAATTGGCACATCCCGATTTACATTTTGTTTTTCCGGTCATAAAACCACCAAAAGCAACTACTGTAATTTCAGATGATTTTCTTAATGAATTTAGAGAAATATTTATCAAAAATCCATATTTTGGACTGAATGACTGGTATGAGAAAATCGGAGATGGAGCTAAACAAGGGATGATTTACTCGAATGAAAGCTCTGAGATTCTGCGGAAATTAAGTCTGAAAACCTACGAGAGCGAATACAAAGTGATGATTATTTGGCTGCCGGAATTGATGCACGAAGCATGCGCAAACAAAGTGTTGAAAATCCTTGAAGAGCCACCGGAATTTACCGTTTTTCTGTTGGTCTCAAATAATCCGGATCGAATTATCACCACGATTCTTTCAAGAACGCAGCAAATCAAGATTCCACGATTAGAAGAAATTGAAATTGCAGATGCGTTGGAAAAGAAATTTCCTGAAAAATCTTCAACAGAAATTAAAAATGCTGCCAGGATTTCCGATGGAAGTTTGCTGAAAGCATTCAACTTATTGAATGACAGCGTAGCCCAAAGATTAAATTTCGACCGCTTTGTGGAAATTATGCGTTTGGCTTGGATGGTAGGCAACCGAAAAGATCATGCTTCGCTAAAAACTTTGAAGAAATGGTCGGAAGATATCGCGTCAGCAGACATCGGGAGAGAAAGACAAAAACAGTTTTTGATTTACGCGCAGGGAATGGTTCGGGAGAATTTTATTAATAACCTGAAACATCCGCAGCTGAACTACATGACCGATTATGAAAGTGAATTTTCGAAAAATTTTTCACCTTTCATAAATGAACGAAATGTGGAGGATTTAGTCAAAGAATTAGCGTTAGCCGAACGCCATATTGAGCAAAACGTAAACGCGAAGATGATTTTCTTTGATTTAGTGCTGAAAATAATTATGCTTTTGAAAAAATAATCCTGTGCTGAATGTTTGCTTAGGAATACATGAATGAGCTTACTATGGTTTGTGTACGCGTTTTCGATAAAAAAACAAAAAAACAGAAAATCAATATATATTCAAGTCTGACAACAGGCTTGCCCCTGCTCCCAAAGCAGGCACTTAAAATACAACATAATGGATTACGGATATTATATAGGTGGTGGTGGAATTAGCTGTGGCGGCTGCACCGGTACATCAAATAAAAAACTAAGTGTGTATGATTGGCTCAGCGATCTGCCTGAGACTGTAAAATCAAGCGATTACGTGGAAGTTCAATTCAAAAGTACACGAAAAGGATTTTATCAAAATGTAAATAACCTTGACCTTCGGAAAGGTGACATGGTGGCGGTGGAGTCATCTCCCGGACACGATATTGGAGAAGTCACGCTTGTAGGAAAGTTGGTATTGCTTCAGATGAAGAAGTACAATATCGATCTGAACAAATACGAAATTAAGAAAATTTACCGTCGAGTTCGTGATGCGGACATGGAGAAATACCATGAAGCAAAAGCGAAAGAACAGGACACGATGATAAAATCACGACAGATTGCCGCGAATATGAATTTGAGCATGAAAATCAGTGATGTGGAGTATCAAGGCGACGGAAATAAAGCCATTTTCTATTACATTGCCGATGAGCGTGTCGATTTTCGTCAACTGATAAAAGTTTTTGCCGAGACTTTTCACGTAAGAATAGAAATGAAACAGATCGGAGCAAGGCAAGAAGCGGGACGAGTGGGCGGAATAGGACCTTGCGGGCGTGAACTATGCTGTTCATCTTGGCTTACAAACTTCCAAACAGTATCTACGAGCGCCGCTCGTTATCAGGATCTTTCACTCAATCCACAGAAACTTGCCGGGCTTTGCGGGAAACTGAAGTGCTGTCTAAACTACGAGTTGGATATGTATATAGAGGCTCAAAAAGATTTACCTTCTAAAGAAATCGAATTAGAAACGACTACAAACACCTACTACCACTTCAAAACCGATATTTTCAAAGCTTTAATAACATATTCTACAGACAAAAACATCCCGGCAAACTTAGTAACAATACATGCAGACCGAGCAAAAGCTGTGATTTGGATGAATAAAAAAGGTCATAAACCTGAGCACTTAGAAGAGCTGAAAGATGTGAAAGAAAAGAAAGTCGATTATCAAAATGCTGTGGGACAAGACAGTGTAAACCGATTTGATGACCAAAAAAGGAAATACTCCGGCAGAAGCAGAAAGAGTAAAAACAAAAAAGACGAAAGTAAAACTACTGAAAGCAGAAGCGGGAATAATAGGAGAAGAAACAAAAGAAACAATCGTAACAATTCAAATCAGAATGAAACAACCATTTGAGATAAGTCTCAAACCCAAGAGAATGATTAATGGCGTGTTCCATACGTCCTTAATTTAAAAATAAAATTGATTATCCGCATTTCGTCCTAATAAATTTGCGATAATAACAAACATAGCATCTAACGGCTTCAAGACGTTTGATGCATTTTTTATCCACAATGGGTCAAACCGCCTGGAGCGGTTAGACCCTATGTCAGATTTGAGCCTTTGGATTGATTTTAGGATACTTTGCGGATAGATATAAAAATAGTAAACATATGAAACAGCCATTTAAGATAAATCTCAAACCCAAGAGATTGGTTAATGGCGTGTTCCATACGTCCTTAGAGTTAAAAAACAAACTATAATCGTATGAAAATTAGCAAATTAGTTATCGGCTTGTTTTTGATAGTCGCATTCACCGCGTGCAATCAGAACGAAGTCTATTTCAGATACAATCCGATTCCGACAAGCGGTTGGGATAAAGATAGTTTGCTCGTTTTTGATTATAATATTGAAGATACAATTTCCAAATACGACATATTCATTCACGTTCGTCATTTCGGGAATTATCCCTATCAGAATTTCTGGTTATTCTTAGAAAATACCAATCCGGACAGTGTTGTCACAAAAGACACCATCGAATGCTATCTTGCCGACCAGTACGGCAAATGGCTCGGTTCGGGCAATGCTATAAAAGAGATGCCTATATTTTACAAACAACAAATTCTCATTCCTGACACCGGAAATTATCAACTGAAAATCGGACACGGGATGCGCGACAGCGTATTGACAGGCATTAAAGAAATAGGGGTGAGAGTTGAATTAGTAAGACAGTAAGGAGTTAGCAGAGTTTTTAGTTTTTCCTTATTCAACATTGATAGATGGCAAAAAATAAATTAGCGAAATTCGCTGAGTTAGAAACCTTTCCACATGTTTTCCAAGTTCCTTCAAGAACTTTACTTACCGGAAGCGAATTTGACATGAAGGGAAAATGGAACGAAACCTTTTTCAAAAATTCAAATCCGATTGTTTTGGAGTTGGGTTGTGGAAAAGGAGAATACACGGTAGAATTAGCGAAGAAATTTCCAGAAAACAACTACATCGGAGTCGATATCAAAGGTGCCCGGATCTGGACAGGAGCAAAGCAAGCGCTTCAGCAAGAGCTTAAAAATGTGGCGTTTATACGAACAGATATTGAGATGATTCACCATTTTTTCAGTAAAAACGAAGTGAATGAAATCTGGCTTACCTTCCCCGACCCTCAGATGAAAAAGGTCAACAAAAGACTAACTTCAACAAATTTCATGAAAATTTATCTGAACTTTTTGAAGCCCGATGGAGTTATTCATTTGAAAACCGACAGCAATTTTATGTTCACCTACACAAGAGCCATGATTGCTGAAAATCAATTCCCGGTAGAAAAATTAATTGAAGATATTTACTCAGAATCTGACGTAAATCCCATTCTCGGCATTAAAACCTACTACGAAAAACAATGGCTTGAACGTGGAATTACAATCAAATACCTTCGCTTTATTCCGCAACAAAAAGCGGAGTTTATCGAACCTGAAATCGAAATTGAGAAAGATTCGTATCGGAGTTTTAAGAGAGAAAGAAGAGGTTAGTTAAGTTGTTAATCTGTAATTTGAATTAGAATACCTGAAGCTGTTGCTTCTTTTTCAATCGTAAATTGTAAATTGTTAAATCGAAAATAGAATGACATTATACCCCAATTTAATACTCGAAGCACTGAAAAATGTGCGTTATCCCGGTTCAGGAAAAGACATTGTGGAGATGAATATGGTGCAGGACGATATACGAATCGATGGAAATAAAGTCAGTTTTTCAATCAAATTTGAGAAACAAAACGACCCGTTTGCAAAGTCTGTGGTAAAAGCGGCAGAAGCAGCCATTCTCACTTATATAAGTGAAGATATTGATATCAAAGGAAATATCACGGCAATAGAAAAACCGAAACCAAAGCCAAAACCGGTTTCTATTTTGCCAAATGTAAAGAATATTATCGCGGTTTTCTCGGGTAAAGGCGGAGTCGGTAAATCGACCGTTGCGTCCAATCTGGCAATTGCTTTAGGTGCACTTGGCTATGAAGTAGGATTGCTCGATGCCGATATTCACGGACCTTCGTTACCAAAAATGTTTGGTGTAGAGCGAGAAGAAATTTATGTGGAAGAAACAGACGGAAAACAAATAATTCTTCCTCTTGAAAAATACGGTGTAAAAATGCTCTCGATCGGGTTTCTCGTGAATCCGGATGAAGCGCTCGTTTGGCGAGGTCCAATGGCGAGTAATGCCCTGAAACAGCTGATATCCGATGCTAAGTGGGGCGAACTCGACTATTTCATCATGGATCTTCCGCCCGGAACAGGCGATATTCACCTAACACTCGTACAAACCATGGGAATTACCGGTGCAATTGCCGTAACTACGCCTCAGGACGTGGCTCTCGCAGATGCCCGTAAAGGTATCAGCATGTTTTCTGCAGACAAAGTGGATGTGCCGGTACTTGGAATTATTGAAAATATGGCTTGGTTTACACCTGCCGAACTTCCTGAAAACAAATACTATATCTTTGGGAAAGACGGTGGAAAAAATCTTGCTGAAGAGATGAACGTTCCGCTTTTAGGTCAAATTCCGCTTGTTCAATCCATCCGCGAAGGCGGAGACGCCGGTACACCGGTAGCTTTCAATGAAAACACGGTGGTATCCAATGCCTTCCGTGATATTGCGGAAAAAGTAGTTAACCAGGTGAAACTCCGAAATGAAACCCGTGAAGCAACGAAGATTGTGCAGATAACGCGGCAGTAAACAAAACGTCAAAAAACAAGTTGAAGAGAGAGTTTTTAAGTAGCAGTTACTTCAGAAGTAGCTGCTACTTTTTGGTTAAAACCGCTATCACAATTCAATCGGATATTCTTTCAGATGGAGATATTCTTTTTGCTTTATTGCTACTAATTTATCATTCTTGAACTTACATTCATAGATTACAAGTGTCCATCTTCCTGACCAAACTTCTATTTGATAAAAAATACTTTCCTTTAATTCTCCGTCATCATTTTGATCAAAGGATAATTTATATGGATCGCCCATAATGCCTCTCACGTCGGCTTGGCTCATCGAGGGTTTAAGTTTTTCTACATTTTTGAAAAAGACTTCCTGCTTCGAAAGCCTTTTAGCTGCTTTTTTTGGCTGAGCATAAACGGTTGCAGTTGAAATGCCAATCAGTAAAGCTAATAAAGCGAGAAATCGGAGATAATAGGTTGTTTTCATAGTTATAACGTTTTGAAGTTTTACGATGCGTAAAGTTACTATTTATTTCAGAATGTAGAAATAAGTAGCAGTTACTACTTTCTCAATTTTTACAAAAGTCCGTAACTATTTGTAAGGTTGGTGTTTTTGTATTTCAGCTTTTCAAGTGGTTGACAACTCTTGAAATAGTTGTTGACTTTTTGGCATTTATAAAAACATTCCATTATCTGTATCGCTGTTTTTGTTTCTAAATCATTAAGAAATGGTTATGGAGTTAAGGGAATTTAGTGCTTTATCTTAATGGAATTCTTAATGATTTCCTTATTCCTTCATGTTTTGCTTTCTTGAAAAATTTGATATTTTATTTTTCAAATATTACTATTCGAATTTTACTAAAGAAACAAATACTCTTCTACTAATAAATCATCATCTATTAAATTGCTAACGTTAATGGTCTTCTCATTGATTTCGACATTCTGCATTAGAGTAAAACACTAATTAACAGCCAATTAACAAATTAATTTAATTAAAATATCAAATATTTAAAAAATTAATTGAAATAATTAAAAAATTAACTTATCTTTGACAAGAATAGTCTAATAAAGCAAATTGGTAAGATATTTTCACAAGAGACTTAATACTCTGTAACAATAATGCCAAAACGTTAAAATAAAAAGCTATGAAACCAAAAATTATTACAACCTTATCCTTCATTTTCCTATGTGTAAACTTATTTACAGCTCAAAACTCAGTGTATGATTTTTCGGCTATGAGTGGCGAAAATCGTGTCTATTACAAAATAACTCATAATGTGGCTAAACTTGTGGAAGTAAGTAGTGAAATTGAATACTATGATGGTTCAGAGGTTTATTCCAGCGACAATAACAAGCCTAAAGGGCATCTTGTTATACCGCCATCCGTTACTTACCAAAACCAAACCTACACTGTAGTCGGAATCGGGGAAAGAGCTCTATTTAAATGTGCCGCATTGACTTCTGTAGATTTGCCGGAATCTCTTACAGAAATCGGTTTAGCTGCGTTTAATGGTACCGGATTAGTTGAAGTTGAAGTCCCTGAAGGGGTTAAAAGAATTCAGGCAATAGCTTTTGCTTCATGTCCCGGATTAACTACAATAACTCTCCCATCTACCATAGAATTTTTAGGGAAAAGGATGTTTCAAAAAACGAATAGTTTAAGTACAATTTACTGTAAAGCTCCTGATCCTTCTAAAATCGAAATGGATGAAGAACGCTATGATGGTTTTGATCCTATAATCATTGGGGTGTTTTATAATTTTGATAACATAAAAAACTGCACGCTCCACGTTCCCTTAAACTCCGTAGAGTTTTATAAAAAAGCGAACCAGTGGAAAGCATTCTCTAAGTTCGAAGAAGAAGGTTTCCCTTATCCGCTTTGGGTAGCGGGTGTCCGTGTTACAACTTCAAATTATGATTTAATCGGAGGCACCGACTCCGGTATTTCTGGTACAATATCATTTAACGAAAACACCAATACACTAACGCTTGATGGAGCAACCATCAATAATCCTGAAGTGAATTACGGTATTTCAAGCAAAATAAATGGTTTGAAAATTAATTTAAAAAACGAAAACAAAATAATTAGTGGAATGACCGGGGTTAATTTTGAGTACTCGGGTTCAATCAAAGGCTATACAGATGCTGATATTTTAAAAATTGAAGCAGAGTATGATGCTATTTACTGTAACGGCTCTGAACTGCGTATTGAAGGAGGATGCACTTTAATAGGCGATGGAGAAGTGGGAATCGCAGGCAATAAGAGCACCGCTTTATATATTGATAGGAGTGTGGTTAAAATGACGGGAAAATCAGATGGTTCAATAATCGATATCGCCTCATTGACGATAACAGGCAATGATTATGGAATAACATCTCCCGTGGGGGCAGCTTACGACTCATCGCTGAAAGGCGTAGCGATCAATGGAGCGCTGGTAAAAAACGAAGTAGTAATAGACAAACTCGTAATAGACAAACTCTATGAAGTTAAATTAGAGAATGCAGGTAATAATAAGCTGGATGTCATTCGAGTGGTGAGAGACTTTCTTGGTATAACGTTAGGAGATGCCAGAAACTTGGTAGATGCCGCACCCGTA
>LSQX01357433.1_pt1 | contig 27822 bp, 23 predicted proteins | sample 654561 | NCBI WGS metagenome assembly LSQX01 (sample SAMN04489861, study PRJNA283612) | anaerobic digester metagenome | isolation source: 4 biogas reactors fed with cattle manure at either 37C or 55C with and... | place: Denmark: Kongens Lyngby | collected 2014
TAACTTATACTTGAAATTCTTGTATAAATAAATTTGCAGGGACAAATGAAATATGCTCTTGCGATACTTTTGACTGAAATAATCTAGAAGGAAAAACCTTGGCCTAGTATTTGACTGCCATGGTCTAAAAGGAAAATTTCACTGGGTGGGCGAAGTAAATAGTATAAAAAACATCATGGAGGAGTGGTATTATGCAATTAAATGAAAATCATAAAAAAGAATTGGAACAACTCATTGAAGATTATATGGAGGCCTATCAAGGCCAAGGCTTGGTTATTTCTTTAGTCAATAAAAAGGGTGAGTCCATTTACCGACGCTATTTTGGTTGGCGCAATGTAGAAAAACAATTGCCCATCACTCCCGATACCATCTTTGGCATGGCATCCATCACAAAATCTTTTACAGCTTTAGCCATCATGCAATTGGTGGAAAAAGGTATTCTCGATTTATATGCCCCCCTCAATCGCTATCTGCCCGAATTTGTTTACCCCAACGCTCAGATGCCCAAACTCTGGCATCTCTTAGCTCATACAGCCGGTTACCCTCCTCAGCCCAGGTTGAGAATAACAGAAATTGCTCCGGGTATGGATATGCCGGAAGAGGAGCGAGAAGATTATGCCTATTCTCAGGCTATTGCAGATGAAGGCAGACGCTTGCTGGTGGATCGTTTAGGTAAAGTGGAAAGATTTTTAGGCCAACCGGGTGAATATTTAAGCTATTCCAACGATGGCTATGCTCTGATGTCAGAAATTATTCGCCAATACGGTGGAGAAGACAGCTACGCTAGCTATGTGGAAAAGCATATTCTCCAGCCTTTGGGCATGACTCGCTCCACTTATAGTTTTAAAATACCTAAGGAAGACGACAATGCCACGGTTTTATATCAGCCATTGAAAGACGAATTGCGAGTGACCAACGATTGGTTGAACAATCATTTCATGATGATGGGTGGAGGTTCAATCAAATCGACCCTCTCAGATATGGAACGCTATTTGGCTTTCTGGCTCAACCATGGGGATGTGGGCCAAGAAAGAATAATTTCTTCCCGCAGTTTAAGAGCTATGCAGAAGGCTCGCATGCCTTATGGCCATTTAGTCAATTATTGTTTTGGTCTACAGACTTTCAATCTAGACGATATTATCGTAGCAGGTCATGGAGGTAGCTTGACCGGTGTGGCGACCAATATGCTCTGGTCCCACGATTTAGGCTTAGGTGTTGTCGTGTTGTCCAACACTTCCGGAATGCCGGTGGCAGCGATCACTAAAGCTGCCATGAAGATGGCCAATAATCACAGTCCTTTAGAGCCCTTCATCGACTTTAAAGATTGCCCTTGGCCCTTGGAAGAGAAGGAAAAAGCCCAAGGCACCTTCGTTTCCGGTGAGGGCAGCACTTTTGTCATCAGCTTAAAAGAGGAAAATTTGTATATCAATGTGGCCGGAGAAGATTTTAAATTGAGAACAGTTTTACCTTCACTAGCTTTGGCTCCGGTTAAGATGGTGCCCAGTGAAGTTCGTTTTTATAAAAATGATCAAGATGAAGTCTGGGCCATCGGCTATGGTGGCCGGATGATCTTGCGCAAGGAGTGATATTTATGGCAGAATCCTATATCTTAGCTATTGACGGCGGTGGAACCAGAACCAGGGCTGTTCTAGCTGATACCATGGGCAATATTTTAGGCCATGCCGAAGGCGGGCCGGCTAATTATAAGATTGCCGGTTTACATATTGCCAAGGAATCTTTAAGGGCTGCTATCAACGGTGCTTTTGCTGCGGCTAACCTGCCTGTTCAAGATGTAGCAGTCGGGTATTTTGGCTTGGCGGCTGTGGGTCGAGACGAAGACAGAGAAGTCATCAAAAATGCTTTAAAAGAATTTGCTCCTCGTTACCAAAGGTTAATTTTAGACAACGATGGTATCATCGCAATGACTGGGGCAACTGTGGCTAAGCCAGGTGTTGTGGTGATCAGCGGCACAGGTTCGATGATTTACGGACGCAACCAAGAAAATCAGACGGCTAGGTCTGGCGGTTGGGGGCCGATCATCGGCGATGAAGGCGGAGGCTATGAAATAGGACGTCAGGGCCTGATGGCTGTAATGCGCCAAGGTGATGGTCGTGGGCCCAAAACCGCCCTTACTGAAAGCATCTTCAGCCAGTGGAATGTAACTAACCACCAACAATTGGCGGCTAAAGTCTATCATCCTGAGACCCAGAGGCCTCATATCGCTGTTCTTTCCATCTTGGTCAAGCAAGCAGCGGCCCAAGGGGATGAGGTGGCCCGTAAAATCATAGCTGAAGCCATTGAGCAATTAGCCTTAGCTGCAACTGCTGTAATCAGAGAGTTGAAAATGGAAGAAGACGAGTTTCCGGTCGCTTTAGTCGGTGGCGGGTTTTCTGAAGATATTTCCTGGGCTCAGGGTTTGGAAGATTTAATTCGCCAAGTGGCTCCCAAAAGCTATTTGAGCCCACCCGTTTATCATCCGGTCATTGGGGCTTTGTTGAGCGGCTTGCAACTCTACCATGGTGAATTAAGCCAAGATATTTTGGATAATGTAAATCGCTCTGTCTACCATTCCGGTAGTGCGGCGGCTAAAATGTAAAGATTATGAAAAATCAAGATAAGCTGCCCATCACGGAAGAGCGCAATGAAAAATCCATGAATTTGCATGAGATGTCGCCTTTGGAAATCGCAACCTTGATGAACGCAGAAGAAGAAAATGTAAAAAAGGCGGTTCAAGTAGCTTTACCGGTGATTGCCCAAGCTGCTGCTGAAATTGCCACTACTTTTAACCAAGGTGGTCGTCTCTTTTATTTTGGAGCCGGGACCAGTGGGCGCTTAGGGGTTTTGGATGCCTCTGAGTGTCCACCTACTTTTGGTGCTGACCCGGAGATGGTCCAAGGTTTTATTGCCGGGGGCGATAGAGCTTTGCGCTTCAGTCAAGAAGGGGCAGAAGACGATCCTGAAGCCGGGGCTTGGGAGGTTGTCAATAGGAATATCGACGGAAGGGATTTTGTCGTCGGCTTAGCAGCCTCGGGTAAAACTCCTTATGTTCAAGGGGCTTTAAAAAAAGCTAGGTGCCTAGGTGCTAAGACTGCTCTCATCACCTGTAACTCTCAGGCACCTTTGCTGAGTTTAGCGGATTATAAAATTGTAGTGGAAGTTGGTCCCGAGATTTTGACCGGATCCAGTCGCTTAAAAGCAGGGACTGCTCAAAAGCAAGTGTTGAATATGCTCAGCACCATCGCTTTTGTTTTATCCGGCAAGGTCTATTCCAATTTGATGATCGATGTCAAGCCGACCAATGCGAAGCTATTAGACCGGGCAGTTCGGATAATTATGGCGGCAACCGGCTCTAGCCACCAAGAAGCGAAAGAAGCATTGAAAACTCATAACAACCAGGTGCGAGCCAGCATAGAGTGGCTGACTAGCAATAAAAAAGGATAAAACTCTTTGCAAGGAGGCTTTTATGGAAGAATTCAAGTATCAAGCTAAATTAAATATACCATTTGTCGAGAATCCTTTTGGTCAAGCTGAATTGGCTGAAAGGTTAAAACCGGCATTTGCTTTACAGGAAAAGCTGGCAAAAGAACAGATTATCCCAGGGGGAGTGCTGGCTGTGGGCAATATAAACCATGTGGTCTATGGCGCTGCCGGCCTTAATCTTTATGGATCGGAAGCAGCGACGGTTAAGGAAGATACTCTTTATGATTTAGCTTCTTTGACCAAATTGTTTACAGGTTTTATGGCCATGCAAATGTTGGAAAGAGGGCTTTATCGTTTACACGATCCAGTCAGTCTGTTTTTGCCGGAGTTTCAACGCTCCGACAAAGAGCATATAACCATTTATCAGCTTTTAACTCATACCTCAGGCCTGAGCCCTCACCAGGAGTTCTTTAGAAATTGCGACAGTCCTGAAAGCATGCTGGCAGCAATTGCTGAATTTCCCTTAGCTTATGCCACCGGCACTGAAGTAGCCTATAGTTGTTTGGGCTTTATTACCTTGGCTCAAGCTTTGGCTAAGATATTAGGGCTGAGTTTCGATGAATATTTGCAAATAAACCTTTTTCAGCCCCTGCAGATGAAGGATACTTGCTTTAACCCCAAACAGGAAAAAGCAAGAATTGCAGCCACAGAACAGAGCGATTGGGACAATCGTCTCTGCTGGGGTGCTGTTCACGATGAGAATGCCAGATGTCAAGGCGGTATCAGCGGCAATGCTGGTTTGTTCAGCACAGCAGAAGATCTGAGTAAATTCGCCCAGATGTACTTAAACCAGGGCAGCTACAAGGGCCTGAGGTTGCTTTCCCCTTTGACAGTGCAGAATTCCATAATCAATAGAACGGCAGGTCTAGGCAGTCAACACAGAGGCTTAGCCTGGCATTTAAAGGATCAAGGACTATCCTTTATGGGAGATTTGGCTACGAAAAATAGCTTTGGCCATACGGGTTTTACGGGTACTTCCATGTTGATCAGTCCGGAATTAGGCATTTTTGTACTTTGGTTGACCAACAGAGTTCATCCAAGTCGCAAAGAGGAGAGGCTCTTGCGCTATCGTTCCCTCATGCACAATTTAATCTTAGCGGCTTTGGTGTGATCTGATGTTAGGTTACGAATACTATCGACAAAAGCAAGATAAACTCTTGATCGGCTTGATGTGTGGTACTTCAGCTGATGGTGTGGATGTAGCTCTTGCTAAAATTTCTGGCTTTGGTTTTGATTCCCAAGTGGAGTTGATCGATTACTTGGAATATCCTCTGCCAGATCTCCTGAGAGAAGAAATTTTTAAAAGTTTCGATATTGCCAGCAGCGATGTCTGGCAGATCAGCCAACTCAATTTTGCTTTAGGAGATATTTTTGCTCAAGCCACTTTGACCATGTTAAAAAAAGCAAAATTAAAACCGGAAGCCATTACAGCCATTGGCTCTCACGGTCAGACGGTCCACCATATCCCAAATCAAACAGCTTTTGCTCAAGGGCGGTTTAATTCTACCCTGCAATTGGGCTCAGCGGCAGTCATTGCTGAACTAGCTCAGATCAATGTGGTTTCAGACTTTCGCAGTCGAGACATGGCAGTGCAAGGTCAAGGAGCCCCCTTAGTGCCTTATGTAGACTTGCTCCTTTTTAGGAAAAAAGATAAGACTCGCATCTTGCAAAACATCGGTGGAATTGCTAATTTTACCCTTTTACCTGCAGGCCAAGTCGAATACAATGAAATACTGGCCTGCGACAGCGGTCCCGGCAATATGATCATGGACGCAATCGCCAATCAGACCTTGGGTCTTGCTTATGACCCAGAGGGCCAAGAAGCTGCTAAGGGTAAGATCGATCAAGATTTGTTGAAAATTCTCTTGGCGGACGAATATTTTGATTTGACACCGCCTAAGAGCACGGGCCGCGAGAGATACGGTCTTGCTTATGCCCAGAAGTTAATCGAATTGGCCAGTGAGAAAGGCTTGAAGCCTCAGGACATGTTGGCAACAGCCAACGAATTGACGGCCCGCACTATCGTCAAACATTATGAAGATTGGGTTTTCCCTAAATATAAGGTAGACGAAATTATTGTCAGCGGCGGAGGTTTACACAATAAAACCCTGATCAATAGGTTAAAAGAGCTCTGCCCTGAAGCTTTGACCTGGCTGAACTTAGAGGATTTAAATATCCTGCCCGATGCCAAAGAAGCTTTGGCTTTTGCAATTTTAGCCAATGAAACTCTCTGCTACAGTCCCAATAATTTGCCTGCAGCTACAGGTGGAACAAAACCTGTTGTTTTAGGTTCAATAACTTATAAATAAAAAGAGGTGGAAAAGGTGAAAGAAACAGAACTCTATGCTCCGGTTAAAGCTTTGTTTGAGGGTCTTGGCTATGATGTTAAAGGTGAGGTGGCTCATGTTGACGTTGTGGCAATCAAAGAAGAAGAATTCATTTTGATTGAACTCAAGACTTCCTTTAGTTTAAAGCTGCTTTTGCAGGCAACTCAAAGACAAAAACTGGGGCAAAATGTTTATGTGGCTTTACCTGCACCCAAGGCCAGAAGGCGCTATTCCAAAGGCTTTAAAGAGTATGAGCATATTTTAAGGCGTCTTGAATTAGGACTTATTTTAGTTCATTTTGATAAAGAACCAATTCAAGCTGAAATAGTTTTTGAGCCTAAAATTTATGAAAGAAGAGTAATTTTAAATCGTCATGCTCGCCAGAGAAGAGAACTTCTAAAAGAGGCTGAAGGACGTTTAAAAGATTATAATGTAGGCGGCGGCAATGCTCAATTGATTACCGTCTATAAGCAAAACGCTCTTTTGATAGCCGCTTTTATGGATCCAGAAGAACCTATGCGTGCTTATAAATTGCGGGATTTAAGCGGGATAAAAAATGCCGACCGGATCTTGAGATCCAATCATTACAGCTGGTTTGTAAAGGTTGATAGAGGCACCTATGTTTTGAGCAAAACTTTTGCTGAAGAAGCTGAAGAATTTCAAGATCTAATAGCAGAACTGAAAGCTCTGAGGCTCAAACAATTGCAAGCACTAGAAGAAGAAAATTGATGACATAAAAAAGCCCCCTTGTTTTAGAGTTTAGACACGACTATAGTGTCAGCTTTAAAACAAGGGGGCTTTAGATTTATTAACTTTTAAGTTTAATTGCCTGCGGGTTGAAAACCAGGCCTTTGGCCGCGTCCGCGTCCTCTGCCTTGGCCTCTTTGAGCACCTTCGGTTTTTGGCTTTTCAGGAATTTCTACAGTTTCGCCTCTTAACTTAGCGCGTTCAGCTACCGCTTCGTCGATGCTTTGGTCGGCAAATTGACTGTTGTATAAATCGTAATAGAAACCTTCTTGGGCTAAAAGTTCTTCGTGATTACCCTGTTCTATGACATCACCTTTATTTAAGACTAAGATCCTATCTGCATCTTTAATTGTCGATAAGCGGTGAGCGATGACGAAACTGGTTCGCCCTTGTAAGAGACGGCCCATAGCACTTTGAATCAGCAACTCGGTTCTGGTGTCGACGGAGCTGGTTGCCTCATCGAGGATGAGAACCTTCGGCTCGCTGACAAAGGCCCTGGCAATGGTCAGAAGCTGTTTTTGTCCTTCAGAAATATTTGAGGCTTCTTCATTGAGCACTGTCTGATAGCCTTCAGGTAAGGTCCGGATGAAATAGTCGGCAAAGGCAGCTTTAGCAGCGTTGACCACTTGTTCTTCCGTTGCACCTTCATGACCGTAGGCGATGTTGGCAAAGATTGTATCGTTGTAGAGCCAAGTGTCTTGTAAAACCATGCCGAATTGATCGCGCAACTCTTCTCTGGGTATAGTGGATATATCGATTCCGTCAAGTTTAATACTGCCAGAATCCACTTCGTAGAAGCGCATGAGCAAGTTGACCAAGGTAGTTTTGCCGGCACCGGTAGGACCGACGATGGCAATCATCTGACCCGGTTCAACTTCTAAATTGAAATCATGAATGATTGTTTCGCCGGGGCGATAGCCAAAGCGAACGTGTTCCAGGGTGACATGACCTTTAAGGTCTTCGGGCAAGCTATTGGTTTCGACCTCAGGCGAGATCTCTTCTTCATCTAAGAGTTCAAAAACTCTCTCGGCTGCTGCCACTGTCGATTGTAAGACGTTGGCGATCTGAGCAGTTTGGTTGATGGGTTGGTTGAACTGACGGATGTATTGTAAGAAACTCTGAATATTACCGATGGAAATTTGACCCCGGACTGCTAAAAATCCGCCGACTAAACAAACGGCAACATAGCCTAAGTTACCAACGAAACCTAAGAGGGGCATGATGATCCCGGATAAAAATTGAGCTCTGATGCTGACATCATAAAGGTCAGTATTGATTTTTTCAAAGGTTTTGACACTCTGTTGTTCTCTGCCATAGGCTTTAATCACACTGTGGCCGGAGAACATTTCTTCCACATGACTGTTCATATTACCAATCAGGCGCTGTTGACTGATGAATAAAGGTTGAGATCTTTTAGTGATGATTCTGGTTATTAAGATGCTCAAAGGCACAGTGATGAAAGTAATCAGTGTCATCAAAGGGCTAATCCTAATCATCATGAAGAGAATACCCACCAGAGTTACAGCGGCACTGATCAGCTGGTTTAAGGATTGTTGTAAATTTGAACTGACTGTATCAACGTCGTTGACGGCACGGCTTAAAAGTTCACCGTGAGTTTGGCTATCATAATAAGAAAGGGGTAATTTAGCCAGTTTAGCACTGATATCGGATCTGAGGCTGCGTACGATTTTCTGGGAAATACCGGTCATCAGCCAATTTTGACTGTAGAGTAATAGAGAGTTGCCAACGTAGAGACTGAGTAAAAGGGCTAAGATACGGCTGACTCCGGCTAAATCTACGCCACCGATACCATATAAGTTTAGGCCTTCTAAAATTTTGTCTGTAACTTGACCGGTCACTCTGGGTGCATAAACATTGAGTAAAGTTGCGGAAATTGTGGCTACTGTGATGAAAATCAGACCAAACCAGTGAGGCCTCAAATATTGAATCAAGCGGATTAATGTTCCTTTGAAATCTCGCGCTTTTTCTCCCGGTAAAAATCTGCCGGGTCCACCTCCGCGGCCGCCTCTACCTCTGACTTGAAACTCGCCTCTGGTATTTAAGCGTTCTTTCTCCTGGTTGTTTTGTTTGTTATTTTGCTGGGCCTTGTTTGCTGTTTGTTCTTGTGCACTCAATGTAGATCACCTGCCTCTTGTCCTAAAGCTTTGGCTGAATATTCTTCAACGGATAATTGTGATTCTAAGATTTCTTGATAGACTTTGCAGCTTTCCAGCAATGTCTCATGGGTTCCTTGACCGACAATTCGACCTTCGTCCATGACTAAGATCAAATCAGAGTTCATAATGGTGCTGACCCTTTGAGCGATGATAATGACTGTAGATCTAGCTGTTCGCTCTGCCATGGCTGCGCGCAAATTGGAATCGGTTTTAAAGTCGAGAGCCGAGAAACTATCATCGAAGATATAAATGGGTGCTTTTCTGATCAAGGCTCTGGCTATGCTCAGCCTTTGTTTTTGACCTCCGGAGAAATTGGTTCCCCCCTGAGCTACCTCCCCATTAATTCCATCGGGCAGGTTCATAACGAAATCATAGGCTTGGGCTATTTTTAAAGCTTCTAAAATTTCTTCGTCGCTGGCATCCTCTTTGCCGAAACGCAAGTTGTCTGCTATGGTTCCGCTAAATAATAAGGTCTTTTGAGAGACGAAGGCGATTTTCGAACGTAGTTCTTGTAAATCTAATTTTGAAATATCCTTGCCGTTCAATAGAATAGTGCCTGATTCTAAATCGTAAAATCGTAAAAGTAATTGGGCTAGGGTAGATTTTCCGGCTCCGGTCCCGCCTATGATGGCAACTGTTTGCCCCGGTTTACCTATGAAATTAATGTCGTGCAAAACCGGTGCTTCACTGCCCGGATAACGGAAATTGACCTGATCGAATTCAATAGTAATCTCTTCGCTTTTGGGAAAAATAATGAGATTATCTGGGTCAGGCTGGCGAATACAAATGTCTGTTTCTAAAATTTCGTTAACTCGGTCTGCAGAAACTGCTGCTCTGGGGTACATGATGAAAATCATGGACATGCCCATGAGAGAGCCTAAAATCATGCCGATATATTGAATGAAGGCCATTAAATCGCCGATCATCAAATCGCCTCTGTTGATGAACTGACTGCCAAACCACAAGGTAGCAATAATTGTTGAGTTCATAATAATTGACATAACCGGTGACTGTAAAGCCATCAGACGGTTTACCCTAATAGCATTGTCGGTCAGCTCTTCATTGGCTTTGTTAAAACGTTCTTGTTGGTAATCGTCACGAATAAAAGCCCTGACGACTCTGACGCCAGAAAGCCCTTCTCGCATGACTAAATTCAGGCGATCAAGACGTTTTTGCATAATATCAAAAAGAGGATGGGCTTTTTTGGCAATGATAATTACTGATAAAACAACAGCCGGTAATGAGAAAATTAAGATGGAGCTTAAAGCCACTTTGGTGCTTAAAACATTGTAAATGCCCCCGATAAAAGTAATCGGAGCGGCTAGCATCATGCGTTGACCCATCATCAAGAGCATCTGCAATTGCCTGACATCGTTGGTGGAACGGGTAATCAAAGAAGCCGTTCCAAATTCATCGAATTCTCGTTGGCCAAAATCTTCAATTTTGTTGAAGGTCTTGTTGCGCAAATCTCGAGAAAAGCCCATGGCGTTGCGGGTGGAGAAATAACTGGTACCGATGGCACAGCTCATACCCAAGAGGGCTACCAAGAGCATTTGGCCTCCGACTTTGAGAATATAAGCGGTGTCGCCGGTCGCAATGCCGTTGTTGACTATTTTAGCCATCAGTTTAGGCAGCTGTAAATCTGCCATGGTTCGCCCTAAAACAAAGAAGCAAACCAGATAAAATGTAGGTAAATAGGGTTTAAACCCTCTCAATATTTTTTTCATACTTTACATCCTTAATTTTCACCTTGATTGTTTAGTGCTTTTTGAGCTTTGTTATATTCGCGATATTTTGTCGTCAATTTTTTCATCAAATCTAGAAATGTTCGCATATCTTCGTAGCCCAGCAAATTGACCATGACTTTTGCATTGTGTAAAAACTTGTCGTAGGAGTCTTTGACTTTCTGTTGTCCTTTTTCGGTAATTTCGACAAAGACAACGCGTCTGTCTTTACCGTCTCTGACTCTTCTTAAAAACTCTCTTTTTTCTAACGGATTGAGCAAAAGAGTTATGCTGGGAGGAGAGAGACGTAATTCTTCGCCAATGGCGGAAAGAGTTACTAAGTCGACCCCTCTTCTTTTCCGATTTTGCAGAAAATATAAGAGCATCATTTCTTTAGGTTTTAATGTTAAATCGGCAGGCTCTGTCTGTTGACATCTGTTGAAGTGGCGCATTGCTCTGACCAGCTCATGAGCCATTTGAGCTTCTTGGGTGTTTAGGTTTTCCTTCACAGGTTTTAGGCTCCTTTCTTTTGTTTTGTAAATTATTATTAAGTTTAAATAATTAAGCTCTAAAAGCTTTCGGTACCCATTATAATCTTAAAAGCAGATGTGTCAAGGTTTTTTTTAAGATAAATCATTTTCTGACACTATGATTAGAAACAGTGTCCGCAGCTAGCAAAAAATCAAGAAGTTCTTTACTTTAAAAGGAAAGAGACGGCCTAAAAGCGAAAATAATCATATGATGAAAAGGAGGCATGGTCGATGATTAGCAAAATTTACAACTGGTTAAACGATCACGAAATGGAGATACTGGCCGAATTAGAGGAAATGGTCAATACCGAAACTCCTTCAGATCGTAAAGACTTGCTGGATCTATTCAGCATAAGCTTGGCCCAAAAGTTTTCCGATTTAGGTGCCGAGACAAAATTCATTTTAGAATCGAAAGCAGGCAATCATTTAAAGGTTGAATATGGTCAAGGGGAAAAACAAGCTTTGATACTCTGTCATTTTGACACTGTTTTTGCAGCTGGCACTGTCGCTCAAAGGCCTTTTACTTATGATGCCGATAAGAAAATTGCTAGAGGTCCAGGGGTCTTGGACATGAAAGCAGGCATCATCTCCGCTCTTTGGGCAATCAAAGCTTTCGAGGCTCTAGAAATTTCACCTGAAGTGAAAGTAGTGCTTTTGTTCAATTCCGATGAAGAAGTGGGCAGCAGATCATCCAGACCTTATATAGAAGAGGAAGCAAAGAAGAGTGACGTAGTTTTCGTATTAGAGCCTGGTATCGGGCCTGAAGGCACCTATAAACTCTGGCGCAAAGGCACCGGCGGTTTTAGAGTAAATATAACAGGTAAGGCCAGTCATGCCGGAGCTAACCCCGAAGAAGGAATTTCAGCAATAGATGAGCTCAGCTATCTCATCCAAAAAATTCATGCTTTGAATAATCCATTAACCGGCACCACCTTAAATGTAGGAGTTGTGGGCGGAGGAACCAGAGGTAATGTTGTTGCTCAAGACGCTTGGGCCCAGGTGGATTTGCGGGTGATGACAGCTCAAGAAGGTGAACGAGTCGTCAGAGAAGTTTTGGCAATTGAGCCGACCGGTCAGGCTCAAATTGAAATAACCGGTGGTCTCAGCAGGCCGCCTATGGAAATCACTGAAGCTGCCACTGCTCTTTATGAAAAAGCCACTGCCTTGGCTAAAGAATTGGGCTACTCATATGATCAAGGAGGTACAGGTGGAGGCAGTGACGGTAATTTTACGGCCGCTTTGGGTATAACCACTCTGGATGGCATGGGAGGAGTCGGCCATGGTGCCCATTCTGAAGAGGAATATATTTTAACCGAGCATTTGACCGTTCGCACAGCGATAATTGCAGAGATGATCAGGCAAATTGGTCAAAAATAAATTGTTGGAGCAAATAAAAATTATATTTTAATAATGGAGGTATATTTTGAAAAATCAAGGTATAGTAATGGTCAACACAGGAGATGGCAAGGGCAAGACTACTGCAGCATTGGGTTTGGCATTGAGAGCAATTGGTCATGATAAAAAAGTAAAAATCATCCAGTTTATGAAAGGAGATATAGCTTATGGCGAAATCGTAGCCATTAAGAAGTATCTACCTATGATAGAAGTTGTTCAAACAGGAACGGTCGACTTTGTCGATAAATATAATCCGGCTGAAATTGATTTGAGCGAAGCTAAAAAAGGATATGAATTAGGCTTAGAGGCGGTCAAAAGCGGTGAATACGATTTAGTTATCCTAGACGAGATCAATGTGGCCATGGATTTTGACCTTATCTCAATAGAAAAAGTATTAGCTTTAATCGATCAGAAGCACCCGGAGATAGATTTGATGTTGACCGGGCGCTACGCACCTCAAAGTATCAAGGATAGAGCTGATATGGTCACCGATATGACTGAAGTAAAACACCATTTTTATGCAGGTCATCCAGCCAAAGATGGTAGGGAACATTAAAAATTAGGGAAGCACCCGGAGATAGATTTGATGTTGACCGGACGCTAGGCACCTCAAAGCATCAAGGATAGGGCTGACATGGTCACCGATATGACCGAAGTAAAACATCATTTTTATGCCGGTCACCCAGCTAAAAATGGTAGGGAACATTAATTAAGAAAAAGTGAGCCTGAGTTTTGATAGATTCGTTTGTTATCTTTTAAAAAGCATTTAATTTGCTGGCTATGTCCATTTATAGATGCAGAATTTAAAGCTGGGTAGTAAGCTGGAGGGGCTAATAAATGCGAGAATACTTCATGAAAACAAAGCGAATTGGTTTTTCCAAATGGAAAGTAACGGATTCGGATTTGGCCATTCAACTTTGGGGTGACCAAGAAGTTACACGGCTGATTTGTGCCAAAGGCAGGTTTACCCAAGAGGAGATTAAAAAGCGCTTGCAGGCTGAAGTCTTCAATTATGAGCTATATGATATTCAATACTGGCCGATTTTCGAGTTAGCTACAAAGGAACTGATCGGCTGTTCTGGCATTCGCCCTTTTAACATTGAAGAGGGCAGATGGGAAATTGGAACTCATCTGCGGCCAAAATATTGGAGCCAAGGTTATGGACTTGAGGCTTCTAAAGCAGTTATAGATTATAGTTTTAATATCTTTAAAGTGAATACATTGTTCGCCGGCCATCATCCGCAAAATCAAGCCTCAGAAAAGCTTCTGAAAAAACTTGGGTTCCAATATATTGGTAAAAGTTTTTATGAGCCAACAGGACTCTTTCATCCATCCTATGAATTAGTAGCCAAAAATAGATTAGTTTAAACAAGCACTTGCCAAAAGCCAAAATATTATATATAATGTATTGCAATGCTGGGGAATCGTCTAATGGTAGGACAACAGACTCTGGATCTGTATGTGAGGGTTCAAATCCTTCTTCCCCAACCAGATAATACAAGGCCTCTTCGTCTAGTGGTCTAGGACGTCGCCCTCTCAAGGCGGAAACAGGGGTTCGAAGCCCCTAGGGGCTACCAAAGCTAAAAACCACCTGCTGGTGTAAATCAGCAGGTGGTTTTTTGATTAAAATTTCTCTAAAGAGCTTTAGATAGTTTAATCTGTTCTGGTTATTTTAGAATCATCGTTAGATTAAATTGAATTTTTTCCAAATAGTTGGGTTTGATTATTCTTTGATGATTTCAGGGCCTTTGTACCATTCGGGGGTTTTGTATGTTTTGGCCATTTCCGGACGGTATTTTGCCATTTGCTCGGATAAGAAACCTAGAGGAGGAGCAACTTCTATGCCTTCGGGCACGAAGAATTTACCTTCTTCAGGACTGTATTCGTATTTCCCGGCTCTTTCGAAGAGGTAGGGCAGGTAAGATACGAATTTGGCTTTGCCATTTTCGTCGAGAATTAGCTTCTCTCCATCATTTTCATAATTGTAGAAATGTTCTTCTTGCATTTCCTTGAAGGATTCTTTTATTTCTGCTACTTTTTCTGGATTAGTCAGAAGCTGGATGGCGCTAACAGACATGACTTGAGCTGCAGCAACGACTCCTTTGTGGGCGATGCTAGAGCCTGTGACTGCCGTTGTTGTCCAGTGATGACCGATGGCTCCTCGAGCAGAAGAGGGGAACATGACTGTGGTCAGAGGAACGACCAAGGAAACTTCACCAATATCGGAAGAACCGCCACCGACAAAAACGGGGCTTTGGCCCATGGGTTCATCGTTAATGACGGAACTATCGGGCAGTCCGTTAACTTCAGCACCCGTAGATTTTTGCAGGGCTTTAGCGAATTCTTGTTCTTCTTCAGTCCACTGGGGCATGCCGATATTTTTAATATTTTCTTGCACCATAAATGCTAAAGTTTTATTTCTGTAGCATTGGTGGATAGCGGTATAAGGGGTTATTTCCAGCCTGGTTTCGGTTGCTAAAGCAGCAGCTTTGGCGCAATTGAGAACTCTTTCAAAATCAGATTTGATCAATTTGTCGGAGTTTCTGACATAGTACCAGGTTGTTGCTCGATCGGGAACAACGTTTGGTCCTTCGCCGCCTTCTGTTTGCACATAGTGCATACGGGAGGTGAAGTGTAAGTGCTCACGCAGGTATTCTGTGCTGATGTTCATGATTTGAGTTGCATCCAAAGCGGATCTGCCTACCCAAGGTGCACCAGCAGAGTGAGCTGTTTTTCCGTGGAAGGTAACCGAGAAAGACCAGTTACAATTGCTGCCTACTCCGTATGATGTGCCAAAGCCTGGCCCACCGTGGTTGTCGATGACAACGTCAACATCGTCGAATAAGCCAGCGTGAACCATGAAGGGACGGCTGATTACCGTTTCTTCAGCTGGGCTTCCGAACATTTTAATGGTTCCGGTAAATCCACCGGCGTCCATTGCTTTTTTTACTGCTACGATTGTACCGGCAGCGGCTGTTCCCATGGTGTTGTGAGTACAGGCGTGACCGGGAGCAATGGCACCTTTAACTTGAGCAATGGGGGCATGGTCTGGGTTGCCAGCTTCTTGAGAAAGCATGGGCAGTGAATCTAGCTCGCCTAAAACACCAATGGTAGGGCCGGGGCCGTTTGTATATGTGGCAACAAAGGCTGTTGGCATACCTGCAACGCCTTTTTCTACTGTGAAGCCTTCTTGCTCCAGATAATAGGTGAGCAAATTAGTGGTGTTATACTCTTCTAAGCCTAACTCGGCATAAGACCAGATGGCATCGTTGATTTCAGCTAAAACTTTTTTGGTTTCTTCCTTCTCTAAAAATTCGATGGCAATTTGTTGATTCTTATCAAACGCTTCTTTGTTCAAATTCTATTCCTCCTTTATTTTTGCAAGTTAAAAGATCCTTGCCTTTACCCTGATATTTCCGTCAGTTAAAGTTAAACTGTCTGGTTAAAATCAGGTTTTTCACAAAATTCAAGTGAATTAATTGAAACAGCGCGGCTATCGACCTTTATAAACCAATGTAAAAATTCAATTCTGTTGTCGAAATATCCTTCTTTCCCATCAGCTTATTTATCGAATAAACCGTCGACACTTAGATAGCGCTGACCTGTGTCAGCAAAGATGCCGACGATGTTTTTCCCTTTGTTTTCAGGTTTGCTGGCTATCTCCTTCATGATAAAAGCCACAGCTCCTGAAGATATGCCGACGAGTATGCCTTCTTTAGCAGCTAACCGTCGACACATGGCAAAGGCGTCATCTTCTTTAATCAGTAAAATTTCGTCGATAATTTCTTCATCTAAAGTTTCCGGGTAAAAACCAGGAGCTGTTCCCATGATTCGGTGAGGCTTAAATTTTCCCTGAGAAATATAAGGAGCCTCAAAGGGTTCAACGGCAATCAGTTTGATGTTTGGGCTTTGTTCTTTTAAATATTTTCCTGTTCCACAAATTGTGCCCCCGGTGCCCAGGCCGGCAACTAAGATATCTACTTGGCCGTTTAGATCTTGCCAGATTTCCGGACCGGTTGTCAGGTAATGGGAATCTGGATTGTTTGGATTTTTGTGCTGACCCAGATAAAAATACTCTGGGTGTTCTTTTAAAACCTGATTAAGCTTTTCCCGGGCTCCGGCTGTGCCTAAAGCTGCCGGAGTTAGAATGAATTCTGCTCCAAAAGCTTTCATAATTTGTCTGCGCTCTAAACTTTGAATTTCGGACATAACCAAAATAGCCTTGTAGCCTTTGACTGCGGCAAGATAAGCAAGGGCCATGCCGGTGTTGCCACTGGTCATTTCTATTAGTGTATCGCCTGGTTTGATCAGACCGTCTGCTTCGGCTTGCTGGATAATTTGCAAGACCGGACGATCTTTGATGCTAATCGGGTTGAAAAACTCACATTTGGCAAAAAGATTGGCATTTTGACTCAGGCTTTGTAGTTTTACTATGGGGGTGCGCCCGATCAGATCGGCGATTGAATTGTAATACCTCATAGAATCTCTCCATTTTTTGATTATTATTTAAAGGAAGATTTTAAGCTTGAATTTCATCTATTAACTCTTGGCCTTTGGCAAATCTGATGGCATTTTCTACCACTTCTTCGATTTCCCGCTCTTTACCCTCGATACTCATATCGGCACAATGAGGAGTTACTACCAGATTGTCCAGTTCAAACAATTCTTTGATGATTGGTATGTCCAAGCCGCCGCTCTGGCGCACTTCAGTTTCATGTTGCAACACGTCAATTCCGGCTCCCCAGATGATTCCTTCTTTGAGGGCGGTCAGCAAATCCTGGTCGATGGCTACTTTGCCTCTTGAGATATTGATGTAAATGGCAGTAGGCTTCATCAGCTTGAATTTTTCCAAATCCATCAAGCCTATTGTGGCTTCGGTTAGAGGTGTATTGGTGGTGACAAAGTCTGAATCTTTCAAAAGAGTTTCAAGGTCGACATAGGTGGCTTTGCACTCTTCTTCAAAAGCAAGATTAGGCTTGCGGTTATGATACAAAACCTTCATGTTAAAGCCTTTTAGTTTGCGGGCAATGTCTTGACCGATACTGCCAGCGCCGATAATACCTAGGGTTTTGCCCACCAGGTCCAAGCCTAAGCGTCCTCCATCTCCGTGTTGCCACTGGCCGCTTTTAGCTCTCTGATTGCGAGCCGGAATCATCTTGGTCACTGCCAGCATTAAAGCGATTGCATGTTCGGCACAAACGTCTCTTTTGGCCCAGGCATTGTTGGAGAATCTGATGCCCTTAGAGTTGGCGTGGGCTAGGTCAAAGCCATCATAGCCTGCTGAGGTGCTGGCTATATACTTTAAACTTGTCAGTTTGTCTACTACTTGCCGGTTGAATCTAGCGGTTCCACAAATCGCCACATCCATACCTTCTAAAGCTTTGACCAATTGATCTTCCACTGGAACATCTTGATTGATCTGAATTTCGTAATAAGGGGCTAGTCGTGCTTCCTGTTCTGGTGAAAAGGCCTTTTCTGCATAGAGCTTGAGTTTCATAAAATCCCTCCTGATATAAAAATAAGCAGCAATTAAATTTCAATCGCTGCTTGATTTTGTTTCTTCAATAAAAATCCCTTCAATTTTTCCGAATTTAGATTGTTTTATTTAAAAGCTAAGGTTGGAATACCAAAAGCTAAATTGATTACCAATTTTGCCATATATTTGGGGCTTTGCACCATTTCGTCGTTGAGCCACTTTCTAATGGCTCCCACTGCTCCTGTAATGATGAAGGTGTGTAAGTATTCGGTATCATCGATATTATTTATTGTTTTGCCGAAATCGCCACTGATTTTGTTATAGGCTAAAGTGAATACTCTTCTTTGGAAATCAAAATCACCGTCTTTGCCTAAGAGATGGGTGGTTAATTTGGCGTTGTCTTTGATGTATTCAAAAACTTGTTCCATTGCTTGAAAGGGTAAAGTAGAATCGGGATGATCAAAATTGACTAGGTCCAAATAACTCTCCACATTGGCCAGCAATTCATCTTGGATTTTATTCATCAAATCGTAAATATCTCTGTAATGGGAATAAAAGGTGGCTCTGTTTATGCCGGCGTTAAAGCATAATTCTTTTACCGTTATTTTGGATAAAGGTTTTTCCGAGAGTAAATTGATTAAACTTTCTTTAATCACCATTTTCGTATACTGAACTCTGCGATCATCTTTCTTTTTGCTCATTTTTTGTCTCCCTTTCAAAACGTTTATTTGTAAATAGTGTTGTCTTACTAAATTAAATCCAATATGTGAAAGATATCGAACTTGCTGCTGTCTATCTATCATAGAGTATTATAATATGAAAGTGGGGTTTTATGCAAGGTAAAGGGAATGATAGAGTGTTTGCTCAGCTGTTCAAGCGGAATATTTATAATTTTGCTCATGATTTTTTTGAAACAGATAATTCTTTTGAAGAAAGGAGCTTTAAAACGGTCTAATTATAGAAGAACATGCAGGATTTTATTTATCGCGGAACATAAAAGCTTGGCCTTGCGTCTGTAAGAGCAGTATCAAAAAAGCCCTGTTTAAAGGGCAGCTTTAAAAGGAGAATTTTTAAAATGAAAAAAAGCAAACTAATAGCCTTAGCTTTATTGGTAGTAACACTTTTAGCACTCTTAGCTGGCTGCAACAAAACACTTGAGATCGACTTGAATGAAGTTTTAGAAGCTGTTAAAGAAGAATTAGGAGAAGATTATATTCCTGTTCGTCCTATAGACATGGAAGAAATCGAGAATTTCACCGGCATTGCTGAAAATCTTGTCAAAGATTATGTAGCAGAAGGCCCGATGATGAGCATGCATGTGGATACTTTTATGGCCTTCAGAGCAGAAAAAGGCAAAGGCAAAGATGTTGCTGCTAAATTGAATGATTATCGCACTTATTTAGTTGAAGAATCATTGCAATATCCTATGAATATGTCTAAAGTAGAAGCTTCCAAGGTTGTGCAAGAAGGAGATTATGTTTTCTTCATTATGTTAGGTGCTTTTGGCAACCCCGATGCTGAAGCCGGCAGCAAAGAAGCCAACGAATTTGCTCAAGAGGAAGTTGCCCGGGTGGAACAAGTCATTGAGGGTTTCTTCAAATAATATTTTCTCTTGTTTAATTTATCCCGAGAATCTAAAGCTTTTAGGTTCTCGGGTTTTTTTATTCCGATTACTAAAACCTTTAGACCAGCGAAGGATTTAATAGGCTCTATGGCAAATATATTTAGGTGTAGATAAATATAGATGAGGAGTGAAAATTTGAATATATTAAAAGAAGCGCAAAATGTTTTTGACTATATGGTCAAGCATCGCAGGCATATTCACACTTATCCGGAACTGACGGGTTTGGAAGATCAGACAGTTGCTTACTTGTTAAGCGAATTGAAAGAATTGGATATTCCCACTATAGATGTGCCCAATGGAGGTATCATAGGCTTTATTAAAGGGCATCATCCTGGTAAAAGGGTAGTCTTGCGGGCAGATATCGATGCTTTGCCCATTCAAGAGCCGGAGGTCAATTTAAAAGGACCAAGAGCCTGTCGCAGCAAAAACGATGGTGTTATGCATGCTTGTGGCCATGATGCTCATACAGCTATGCTCTTAGGCTCGGCAAAAATTTTAAACCAGCATAAGGATAAAATTCACGGTGAAGTCATGTTGGTTTTCGAACGAGGAGAAGAAGGCGGCGGAAATTTACAGTATATCATGCAGTATTTAGAAGATAACGAGATTAGCTTCGATGGTGCCTGGGCTTTACATGTCTACCAAGATATGCCTACGGGAATGCTAGGTATAAGGCCCGGCGGAGTAATGGCGGGCACGATTCCCCTGCGTTTTAAAATAACAGGGCAGGGCGGTCATGGCAGCAGACCCGATTTATCAAACAGCCCAACAGATTGCATGTTGGCTATTTTAGATGAAATTTACAAAGCCCCTATGAAGCACACTAACCCCTTTGAGCCCTTATCCTTTTCGATAACCAAGATTCAAGCGGGAAATACACACAATGTTATTCCCGATGTGGCAGAATTTGCCGGCAGTGTTCGCTTTTTCCATGAAGAAAGAACAGCCAAACCCTTTATCGCTTATATGGAAAAGGCAGTTAAGGCAATCGCTGAGCTCTACAATTGTCAAGTGGAATACACTATGCGAGCCGGTAGACCAACTATCAATGACCCTGTAGCTACTCAAATTGCTTGGGATGCAGCTACTAAGGCTGTCGGTTCAGATTTTGTTGTTGCCGGTGAGCCTGCTATGGGTTCAGAGAGCTTCCCGGCTTTCGCCTACAGAGCTCCTTCCTGTTATGCCAAATTAGGTATAACCAACCCGGATGTGGGCAGCGGTGCTGAAATCCACAATCAATATTTTGATATAGATGAAAAAGCCATGATCAACGGTGCTGCAGCTACTGTATCCTTTGCTTTGGATTTCTTGAAATATGAAAAGGATATCCCTTTTGAGGCCTATGCAGGCACGGTTAAAGAATACTATTCCGGTAAATAACGCGTTTTTTGCGCTTGTTTAAATAGAAAGGAGATTACCATGGATAAAGATTTATTGCTCAAACAGTTTAAAGAGTACCAAAATCGTATGGCAGCTTTTAGATTTGCCATGTTCCAGATCAGGTGGGATGCTTCCACAATTGCTCCGTCTAAGTCTGCGGCTTATCGCAACAAAATGATGGGAGTTTTGGTGGGAGACAATATGGCTCAGCAAAGAGATCCTAAAAACCTCGATATGCTAGAAAAAGTCAGCCAAATGGAAGACATCGATCCTTTAGACAAAATCTCAGCCGAGAAATTCCTAAAAGCAATTCGTAAATTCGAAAAAGTGCCTCGTGAAGAAATGGTTGCTCGTCAGCAAAACACAGCCATGGCTACTCGTGTTTGGGAAGAAGCCAAAAAGAAAAATGACTTTGCTATGTTTGCTCCTTACCTGGCCAAAAATATCGAACATAATAAAAAGTCTGCCGAATATCGTGGCTATGAAGGCCACCCTTACAACACACTTCTCGATGATTATGAAGAAGGTATGACCATTGAGCGCTATGATGCTTTCTTTGGCCTTTTAAAAGAAGAACTTGTTCCTTTTGCTAAGAAGGTTCACACAGAGGGCAGGCCCATCGACGATAGCGACCTCTATAAATTCTATCCCAAAGCTAAACAAAGAGAATTTTTAGATTATTTAGCCGGTGCAGTCCGCTACGATTTAGATAGAGGGCTGATCAGCGAATCAGCTCATCCCTTCACCAGTGGAGCTTCTCTAAACGATGTGAGAGTAACAGCCAGATATTTAGAAAATTATCTGCCTGCATCAATCTTCTTAGGTCTTCATGAAATGGGCCACGCCATGCATTCACAGCAAGGTGACCCGGCTCATGAAGGTAAAAACCTAGGCGGTGCCGGTATGGGAATTGGCGAGAGTCAATCTCGTTTCTACGAGAATTATATCGGACGCAGCCGAGCTTTCTGGCAAAGACATTTCTACAAATTGCAGAATATCTTCCCAGAACAGCTTAAAAACCACGACCCCGATTCCTTCTATCGCATGGCCAACCGCAGCAAGCCCGGTTTGATCAGACTGGATGCCGATGAATTGACCTATCCCAGCCACATCATGGTGCGCTACGAACTGGAAAGAGAAATTATGTCCGGTGATGTAGATGTGAATAAACTGCCCACCATGTGGAACGATAAGATTGAAGAGTATTTAGGCGTGCGTCCCACCACCGATACTGAGGGTATTTTACAAGATACTCACTGGTCTGGTGGCTCTTTCGGCTACTTCCCCACTTATGCCTTAGGCACGGCTTACGGCGCTCAATTCTATTATGCTCTGTTAAAAGACATTGATGTTGAAAGAGAAATTGCCAATGACCGTATGGAAGTCATCAACGCTTGGTTGCAAGAGAAAATTCATCGCCATGGTGGTTTGTTAACTCCGGACGAATTGATGATTGGAGCCACAGGTTCTTCTTTTGACCCCAAAAACTATGTGCGCTTCTTAATCGAAAAATATACCGAAATTTATTTCTAGAATCTATTTCTAAAGAAAATTTTAAATCCGCCCCCTTTAATTAGAGGGCGGATTTAATTTTGCGTGCGTGCAAGGTAGAGGTGCGCTCTTGATTAGGAGATAGGCGAATAAACTGCCGCATAATTCTGTTTTTTGCCATTTAAAGGTAAAGCAAATTGCTTATTATCTTCTAGAAGCAATACATTAAAAAGTCTTCGTTAATGGTAAAAAGGCAGATTTTTATTGTGCTGATGGCAACTCCAACACCAATAACCTGATTTGGATGGAGAAAAAAGTGGAATTGTCTTTATAGTGAGCAGCGATTTGGGTAAATCGGTGATTATACTTGTTGCAGAAAGTCTAAAACAAATATCAGTAAAGAAATAAAATTTTTTCCGCAGTGTCCGGAAATGCACTCCTTCTCCGTTTAATATAGTGAAAGGCAAATGGCGAAATGAGGTGATTAAGTTGAAAAGAATACTACTGACAATTGTTTTAATTTCAATAATAGCTGGGAGTTCAATGGTTACCGCCGCAGTTAAAGCAATAACGATAACCCCTACTCTAACCTTTTCGGGTACAACTGCCTATTGTTCAGTAAGTATTATTGAAATTGGAAAAAATATTGAGGCTACCTTGGAGTTATGGCAAGGGACCACACTTGTTGACTCCTGGTCGAGCTCTGCTACATCCTACTTGGTTATCTCAAAAAATCATAGCGCAATTAGTGGATTAAGTTATACCTTGAAGGTATCGGGTACCATTGATGGGGTGCCGTTCTTAGGAAATTCAGTCGTAAAGGTTTGTTGAATAAGATATGACAGGTTTAGAACGTTGTGGAGGTAGCGACTCTGTTCAGATATATGGTGCAACGAGAAGAGACAGAGAACTTGCCTCTACTATCCTACATCTATTGAATCACATGTTTTCTGAACCTGTTAATCTAAAAAATGAACTAAGCAAACACATTTAAGTCGTCTGTAAATTTTATTATACAAGGAGAATGGAAATGAAAAAAGCTCCTAAAAGTTTTTTAGCGCTATTGCTACTTATAATGATACTCTTTTCAGGTTGCCGTAAAGAAGCATTGTATCCCGAAACCGAAAAGGATATGATAAAACTATTGCAAGAGAATCAAAGTGAATTTGACGAGTTCGCACTTTGGGTTATGGATAACTTACCCGAAGGTATGGACGAGCTAAGGCTTGCCTACATTAAAGCAAATCAATGGTCTTTTTACCTTTATGACAGGGAAGATCTTTTTTTACCGGAGAATAAAGACATTTCGTCATTAAAAAATGGAGCGAAAATAAAAAAGTTTTTAGATAAATATAAAGTTTTTAGTTTATATGCAACAGAGAACAACCTTTCATTTAGCTTGTATCCTTCTACTTTGGAAGATGAGCTAAGTAAGAAATACCCAGCTGAGGTGGCAGATAAGCTCAGTAATTGGTTTAACATACCTTCTGACTTTCAAAAGTTTAGCCGAGACTATTATTATTCACCTAAGGGCTTGTATAAACCGGAACACGTGGGTTATGTAAATGATCATTGGCTGGCGGCTAAACCATATCAAGAAACGCGTTACTATCAAGGGTTTGGTACTTATCTTTACTCGGTAAGAAGTCTGAAAGAAAAAGGGTATACTTTTGTAAAACCGAAGATACATCAAATAGAAGATTTGAACTTTTTATATTCCAGTCAATTGGAAAAGCAAAATGAGAGTTCAACTACTAATAGAATTACAGACTATTTATATGAAATAGACGATGAACATTTACTATTGATTTACGAAAAGGAACGTGAATTGAGAGCAACTCTTTTTAATTGGCAAACTGAAACCGAGGTTCAAACCATAAAACTTGATTTGCACGGTGGTTTAGTTGGCCTATACCATGTTGAACGTCTGAAAGACAATACTTTTGCTTATGCCGCAAATGTAGGTAAAGAAGGCACAGAAGAAATACTATCTTTAATTACAATAGAGAATAATAAAATCGAAGTGGCATCTCTTGGTGTTTTACCAATAAAGGGAAGATGGGCTGATGGGATGCTGACTATAAATGCTGAGCTTAACAAAATGGCTTACTATGAGGAGGGTCAGGTATCTATCGTTTGGGGAGATTGGGTAATAGGTCGCGGTTTTATTGAAAGAGGCAGTTGGAGTTATGAGGATTTAGGGATTGATTCCTTCAAAAATTTCAAAAGGTTATATCTTTTTTCAAATGATCAGATGGCTTTTACTTGGGAAGGTTCTTTTGAAGAAGGAAATATACAAATCAATGGCTATGGAGTTATAGACCTTCAGACTCAAGAGGTTTTAAATCTTGTAAGAGGTGGCTATTATAGATTAAGGCCAACAAAAAATGGCGCTCTGATTGGAGGATATAACCTAGATTACACAAGTGAGCTCTTTGCTAAGACCTGGCCAGACATAAAAAAGGTTTACGACTCTTTTAGTGAACAAGAGATTAGCGTACCAGAGTATTATATAGACACGATTGGGTATGTAAGCGAAAGGGGCATAAAAAAATTCGGGTTGGTTGAGACTACAGATGATACTCGTTATTTTATACCTGGGTATCATGAAGAGTATTTTGCTATCGAGTTGTTAGGCAATAACAAATATACAGTGAATGAGCATTATGTTGCCTGGTACAATTATCAAACAAACACCTGGGATAATGAAATTTGGGTTGTTGATCTAAAAGCTATAGGTGCTTTCGGTCAAAGTAAAACAGATGATATTCGGGCTGAGGAAATTTATTGTATGGGAACAACAGGTAAAAGGGTTTATAGTCTTGGACAAGACGAATTTCAAAAAACTGTTTTAAATGTCATAGAGCTAAAATAGTTTTTTTATACTTGTTATGCTGTGGGGCTGTAACAAAAGCACCATTAAAACCCGTCTTGAATCGAGAGATTTCAGACGGGTTTTAGGCATAAATATTGTAAAAAGCTTTAAAGAAAGGTCAAATATGGGATAATAAACTTAAGAATAAGAAGTATTTAAACATACAAGCGCGGGATTTACAGGATGAAAAAGAAATTTGTAAATGGTATAATAAACTAGGACAAATTAGGACGCGAGAATTAGTCCATTACTCGCCACAAACCAGGACACTTTCAGCCATAAAGTATACCACTTTAATCTGCTTTCATGATAGACTTTCTATTTATTTTCATGTAGCTACAGCTTTTCGGAGCATGACCCGCCGGGCAATGAAGAACCTTAGTTCCATCTTCGTTAAATTCAAAGTCTGCCATGATATCTGCGGTAGACCTTCCTGTTAGACTGGTAGTAATTAGTTCAACGTTCTTTTCTTTGGCTATTGAATGGTTTTCAGATCCGCTAAATGCACCATCTGTTACGATTACAATTGTTTCATCCTGTTTTTCCATTTTGGCAAGATTATCTTTTAAAAACTGGCTGTCACTATATATGTTTTGTTCATACTGGTAATCTGTTACAACAGAGCCATTGCTACCGTCGAATTGACCTATCCCAGCCACATCATGGTGCGCTACGAACTGGAAAGAGAAATTATGTCCGGTGATGTAGATGTGAATAAACTGCCGCATAATTCTGTTTTTTGCCATTTAAAGGTAAAGCAAATTGCTTATTATCTTCTAGAAGCAATACATTAAAAAGTCTTCGTCAATGGTAAAAAGGCAGACTTTTATCGTGCTGATGGCAACTCTAACACCAATAACCTGATTTGGATGGAGAAAAAAAGCGGAATTGTCTTTATAGTGAGCAGCGATTTGGGTAAATCGGTGATTATACCTGTTGCAGAAAACCTAAAATAAATACCAGTAAGGAAATAATAAATTTTATTGCAGTGTCCAGAAATGTACTCTTACTCCGTTTAATATAGTGAGAGGCAAATGGTGAAATGAGGTAATGTTATGATAAAACCCAAAAAACTATTTTTAAATTTTATCTTAATCGTTTTTATTACAATATCTTTGGTAACCGGATGTGCTCCGGTTGATACAAAAGAAACACAATTGGAAATAGAAACAAAAAAAATACTTGATTCCGGAATACAAAGCCGCAGTTTTGAGCTAAATTCCATTGAGCTTCCTTTTTTAAAAGGGTACACAGAAGAAATTAACGCACTATCTATATTAAGCCACAGTAGAGCAATTGATTATATTTACTTAATTGACGAAGAGCGATTGCTATTCATATATGAAAGAAACACAATTATTACAGCTACTTTGTTTAATTGGAAGACCGAAGAGTGGCAAACATTTGAATTTTCCCAGCCAATTTCAGCAGGTATGTATATGGTTATTCAAATCAACCCCAACACCTATGGATACAGTGTTAATATCCCTGAAGGATCGGTAGAATTATACATTTTAACTGTTGATGACGTATTAAATGAAAGTGGACCATATGTTTTACCGATAGATGGGTTAGCCTTCTATCAATTTTCCTTGTCGCCTAAACTTGACGTTACTGCTTTTGTCGACACTAAAGAAAACTCTATACGGCTTAATAATTGGGAACAGGGATTAAGCAAAGAGCTTAAGCAATATACCCCTCACGAATTAGGGTTAAGTAATGAAGCGGAAATTCGGCAAGTAAACTTTTTAAGCGACACAGTTCTTTTTTTCAACTGGCGAGATAGGGTTGATATTGAAATCATCGGATATGGTACAATCAACTTGGGAACTGATAAAAAAGAGATAAGCAAACCCTTGTTGGGAAGTAATTATCACTATCGGCATGGTTTTGATTACTCAATACTAGAATATTATGGAGGCAACGGTAGGGTTAATATTATGGTTACTGATAGTGAAGCTTTTGACATCGGAATCGATAATTTGATAAGTGATTTGCATGTGACAAAGAGCTGGGTGCTTGAACCTTTGCGAGGGAATCTTCGTACGGAACCCATGGCTCCCAATATACCTGAGTCTCATAAGGAAATGATGCCGGCTACTTTTAACATGCTACTACATGACTTTGAAAAAAAAGATAATCCACCCACACTGCTTATTTTACCTCGCGAAAGCATAACTTGGTTAGGCAACACAAGTATTATTGATGATCGTAATTATTTTAACGGAGTGCTAGATTTAGCAAACGAACGGATTTTCTCGTTAGGCGCAGAGGAAATGTATGATGATAAAATATTGCTCTATGTATTTGATCTAAAATAACAATCGTTTCACCCGTTGAGGTGCATGGTATATAGTTATTAACACAAAGCACTTCGACCTCTAGATTTTAGTTAAAGATATCTTAAAGGCTGTAGCAAATTTTGTTTTGCTACAGCCTCTGTAATTCTATTGGTATATATGGTTTAATACCTCATTCATTTTTTTGTAATGCACTGGAGTTTTATTCTCGAAACTAAAACAACTACCGATAAAGAAATGAAAATATTTTATATTGTAGTGTCCGGAAATGCACTCCTTCTCCGTTTAATATAGTG
>LSQX01398410.1_pt1 | contig 27821 bp, 27 predicted proteins | sample 654561 | NCBI WGS metagenome assembly LSQX01 (sample SAMN04489861, study PRJNA283612) | anaerobic digester metagenome | isolation source: 4 biogas reactors fed with cattle manure at either 37C or 55C with and... | place: Denmark: Kongens Lyngby | collected 2014
AGATGTGTATAAGAGACGTATCATGGAGCGCTCAAACCCAAAAGATGACACACTTTACTGGTCTTATTGGCATTGGGATGGACGAGAATATTCTTTTTATTCTACCGGTGCTGGTGATACCGTTGTCTTCCCTGGGAGCATCGAGGCCTGGTATTTAACCAGTTGGGAACAATTTCCCTCTCTACCGCCTGAATATGTCCCCCACCTCAATACAATTTGTGGAACAAATCCGTTGAAGAATTACACTGCCCAACCTTACCTGGGTTATTATGATCTTAACCACTCAGCTGCAAAGGTTAACCAGTCGATGAAATTCACAGTCCAAACCTATACGCAAGACGCTGAGAGTTCTGTAAAAGCGGCCGAATCAAAAAGTGAAACATTGTCAACAACACCAATCATCATTATTGCGGTTCTGGGCGTGTTAGTCGTCGCGCTTATCATCTGGTTGCTCATCAAAAGAAAATGAAATTAAACCGACTCTTGAGGCTGGGCATCGATCTGCTGGTTGTCATTCTGGGCATGTTGAGCCTGGCCTTACCTTTCATCTTCTCACAAGCAGGTGATCCGAACAATCAGGCAGCAAGCTTTCCAATCATGATCAGCCTGATCATCTTGATCTCCCTCTTGATCGCCATCTTTGAGGCCCAGTCTTCATTGTTGGATAGTAAAATTATTGCCTTTTTGGCTGTTTTAGCTGCTATTAATGCAGGCTTGCGTTTCCTGGAAAATGCCATCCCCGGCCCGGGCGGCTTCAGTCCGATATTTTTCCTGATCATTCTTTCGGGCTATTATTTTGGCAGTCGGATTGGCTTCCTGATCGGTGTGCTGACGTNNCCTGGTTGCCAGGTCAGATGATCACTGCCGGCTGGGTGGGCCAGAGTGCGGTTTTAATCACTTTTCTGGTTAATAAATTTGCCTGGCGCGGCAAACCCATTGAAGTCATCCTCCTCAGCGCGTTTGGCGCCTTTTGGGGCATGCTGTTTGGCGTTATTATGAACCTCTGGTTTTGGCCATTTTTAGGTGCGGGCATGGGCCAAACCTTTACCCATGCCGTCGGTGCGTCAGAAAATTTTCAACGTTATATTGCTTACTACCTGGCGACGTCCCTGTTTTGGGATATTAGCCGCGCAGTCGGAAACATTCTTATTATCTCGCTTATGACCAAACCTGTCTTAAAGATTTTTCAACGTTTTAAACAACGCTTTTCGTTCCAAATCCAGGAGGAAACCGGGCAATGATCCATTCTCTGGTTTGGGTGTTGTGGTTGCTAATGGTTATGGTCTTCATTCTCTCAACGCGCAACCCAATTTATCTCGGCACGCTCTTGACAAGCCTATTTATTTTGGGGCATCACCTGTCACACACAAAGAAAATTAAAAATTGGATGCTGCCAAACCTCCGGTTTTTATTGACAATGATCTTTCTATCTACAGTGATCAACAGCCTATTCTCACACGTGGGCCAGGAGGTTGTTTTTACTGTGCCACAGCAGTGGCCCCTGATTGGTGGCAAGATCACCCTCGAAGGGTTGGTTTATGGCGCGCTCAATGGGCTTGTCATCGGTGCCCTATATATTTTATTCAACATTATCAACCTGGCATTAAACGTCAAACAGATCACCCGCATGATTCCCCGTGCTTTTCATCCAATTGCCATGTCAATCACGATTGCACTGACCTTTTTCCCTTCTATTCAAAAACGCGCTCAAGAGATAAAAGAAGCCCAAATGATCCGCGGCAATCCAATGAAAAAAATTTCAGATTGGCTGCCGATCTTTATCCCCTTGTTAGTTACCAGCCTTGAAAATGCCTTTCTCCTGGCTGAATCCATGACAGCGCGAGGATTCCATAAACAAACTGACCTCAGAACGCCGAAGAATCTAATCAGCTTAATTTTGGGCGGGTTCGCTTTTTTCTCTGGTTGGGTTTTGCAATTGTACCGTTACCCTCGCGCCATCTCGCTGGTGTTGTACGCATTTGGCGCCGGGCTCATATTACTGACACTTTATATTGCCGGCAAAAGCTCACAGGTCACCCGATATCATCAAGAACGATGGAAACCTGCTGATATGATCATGGCGTTCCTGATTGCCTTGTGCTTGTTTGGTTTTATCTATTTGAAATGGGCACATCGTCTTCATTCATTAAATTATTCACCCTATCCCCATCTGATATGCCCTACAATTCAGGTTATGGGTCTCTTTTTCAGCCTTTTACCCCTGATACCGATATTGGGAAGACAGCATGATAAAAATTAAAAATTTATCCTACCGATATCCTCTTGGTACAAAAAATGTGTTAGACCACGTGAGCCTTGAAATTCAAAAGGGTACGTTAACCCTGGTGACAGGCGCTTCGGGAACTGGGAAATCCACCTTGCTAAGGTGTATTAATGGCCTGGTGCCCCATTTTTCAGGCGGCACCATTTCAGGGGAAATTCAAGTGTTTGGGGCTGACCCAATCGCTGCAGGTGTAGAGGCGATGGCTCAAACGGTGGGTTTTGTGTTTCAGGAACCAGAAGCGCAATTTATATTTGACACAGTCGAAGATGAAATTGCTTTTTCGCTTGAGAATGCCGGCATTCCCAGGGAGGAAATGGAACGCCGCATCCAGGATGCGCTCCAAATCGTAAAACTATCCCATTTGCGCACCAAAAATATTGCAGAAATTTCTGGTGGTGAGCAACAGAAGGTAGCCATCGCCAGCGCATTGGTAACCCAGCCAATGGTTCTCCTTTTGGATGAGCCTACCTCTCAGCTGGATCCTATTTCCGCTGACGAGATGTTGAAGTTTATCCTCGATTTAAAAATTCGTCTCAACCTGACGGTGTTGATCTCTGAACATCGATTGGAACGTTTATTGCCCTATGTAGATTTTATTCTGAACATGTGTGCCGATCGGACTGTAATTTTTGGAACACCCCAGGAAGTTTTGCCGTTCATGGAACAGGTGCCGCCAATCGTCGAAATCGCAAAACACTTTGGGATTTCACCCCTGCCGTTAACGCCAGTGGATTTTCCAAAAGAGGACTTTGTCCAAGCACGTTTGAACCTCAAAAAAAAGCAGTTGCCAACCGTCAGTACACAGCCAATATGCCTTAGCATTGAAGGTTTATCGACCCGCCTGAATGACCATTGGATATTAAAAGATATCAGCCTCCAAATGGCCCGAGGTGAGATCCTTGTTTTGATTGGCCCCAATGGCGGGGGTAAGACGACCCTTTTGCGTTCGGTGCTAAAAATGATTCCTTGTTCAGGAAGAGTTGAACTAAACGGTATTAACGCCGAAAACCTGCGCTTTTCTGAAATTATTCAAGAGATTGCTTATCTGCCTCAAAATCCGAACGACCTGCTTTTTGCCGCATCTGTAATTGATGAGTTAAAAATTACACTTACAAACCACAAACAGGGTTTCGAAAAACTGGATTTTAAGGACTTTCTCAAACCTTTTGGCCTGGATAAATTGGGCGATCATTACCCGCGCGACCTTTCAGTGGGTGAACGTCAGCGAACAGCACTGGCTGCAGTGACAATTCACAACCCTTCAATCATCTTCCTGGATGAGCCCACCCGCGGGATGGATTACCACGCCAAAAAACGTTTAGGAACGCTTTTCCAACAATGGCGCCAGCAGGGTAAAGCCATTCTGTTGATTACCCACGACGTTGAATTTGCTGCCATTCTGGCTGACCGCGTTATTATCCTGGAGGAAGGCCAGATAATTTTTTCTGGCGCTCCTCAAATTGCATTCACAGAATTTCCCGCTTATCAAACCCAGACTGCCCGTATTTTTCCAGAGACGGGTTGGGTCACATCGGGTGACGTCATCCCTGAAATTTAATCTCAATATGGGGGTTCTTTCCTATGGTAAAATAGTTTCGGAAAGCTTTTAGCCGCTTATTAATCGTGTTAATGATTTTTCTCACTGTGAATTATTACATCCTTCACTATGGTGGAAATTCAACCACGTGTATAAATAAGTTGCCATCATTGTCCGGTTTTGCTGGTGTAAATCCAAGCCAACCTTACGAAATCTCAGAAAAAGTGGAAGCACAGGGCAATCATTCCTAGAAATATTCAATTCAGGAGAAAACGCATATGTATGGATACAGCGGTAAGATATTGCATATTGACTTAAACGAACGCAAGCACTGGGTCGAAGAGAAACCAGAAAAATGGTACAAACTTTATATTGGCGGCGTCTCGATGGCCTCCCGTCTGTGTTGGGAAAATATCGAAGTTGGTTGCGATCCTTATGGACCTGGTAACCCCATTTGTTTCGCCAACGGTATTTTCTCGGGAACGCCTGTACCGGTTGGTGGAAAGTATGGCTTGGCGTCAAAATCACCGCTCACCGGTTTTATCGGAGACAGCCTTTCCGGGAGTTGGTTTTCAGTTGCATTGAAGCGAGCACGCTGGGATGGGGTCGTCATCCACGGTCAAAGTCCTAATTGGATTTACATCGTGATTGATGACGAACGTGTAGAGTTTTTACCGGCGGATAAACTTCTGGGTTTAGGAACCTATGAAACTGAAGAGAAAATCCGAGAGATTTTCGGCGACGACCAGCTTCGTTCAGCCACAATTGGCCCGGCCGGTGAAAACATGGTGCGTTTTGCCAATGTCACCAATGATGGCCGGCAGGCTGGCCGTACCGGTCATGGTGCCGTTTGGGCTAGTAAGAAACTCAAGGCGGTGTCTGTACGGGGTACCTACGGCGTTACAGTGGCTGACCCGGAAACGCTTTTGAAAATGTCCTTTGATATCACCGAGGTCGCCCAAGGACCCTACACCGAAAAATATCGCCTTTATGGCACATCAACAAATGTGCTCAATGCAAACAAACATGGCTTCCTGCCGACCAGAAATTTCCAGGAAGGCACCTTCGAATTTGCAGAGTTAGTTAGCGGCGAATACCTGGATGAACACCACAAAGTAAAAGTGATTGCCTGCGCGCAATGTCCAATTGCTTGTGAGCAGATGTCGATAGTTAAATATGGCCCTTATGCGGGCTCCATGTCAGGCGTTGAATACGAAAGCTTGCAAGCCGTAAGCTCAAATTGTGGTATTAGCGATATGGCCGCCGCGATTCGCATGGTGGAAATTGCTGATTCTTGTGGTATGGATACCATGAGCATGGGTGTTTCCGTATCCTTTGCCATGGAATGCTATGAAAAGGGTGTGCTTGCAAAGGAAGACTTTAAATGTAAGAAATATCCGGAAGGCTTCGAAGCTAATTTTGGTAATGGCGAAGCCGGTGTAACTCTGGCTGAGATGATCAGGGATGTAGAAGGCATCGGCGCTCTGTTGGCTGAGGGCACACGGATTGCATCCGAGACGCTTGATAAGGAACGCAATGCAGAGACCTATAAATGGTCGATGAACATTAAGGGATTGGAATGTCCTGGCTACGATGCCCGCTCGTTAAAAACTTTTGCCATGGGGTTGGCCGTGGGTGTGCGTGGAGGATGTCATAACCGCTCTGCTGCATACGACCCTGATATTCAAGGAGAAACCAACCGCTTTACGGTGGATGAAACCCGGGGTGAGGTTGCTGCACGGGCGGAAGAATACGCCGCCGTTTATGATACCTTGCCGTTATGTAAATTCATCCGACGTTGTTTTACAGGAAAAGCCGATCGGGCTGGCGCCTGGCCGTCCATTGCCAAGTTAATCAATGCCACCACAGGCTGGAATTATGACTATGATGACGTTGAACTGATTGGCGTCAGAGCACACACCATTAAGAAGGCCTTCAACATTCGAGAAGGATGGCAGCCCAAAGACGATGACATTCCCTATCGCTGGAAACATGAACCCATGACGAAAGGTGTTGGCGCTGGTCATGTTGTTACCGATGAAGAATTGGAATACATGAAGCAACTTTATTATCAAGCTAAAGGTTGGACAGAAGATGGGATGCTCCCCAAGCAACTGTTGATCGACCTTGGTATGGAAGACGTCGCCGAAGAAGTCGGTGTGTAAGGAGAATAAGACGAATGGTTGCATCTACATCAAAGTACAAATATATTGTCTGTGACCCCGAACTCTGTATTGGCTGCCAGTTATGTGAATATATCTGTTCATACACGAAGACGGGCGAGTTCAATTCATACCGCAGTCGCATCCGTACCGTCCGGGTCGATGAGGTATTAATCACAGCTGTTGCTTGCCGCACCTGCGAGAATGCTCCCTGTGTGATTGCCTGCCCGCGAGATGCACTTTCGCAGGATCAGGAAACCGGGATCATCCGCATTGACCCTACCAAGTGTGATGGCTGTGCCTGGTGTATCGAAGCCTGTGAATTTGGTGCCATTACCATCAATCATCAAACAAAATTGGCTGAATTTTGTAACCAGTGCGAAGATATTGAAGAGGGCCCCCAGTGTGTATTGATCTGCCCGAAGGATGCGTTGGAATATACCACACCTGATCAACGCGCACAGCGCACCCGCCGAAAATTGATTGAATCCAGCCTGGGATTTCCACAAAAAGCAAAGGATCCTCGATGAGCGATCTCCCCGAAAAACAAAACAATGGAGAAGAAGACCTGCGCATTGGCGTTTATGTCTGCCATTGTGGCAGCAATATCGCCGGTGTCATCGACCCAAAAGAAGTTGTAAGGTTCGCCGAGGGTTTGCCCGATGTGGTTCACGCGACTGACACCTTATATGCCTGTGCTGATTCCGGTCAACGCTTGATTAAAGAAGACATTGAAAAGCATAAATTGAACCGCGTGGTCGTTTCTGCGTGCTCTGTCCGAATGCACGAGCCGACGTTTCGTGCCGCCGTTGCCGAGGCGGGGTTAAATCCCTTCTTGATGGAAATGGCCAATATTCGCGAACAATGCACCTGGGCACATGGTCATGATCGTGAAGGCGCATTACAAAAATCAATGGATCTAACAGCGGCCGCTATAGCCAAAACCCGCTTTCTAACGCCGCTGGAGATGATCGAAGTGCCGGTGACGCATAAAGCCATGGTGATTGGCGGTGGTGTTGCTGGCATCAGTGCCGCGTTAGACCTGGCTGAGCAGGGTATCAAAACGATTCTGGTTGAAAAGGAACCCACCATTGGCGGGGTCATGGCCCAGCTTAACAAAACCTTCCCCACTATGGACTGTAGTATATGAATTCTCGCACCAAAAATGGTTGACGCGGCGCGTCAACCCCGAATTGATGTGAGAACCTATACTGAAGTTGAACAAGTAGAAGGCTTTGTCGGGAATTTCAAAGTAACTCTGCGTGAAAAAGCAAAATACGTCTTGGCTGACCGCTGTAATGGCTGTGGCGAATGTGCTAAGGTCTGCCCGATTGAGGTTCCTAATTATTTTGAAATGAACCTGGCGCCTCGCAAGGCGGCTTATGTTCCTATGAGTCAGTCCATTCCACTGGTGTATTCAATTGATCTGGAGGCCTGTATTCACTGTTACAAGTGTGTTGAAGCCTGCGGCCCCCTTGAGGCGATTGATTTTACCCAGGAAGACAAGGTCACCCAGGAAGACATCGGAGCGATTGTCGTTGCAACCGGATTTGGGCATTTTGACCCCAGCGTGATGGAAGAATACGGCTATGGGCGTTATCCCAATGTGATTACCTCCATGGAAATGGAGCGGTTAAACAACTCCGCCGGCCCTACCGCCGGCAACCTGATCCGGCCCAGCGATCGTAAAAATCCACTCAAATTAGCTTTTATCAATTGTGTTGGCTCTCGAGATAAGCGGTACATCGAATCCTGCTCCAACTTTTGCTGCATGTATTCAATCAAGAACGCCGTTTTGCTGAAACAAATGAATCCTGAGATCAACATCACCATCTACTACATCGATATTCGCACGCCTTCCAAGGGGTACGAGGAGTTTTACGATCGCGCCCGCGAGATGGGCATCCACTTTATCCAGGGACGGCCCAGCTTGATTACAGAAGATGCAGAAACCCACAACCTCTTTATCCACGCCGAAGATATTACGCTTGGCCGTGTAATTGAAAATGAATACGATATGGTTATGCTTAACCAGGCAGCCATTCCACAGCCCGACCAGAACCATATGAGTTCTGTGTTGAACGTTGCCCAAAGCCCGGGTGGCTGGTTCATGGAATACCATCCCAAGCTACGACCGATGGACAGCCCAACCGATGGTATTTTCTTCGCTGGCGCCTGCCAGGGGCCCAAAGACATTCCCAGTAGCGTTGCCCAGGGTTCAGCGGCAGCATCACGTGCCAGCCGCATTCTCCTTTCTGAAAAATGGGGAATCGAACCGACCATCGCCGTGGTTTGGCCAGATCGCTGTTCAGCCACCACAAAAGGGCGGGCCTGCGGAATTTGTGCAAAGGTCTGCCCCTATGGCGCTATCGAAATCCTCAACCCAGAGACCCCGGCTGAGGTTATCACGGCAAAATGTCATGGCTGTGGCGCCTGTGTAGCTGAATGCCCAGAGGACGCCATCACACAATTACACTACACCGATGCCCAGGTTCTGGCGCAAATGCGGGCTGTTTTGGCAGACAAACCCGAAGATAAGATCCTTGCCTTCCGCTGTCATTGGTGCTCCTATGGCGGAGCTGATTTAGCCGGAACCAGCCACTTTGAATACACCGCCAACGAGCGCGGCTTGCGCGTGATGTGCTCGGCACGTATGGATTCGGATTTCATTTATGAAGCTTACCGCTTGGGCGCTGGCGCTGTGCTTTACTCGGGCTGTCACCCACAGGACTGTCACTATATCACCGGTCAGTTGATTGGCGCCAAACGTGCTGATCGCCTAAGAAAGATGTTCGAGCGCATGGAGATGAGCGATGGTCGCTTCAGGATTGAATGGATCAGCGCTGCAGAAGGTGATAAATACGCCCGGGTTCTCAATGAAATGCAAGCTGTTTTAGACAGCATTCCCAAAGAACAGTTGCACAATGAAATTGAACGACTAAAACCAGAGATGGAAAAACGGTTAAAACGTTTCCCAGGTGTGCCTGGCGTGCCGGAAGCGATGGAGTACACAGACCTTCTTGTTGATGCAATCCTTAAAGTGAAGGAGGCTGCATGAGCCATCCAAACACAGTGAACGCCTTCGCTGAAGAGGTAAAAGCTATTCCTGGTGGTGAATATCTTGAGATGTGCTTTTCCTGTGGAACCTGTGTCAGTAAATGTATGGTTCAACAAAAAGTGGAGCCCGATTTCAATCCTCGCCGCCTGTTGAAGCTTGTGATGATGGAGATGAGGGAGGAGGCTTATGGTAGTCCAACGACGTGGCTTTGTTCCTCTTGCGATTTATGTTACCCAGCATGCCCACAGAAAATACACATTTCAGGTGTTATCACCGCAGTCAAACAAATCGCTGTTGAACAGGCTAATGCTACCATCATCAAAACTGCAGTGGTTGACCAGCAAACCTGCGTGGCCTGCGGACTGTGTGTGGAGGCTTGCCCCTACGACGCCATCGCGCTCGTAAAAACCAGGGTTCCCTATCGTGGTGAAATTATGCTTGCCAAAGTCGACCCAGGCCTGTGCATGGCCTGTGGGGTCTGTAATGCAGTCTGCCGTTCAACGTCCATTGGAATTCCCGATAGTTTCTCAGATGAGAATATATTAGATGAATTATGGGGCTGGTTACAGCGTCAGGAAGTAGTCGCCAAATGAAAGCCAAGCCAAAAATCGCTTTGTTTCAATGCCAGTGGTGTTTGTATTCCGAATCCGACCAGTACTGGGTAGACCACAAACTACCTCCATCAATCCATTTGACGAAAACATCCTGTACTGGGCGCATCAACCCCCTCTACATCCTCAATGCCATCCAGGGTGGCGTCGATGGGGTTATGATCAGCGGCTGTCTACCAGAAAAATGCCATTTCAAAGAAGGCAACCTGAGCGCATTAAGACAGCACGACGCCTTTGTCAATTTATTGGACTACATCGGCTTTGAGCGTGACCGGATCCGTTTTGTCTGGCTGGATTTACAAGATCGAGGTCGAATACAGCAAGAATTGTCTGCCTTCGAGGCTTTTCTTGCAGATTTACCGCCATCAAAACCATTGGCAACGCGAGTCAGCGCCTCAATTGGAGGGGTAAATGACTGAACTCATTTCCAAATTACGCACTGAGATTGAAAAGCTGTTTTCGGAAGATCGTATTGATGTATTCATTGCTTTCAAGGGTGCCGATTCACCATTACGTCCCCAACCTGCGTTTTACAGAGCAGGCAATGACCTCGAAAATCTGGAATATAACAGTTTGTGCCAAAACAACCTTGGTAATTATCTCACCCGCTATCCCAACGAAACACGGATTGGCATGGTGGTTCGGGGCTGTGAAAGTCGTACTGTCAATGCTCTGCTGGTCGAAAAACAGCATCTTCGCGAAAATCTGACCCTGATCGGCATTCCCTGTCAGGGTATTGTTGATATACGCAAGCTGATCAAACGCACCGGTGAAGAAATAACAGCTTATTCCGAACATCAGAACAAAGTAACCATAAAATACCAGGAAAAAAAACATACCTTCGCAAAACAGGATGTTCTCCATGATTCCTGCTTGCGCTGTTTGCATCCCAATCCTGTCAACGCAGATTTTCTCATCGGAGAGCCTCTCCCAGAAGGTGATCCATCACTCGTTCGGGAAAAAGTTGAAACCTTCGAAGCCCTGTCAAAAGATAAGCGCTACGAATGGTTCAGTCAGGAGGCGGAACGTTGCATTCGTTGTTACGCCTGTAGAGAAGCCTGCCCCATGTGTTACTGCACTGAGTGTTTTGTCGACCATAACCAGCCGCGCTGGACCGAAAGTTCAATCACCTCGGCAGGGACGCACGCCTGGCACATTATTCGTGCTTTTCACCAGGCTGGACGCTGCACAAGCTGTGGGGCTTGTGAAAGGGCCTGCCCCGTGGACATTAAGATGACTTACCTGACTGACAAGCTCAATGAAGATATTCTTGAAATCTACAGCTTTGAGGCTGGCATGGATGGTGAAACACAACCACCCTTTGCTGCTTTCAACATGGACGACAAGAAGCGTTTTGTTGTCTGAGGAATAACGCTATGATGTATATTCTTGAAAAGAAAAAGGTAGAACAGGTGTTGTCAGCCTGGAACAAGGCCTTCGATGTTTACGCACCTCAAAAGGTGGAAAATTACACCCAATTTCTACCTTTTGAAAAAACCAAAACTGTAGCTCTTAATCATGCACACAATACTCGTTATCCTCCCAAGGCATTGTTTTTCCCGCAATCAGAAATAATGTTGAAATACAACAGCCGACTGGGTCGTTTTGAGGAATCGGGTTCAAAAACAAAACCAATGCTTATTTTTGGGGTGCGGCCGTGTGACGCGATGGCTTTTTCATTGATGGACACGGTCTTTCTCTCTGAAGATTACGTCGATCCCTACTGGAAAGCCAAACGTGAAGACTCAATCGTTATTGGGTTTGGATGCAGCACCCCCCCACAAACCTGCTTTTGCACAACAGTGGGCGGGGCGCCCTTCAGTCATACAGGTTTAGATGCGATCTTAACCGACCTTGACAAGGCTTTCAGTGTTCAGGTGCTCACCAACAAAGCAGAAAATTTATTTAAAAACCTCCCCCCCGCAACGGAAGATCAAATTAACGAGGTTAAAAAAATTCAGAGGAAAGCCACCGAAAGCATGGCACCCGCTTTTCAGACGTCGGGCCTGAAACAAAAGCTGGATTTAATTTTTGAAAGCCCCTATTGGGAAACAATCGCTGAATCTTGCCTTGGATGTGGCATTTGCACGTACCTGTGTCCGACCTGTTTTTGCTTTGATATTGTCGATGAAATACAAAGAAAAGAACGCATCCGTAATTGGGATACCTGCATGTTTCGGATTTACTCGCAGGAAGCCTCCGGTCACAACCCCAGGCCTTCCAACAAGGAAAGAACCCGGCAGCGTTTGATGCACAAATACAGCTATTGGCTTGATCACATTGGAGAGATTGGCTGCACGGGCTGTGGGCGTTGTGTGTGTTATTGCCCTGTGGGCCTGGATATTCGAGCAATGTTGCAAACAGCCAGCGAATATGAAAGCGAGGTTGCCCGTGCATGACAATGGACACAACCCCTATAAACCGATGCCCATGCATGTCGTCCGAGCGTATTATGAATCAAATGATCGTTCGTTAAAAACCTTGGAGCTGGTTTTTGACCGCAAAGCCGACCAGATTGAATTTTTCGAAAAATTCAATCCCGGCCAATTTTGTCAATTGTCGATCTTTGGCAAAGGTGAAGCGCCTTTTGGCGTCGCCTCAGCAGCCTGGGAAGGGGACTTTGTACGCTTTACCATTCAGAAATTGGGCTCTTTTACACAATATGCGCACACCCTTCAAGCCGGTGATCCGATTGGTATGCGCGGTCCTTTGGGTAATGGGTTTCCTCTTGAGGCCTGGAAAGGAAAAACCCTGGTCATTATCGGGGGTGGCTGTGCTTTTTCTACCCTGTATGCGCTGACAAAACATGTTCACCATCCACAAAACCGTCCAGATTATGATCAATTGATTGTTGTTTACGGTGCGCGCACATCGGGTTTGTGTATGTACAAACACGATATCCAAAGCTGGCATCAGCGGGATGACATGCAAATCCATCAGGCCATTGATGTCCCAGAAGAAGATTGGAGCCACCACGTGGGTTATGTCCCCGATGTTGTCAAAGAGGTTGCACCTTCGCCGAAAAACGCGGTTGCAATCGTGTGTGGGCCACCAATTATGACGAAGTTCACTTTGCCAGTCCTGGTTGAGCTGGGTTTTTCACCAGAAAGTATTTTTACATCTCTGGAAAAACGGATGAAGTGCGGTATTGGAAAGTGTGGCCGTTGCAATATCGGTTCAAAATATATTTGCAAAGATGGGCCCGTTTTTAGCCTAAAAGAATTGCAGGAACTCCCTGATGATATTTAATAATGGAGCAAATCATGAGCCATCGCGGAAAAACCATTAAAACTAGGACGGACCACACCATGACCTTAGAGCGTCCGATGGTCACGCGACACTATCTGATGACCTGGGACCTTGATCGTTGTGTTGGCTGCCAGATGGGCCCAACTGTGTGCCCAAAGGAGGCTCTGACGCACGTCCCCGGCGAAATTGTGGACGGGCGCATGGTCGTCAAGCCTTCAGTCGACGTGGACCCGGAGCTATGTGTGTTTTGTGGCATTTGCGTGGAGACCTGTACGGTACATGCCATTTCCATCACAATTAACGACAAACCTGAAAATCCAGTGTTGAAGTATGGCGCCTTTCCTGAAGTCCGCGGACACCTCACGTTTAATCGAGACGCATTCGATTTTTCTTTGAAAGACCTGGTCATCAATAATTGCCCGACCCAAATCATCAGCTATGATGAAGATAAAGATACGATGGTTATCAAGTTTGAGGATTGCATCCGCTGCCGGCAATGCGAGATCGCCAGCCAGGGCGCCTTTCAGGTGACCCAGCGGTGGCAAGGCAGTGTTGATCTTCATCGTGATCGCTGCATCGAAGGCTGCCTGGCCTGCGCTGATGTTTGTCCAACCCGTGCTTTACACATCAATGACGAAGGAGAGCTGGTACTGGCAGATTATTTCTGCATCAAATGTGGTGCTTGTATGCATGCCTGCCCAATCAAACCAGAGTTTAGCGAAGAAGAGTTTATTTTTGAATCTCAGGGGGCAAGCATCACACGCACTTACCAGAAGCTGCTTAACCCAGATGAGCTGGCCATCAAGGTTGAACGCTGGCGCACCCAATCCACAGACGTAAAGAGCGCCTCCTGGATTGAAGCTCTGCGCAAACTCTCCGATGATAAAGCCAGTGCGGTTGAAATAGACCGTAAACGGGCATTAAAGCGTAAAGATCTGATTCTTGCCTTGAAAAGAAAAGCCTAACCTGAAAGCCTGGAAAAATCAAGGTTTGCATTAATTTTATGATATAAAATAAAAACACATGGTATCCACCATGTGTTTTTGATTGCGAATCACCCTCGAGGGCTGCAACGTGCCATTGAGCTCTAAAGATTAAAAATTAGCCGCTGCTGGCATTGCTTTTAGGTTCCTAACGTGGGCTGGCCTGCTAATCAGATTTCTTATGGGAGCCAGCCCCAGTCAATATATCCTTGTTGATAAGGGTCTACCTGTATGGGAATTGAAATTTTCGCTCCCGTCGAAATATGATAGATAAAATATTCTTCCAGGGTGCCGTTATTTTGGCTGTATAGAAGTTGAGATCCATCTGGCGACCAGGTTTTCAGATCTGAAAACTGGCATGCCACCTCGGTTTCCTGACTTCCGTCTGGTTTGATCAGGTGGACACACTGGTCAGTCTCCGTGAAATCATCATCTAAATAGATACTTGTGAACGCAATCCACGCACCATTTGGCGACCAGCGCGCATTAATTGGCACTGCGTTTGATTGGCCGAACAATTGGGTAACGTCACTGTAATTTGTATCGGATTTATTTAATTCAGCTTCAACATACCCATACATCTGCTGGGGCCAAAACACCATTTCCTGGCTGTCAGGCGAGAAGTCAAAATTACCAGCCTCTATCCCGACAGGTGGTGTGACCATGTTCAAGGTCGGTAAGTGCCACAAGTAGGCCGGTCCACACTCTGAACAACAACCACAACTGTTGATGCTGGCCCATTCACTATTTTGAGTAATTGCACTCACGAAACGCAACCCGCCGCTCACATTGGCGATCAAGCTCGGGTTGTCCAGATCATTCACATCAAGTTGCACAATATCAAAATTCATCAATTCCTGGTCATCCAGGTCCTCAATCGGCGGACATTCCAAATCCCCGTTTATCGCGTAGAATTTTTGTGCGTCGTCCGTCCAGGCAAAGAAGTGTCGGTAAGCACCCATGTCAGAGATAAGGTCGCTTTCAAAGTCCCAGATCCAGGGTTCGCCACCCAGATTAAAAGCCAGGTAGCGCCCATCGGGAGAAAACCGTGCCCGAGGATAACTTGTGAAAACCTCATCATTCACATTAAACGACGTTAATTGAATCATTTCCCCACTATCAACCTGATACAGCCAGAGGTTGCCTTCATGCAAATAAGAGATCTGCCCAGAATTCTGAGGGCTCTCCGTGGGTTCGGCCTCAACCTCTGAAATATCTGCGGTGAGCATTGGGGCCTCGGTAACGATTTCAGTTGAGACTTCCTCTTCAACCACAAGTTCTTGTGTATTGGTTGTTTTTGATGGCTCCCCAGCTGATTGTTCTTTCTTCAAACCTGGCAAAGCACAAGCCACCGTTACAGCAATGCCAACCAATATGATTAAATATATTAAAAAATGTTTCTTTCTCATTGGTTCTCCTGCTCGTTATTGTGGAGTCTATTGAATTATATCAAATGATGACTATAAAGGTCAACTATCACCTTTTTTATAACCGTCAGGAATATTGCCCGGCTTAATATGTTAAAGGAGTTCTAAACCACCCATCGATGGCAATATGGTCATTAATCGCTTATTGCCTGTTTACGGCCTTTTTACAGCCAGGATGTCATACTATCTGAAATTAGAGGTATTTATAAATACCCAACCGCATATCTTTAGGTGGAAAGTACTTTCTTAAACGCGTTTACAACCATTGGAAGGTGTTCATCGCGAATCCAATAATGGCTTACCAATCTGAAGTGCCGCTCTCCTGTAATACCTACCAGAACGCCTTCTTTTCTTAATTGTGCTGCACATTCTTGAGCCGTCAATCCGAGCCCCGCGTCAATTTCTACATAAACCATATTGGTTTTGGGTGAGCCCTTGTCTAAACGTAAGCCTGGCACCTCCCCCAATCCGGCTGCCAAAGCAGTAGCATGTTGATGATCTTCAATCAACCGGTCGACCATCTCCTCTAAAGCTAAGATGCCGGCCGCCGCAAGAACGCCAGCCTGGCGCATCCCGCCCCCTAACTGTTTTCTGATCCGATGCGCTTTTGCGATAAAATCCTGGCTTCCACACAGTACGGAGCCAACAGGCGCGCACAGGCCTTTACTGAGACAAAAGGTAACCGAATCAACCATGTCGACCAGGGCAGAAGCAGGGACGCCCTGGTCCACTGCAGCATTGAAGATCCTGGCACCATCCAGGTGAATAGCCAGCCCTGCTTCTCGAGCGGTTCGCGCGGCTTCCAGCATATATGCCCGCGTTAACGAAACACCCCCACAGCGATTATGGGTATTTTCGAGAATCAGTAATTTTGAAGTTGGAAAATGAGCATCAGGCGCTCGCACCGCTCGCTTAATATCAGATATCTTCAAGGTACCATCGGCCTGATTGGGAATAATAAAGGGATGCACCCCGCCTAAAGCCGCAATCCCTCCGGCTTCATAAAGAAAAGTATGGGCGCAATCACCCATGATGACTTCATCACCGCGCCCACAATGGGCAAGCACTGCAGCCAAATTTCCCATCGTCCCGGAAGGGAGGAATAACGCAGCCCCTTTACCCAGCCGTTCAGCTGCTAACATCTGCAAACGATTAATGGTCGGGTCTTCGCCATAAACATCATCCCCCAGTTCCGCGGCTGCCATAGCAGCACGCATTTTCTCAGGTGGTAATGTCACCGTATCCGAACGCAAATCAATCCATTCCATCATAAATGCTCCTCGTACGCCTGTAAGTCCGTTAAGGCAAGTTGTAAATCATCGGGCAGTGGTGCCTCGAAAACTCTTTCATTGCGTTCGCCAGGCAGCCTCAGTTTCAATGTTCTGGCATGTAAGAAAATCCGATCCAGTGTAATGCTCGGATGCCGACGTCCATAAAGCGTATCTCCTACCACCGGCGCTCCTAAGTAACTGAGGTGCACACGAATCTGGTGGGTACGCCCGGTAATTGGATGAACTTCTAACAAACTATGTTGATTGAATTTCTGCAGTTGAAAATACTCGGTTATCGCCGGCTTGCCCTGGCCGCGTAATTTTACCGCCATTCGGGTGCGCGTGCGACTGTCCCGCCCAATCGGTGCTTCAATTCTTCCGGTTGGCGTTGGCGGGTGACCGTCTACCAGTGCCAGGTAAGCTTTATGGGCCTCTCGTGATTTAAACTGCTTTACCAACCAACGATATGCTTTTTCGGTTTTTGCAAACACAATCACACCCGAGGTTTCCTTGTCCAGGCGATGGACGACCCCGGGTCGTTCGCCTGTACCCACATCTCTAATTGGCGGGTAATATGCCAACAAAGCATTCACCAGCGTGCCTGCATGATTTCCTACACCGGGGTGAACCACCATGCCCGCTGGCTTATTGATGACAATGATTTGTTCGTTCTCAAAAATAATATTCAGAGGGATTTGTTCTGGTACCAAGCCGGCATCCTTTTCAATCATCACGAGGATCTCCAACTCGTCGCCCAATTTGACTTTAGTACCTGCTTTTTTTACCACAACGCCATTCAACGTAACAAAACCACCATCAATTAACCGCCTGATCTGCGAGCGAGATATTTCAGTTAATTGATCAGCAAGATATTTGTCGACCCGGACCTCAGCATCTGATTCAATGACAAATTGGATACGGGGTTGTTTCATGGCTGGTTATCAAAAAAGGTCTCTGCATAATCTTGCTGGTTAAGCTCTGAATCTTGGGGTACTGTTTTCTCTTTGCGTTCTTGCCACCAAAGAAAGATTAATAAGATGATCACGCCAACCGTGATGCTGGCATCAGCAACATTAAAAACCGGGAAAGTGCCAACCGCAATAAAATCTGTCACCGGTCCAAACCTGATGCGATCGATCAAATTTCCTAACGCTCCGCCCACCTGCATCGCCAGAGCGATCCGCATAATCCAGAGTTCGTGGGGAATGCGCGAATAATAGATTGCAATAATCAAGGTCACAACCGCTGCCAGAACCCCAAAAACAACACCCCCATTCTGAAACATGCCAAAAGCAGCCCCATAATTTTCCCAGTGCACAATCCGAATAAAGGACGCAAAACCCGTAAATGGCGACCAGGATTCACCAAAGCTTAGATTTTCACGCACCACGGCCTTGGTTACCTGGTCCAGGATGATGACAAACGCGGCAACCAGGACCAGGGAGCCGTGTGATTTTATAATTTTTTTCAATAGTATCTCCCGGCTTAATCAGGCCTTTTCAATCGCAATTCGGACTGTTTCTCCATCAAATTCATCTTGCAACAATGGCAGCCCCTCAGGCAGCACACCCGCATTCAAATCGACAGCCAAAGTCTCCTCTTTGATGTAGTCCTCAAAGGCCTGAATCGCTTTCGCCAATTGTGTCGAAGCTGTGTAATACAGATGGATGCGGTCTGCAATATCAAAGCCTGCGTCTTTACGAAGTGATTGTACCCTTCGGACAAACTCTCTTACAAGGCCTTCGTGAACCAGGTCTTCGGTCAGATGTGATACCAGGGCAGCTAAATAAGCCCCCTCCGAGGCGACAGAAAAGCCAGCCTTCGCTTCAGCGCGCACCTCAACCTCCTCGGATGTGATGTTAGCCGCTTCCCCATCAACGGTGATGGCGATCTCCTCACCGTTCATTAATTTTCGAGCCGTCAGATCTGCAGGCAGGTCCAACAATGCTTTTCGCACCTGCGGAAACTGTGCTTTAAATCGTTGTCCCAACTGTTTGGGCAAGGGATTAATATTGAAACTCACCGCTTCGCTGGCACTATCTAACAGGCTGACTTTTTTGACATTTAGCTCGTCTTTTAACAATTCCGCGTAATCATCCACAATATTCTGTTCTTCCAGATTTCCAATAACAAAAGTAGCTTCTGAAAGCGGTTGCCTGACCTTCAAGTTATCAGCATTGCGGGCGGCATGCCCCAATGAAGCCAACTTCATCACGATATTCATTTCCCGGTTTAATTTTTCATCGGTTTGCTCCGGGTCATAGCTGGGCCAATCAGCCAGATGAACTGATTGCGGCGCATCTGGATCAACGCTAAGCACAAGGTTTCTGTAAAGTGCATCTGCAAGAAAAGGCATGGTTGGCGCCAAAAGAAGCGCCAGGGTTTTTAGGGCCTCATACAAAGTTGTATAAGCAGCCGCTTTATCAGCATCGGATTCGGTCTTCCAGTAACGTCGTCGAGACCGGCGTAGGTACCAGTTGGAGAGCTGGGCAATAAATCTTTCAATCGGTCGGGTAGCCCCCAGAACATCGTAATGTTCATAGGCTTCGGTCACATCCTTAACGAGGGCATGCAAGGACGAAAGCAACCAGCGGTCAAGGTCACTGTATTCTGGTGCAATGGTCTGATCAGGCGACCATTGATCCAGGTTTGCATAAGTCACAAAAAAGGCATAGGTGTTCCACAAAGTTAACGTAAAATTACGCACCACCTCACCCACCAGTTCTTCAGAAAAGCGGCGTTCCTGGCCCGGGGGGCTGGCGGTGTATAAATACCAGCGCAAGGCATCTGCACCGTGTTTGTTGATCACATCCCAGGGTTCAACCACATTCCCACGAGATTTTGACATCTTGTGGCCGTCTTTGTCCAGGATTAACCCCAGACAGATCACATTTTTAAAGCTGTGGCTGTCAAACACCAGTGTGCTGATGGCGTGCAGGGTATAAAACCAGCCCCGGGTTTGATCTACGGCCTCACAGATGAAATCAGCCGGAAATTGCTCCTTGAATGTATTTTTATTTTCAAAGGGGTAATGCCACTGGCTCACCGGCATCGACCCCGAATCAAACCACACATCAATCAGTTCAACAACCCTGTTCATACGTCCATGGCATTCCGGACACTCAAAATGAACCTGGTCTACATAGGGTCGGTGGAGGTCCACATCGCTCAGGTCTCGACCTGCATAAGCGCTCATCTCTTCAACTGAACCCACGCACACCTGGTGGTGGCAGGAATCACATTCCCACACCGGCAACGGTGTGCCCCAATAACGCTCGCGCCCTAAGGCCCAGTCGACATTATTTTCCAGCCAGTTTCCAAACCGTCCGTTTTTAATGTATTCAGGATACCAGTTGATGTTTTCATTCAAGGCAACCAGGCGGTCCTTGAGCGCACTGGTGCGAATATACCAGGTTGGCCGTGCGTAGTAGAGCAGCGGTGTGGCGCAACGCCAGCAAAACGGATAAGTATGGACATAGGTATCAACTGAGAACATCAATCCCCGCTTTTGAAGTTCTTCGATGATCAGGGCATCGGCATCCTTGACCCACACTCCCGCCCATGGGCGCACGGCACTGATAAAACGCCCAGCGTCGTTCACTGTCATCAGAATCGGCAGATCATACTCAATAGACATCTGCATATCATCTTCACCAAATGCCGGCGCAATATGCACCAGGCCGGTACCATCCTCAATGGTCACAAAATCCGCCATGATCACATAATGGGCATCTTTCTCAACTGGCATAAAGGTGTACAAGGGTTGGTAATGTTTACCTTTAAGCTGTTTTCCTTTAAAGGTCTTAATTATTTTATAGTTAACTTCACCAAAAACGGTCTCCAACAGGGGCTTCGCCAGGATCAGGAACTCCTGCTCAGCGCCTTCGCCCAAAGCCACTTTTACATACTCCACGTCCGGATGAGCGGCTACAGCCACATTACCAGGCAGGGTCCACGGGGTGGTAGTCCACACCAGTAGAGATGTTTTTTCTTCATCTACCAGAGGCAGGCGCACAAAAACCGAAGGGTCGGTTGCCTGTTGATAGCCCTGAGCCACTTCATGATCCGACAGCGGCGTTCCGCAGCGTGGACAGTAAGGCACCACCTTAAACCCCTGATAGAGCAAGCCTTTATCCCAAATATTTTTTAGCAGCCACCATACCGATTCGATATACTCATTTTTATAGGTGACATACGCGTCATCCATATCAACCCAAAAGCCAATCCGATCCGTTAGCTTTTCCCAATCTTTGATATAAGCGAAAGCCGATTCCTTACAGAGCTGGTTGAATTTGGCAATGCCGTAATTTTCAATTTCTTGCTTATTGGTTAACCCCAGTTGTTTTTCCACCTCAATCTCAACTGGCAGGCCGTGCGTGTCCCACCCACCACGCCGAGAGATGTGATAACCCTGCATACATTTATAGCGCGGGAACATATCCTTAAACACCCGAGCCAGCACATGATGAACGCCGGGTTTGCCATTGGCCGTTGGCGGCCCTTCATAAAAAACATACTCTGGGCCACCCCGGCGAGCGTCCATGGATGCATGAAAAATATCATTTTTTTGCCAGAAACGCTGGATCTCTGATTCCAAAAAATTAATGTTCAATCGCGGCGAAACAGGTTCAAACATCAGTCCTCCAAAAAGTTCTTTCTTAAAAAACAACTCGTCCCAATTCAGGGACGAGCAAAAACCCGCGGTACCACCCTGGTTCTCACAAATTTATGAGCACCTCGTTCAGCTTCATCGATGATTGATAAAACCGCAAATTGATAACAGAGTGTGACTCTGGCGCACTTACTTGTCCGCAAGGAGGTTCAGTTTGCAGCTCCGGAAGGATTTTCCATGGTCATGACTTCCCGGCTTTCACCTACCCGAGATCGCTGTCAGCCAGCGGACCCTGTACTCGTTTCCATCAAGGCCTGTATTCCATTTTACGACTTCTGTATTATGCCACAAGTGCGGCCGCAGGTCAATTCAAACTTGCCGCTTTTATGTTGGCAAGCTTCACATCAAGCGCCATATTATGCTCAATCTTTTATGCCAATGAAAACATATCCAGAAAATACACAATAAAAAAAAGCCCCGTCGGGGCTTTTGCTTAGGGTGCCTGATGGGGGTCGAACCCACGACCTCCTCATCCACAGTGAGGCGCTCCACCATTGAGCTACAGGCACCAAGTGAACGTCAACAATTCTATCACATCAGAACTAACTTAGCAAGAATTTTCCAAGCTGATCCAGCAGCATCTCCCGCTTGACGGTAACTTGTTCCCGTGTCTTCAGGTGTTTAAGGGCAACTGAGCCGGTTTCAATCTCATCCGGCCCGAGGACCACGACAATAGGAATACCTAATTTATCAGCAAATCTAAATTGCTTTCCCAGCTTATCCGCTTCAGGATAAAATACCACCCGGTAACCCGCATTTCTGATCTCGGTTGCCAGGCGCAAAGATTCAGAAACCCTCTCATCATCAAAGACGGTAACCAACACCTGGGCCTGATCACCCAGACCTTCGGGGATCGCTTCCGCATCGCGCAGCGCCAATTCGATGACCACATCGCCCATTGCAAAACCAACGCCAGGCAAAGGGTCGCCGCCCACGGCTGCCACCAGATTATCGTAACGTCCCCCACCAAGGATCGACCTAGATTTTCCGCCGGTCTCGAAGGCTTCAAAAACAGTTCCAGTGTAATAATCCAAACCCCGAAACACCTTCGGGTTGAATTCAACATAGTCCGCCACGCCATAAATTTCGATAAGCTTGAACAATTCAACCAGCTCGGGCGAGTCGTGCCATAGTAAATCATTTTCAACCAGTTTTAAAAGTCCATCTGCCTGCTCTTTACTCAATCCACCATCGGTTGCATAGACGTGCCATTCGTTAACACGCATCTTTTCCATCCGATCCACCATTCGGAACACAGTTGGTTTGAGCTCATTTTGGATCGACAGCTCAGAAAATGCCCGATCCATTAGCCGACGATTGTTAACGTAAACCCGCACCTGTTCCGGCGAGAAGCCTATCTCTTTTAAAAACATAGCTGCAATCGTCACAATTTCCGCATCTGCAGCGATGGCTTTTGTGCCAATTAAATCGATGTTCCATTGATAAAACTCGCGAGTACGGCCCCTTTGTGGCTTTTCATAGCGCCAAAAGGGTCCAATTGACCACCAGCGCAATGGATAAACCAGGTTGTACTGCTGCTGAGCCACCATCCGGGCCAATGTTGGTGTTAATTCGGGGCGCAAAGTCAATAAATCATCGCCCGGCGTAGAAAAAACAAACGCTTGCTCCTTGACCAATTCCTCACCAGATTTGGCTGCATACAAATCAATAAATTCAAGGCAAGGCCCTTCATATTCCTCATAGCCAAACAGGGTTGAAATCTCACGAATTTTATCAAAAATCCAGCGCCTGACCGCCATGTTTTCTGGATAAAAATCTCGTGTTCCTTTTACACTTCGGATTATTTCTGCCATTTTTCCTCGTTCTCAGCGATGTTAATAACCTAACCACGGTTTATTTTACTCTATCTTCATCGATAAGAATTTCTGTGGTAAAGTTAGCCTTGTTATTGGGTTAAAATAGTAATAAAGAAATCAATAAATTAATAAAAGGAAACTATGAAAATCACAGAAATGATCGAGTTGCTCAACGGCACACTGTTGACGGAGCAATCTTCGAGCAGCGTTGTCATTAAAGGGGCTATGGGAGCAGACCTGATGAGCGATGTCCTGGCATCCATCAAGCCAGAAGCGGCATTGTTAACCGGTCTTTGTAACCCCCAGGTCATTCGGACAGCGATTATTGCCGACATCCACGCCATCATTTTTGTCCGTGGCAAGCAACCCGATATAGAAACACTCGAACTGGCTAATGATGAAAATATTCCTTTAATCGTCACAGCGTATGGCTTATTTGAAGCCTGTGGAATCCTTTATCGAGCGGGTTTGAAAAGTTATGAGATGCAACCCCATTAAGCTTGCCGATAACAAAAAGTGAGGCACGATGGCCGAGACGAAACCAATCATAACCGATGAATATGCAGAAAGCATTACCAGGGCCGAAGAGCTGGCCTATGAGCTGCGCATTCGGGAGGTAATGACAAAAGATGTCTATTGCATCAACCCCGACACGGAAATGGAAACTGCCTTAGATACCTTTCAGAAAAGAAGGTTTTCTGGTGCACCAGTTACCTGTGATGGCGAACTGATCGGCATAATCAGCATTGAAGACCTGATTCGCGCCTTAAGAAAAAATAATCTTAATGCGAAAGTGCGCGAATACATGACCACCTCCCCAACCACTGTGAATGAATACGATCCAGTCGTTGAAGCACTCAAGACTTTCTCACGCACGCATTTTGGGCGCCTGCCCGTACTGAATGAAGATCAACAATTGGTTGGCATCCTCACCAAGGGTGACATATCCAACGGGCTTCTAAACGCGCTTCAACGCGATTACCATAAAGAAGAACTTATTCGTTATCGAGCCAGTCATCTCTTTGAAGATATTGTCTCAGGCCGAACCAGCCTGATCCTGCGCTATGAAATTCGTAAGGGCGATTTCATCCATGGTGGCAATGCCTCCAGCAAGATCAAACGCGCTTTATTACGCTTGGGTGCCACGCCCCAACTGGCCAGACGTTGTGGGATTGCAGTTTATGAAGCAGAAATGAACCTGATCATTCACACAAACCACGGCGGCACATTGCGGATTGAAATCGAGCCGCACAGGATTACCATGGAGGCTTACGATGATGGCCCAGGGATTGAAGATATCGATATGGCCATGCAAACCGGATATTCAACCGCCACCCACGAAATCCGTGAAATGGGCTTCGGCGCTGGAATGGGTTTGGTGAATATCAAACGCTGTGTTGATGAAATGCGGCTAATTTCATCTAAAGAGCGCGGCACAAATTTGTTTATGATCATGTACCTGAACAACACCACGTAGAAATACGCCGTGGGAAACATATTTATCTAAATCCAAGGAAATGAGGGAACAATGCACTTAGATGAAATCATTCAAAAGCTGGATTTGAAAGTCCTCTCTGAACCGGTTGATTTTTCAGCCATCTCGGTCAGCAGTGGCTATTGCTCCGACCTGCTCAGTTGTGTAATGACCGGTGCCGAGCCCAACGGCTTGTGGATCACGCTCATGGCCCACGGCAATATTGTCGCCGTGGCCGCCCTTTTAGACCTGGCAGCCATTATCGTTACAGAAAATGCCCAGCCAGACGTTGAAACAATCGAAAAAGCCAAGGAAAAAGGGGTCGTCATTCTTTCAACAGAGGCCTCAAATTATCAAACAATCGGCCAGCTTTGGGAGTTGGGTCTGCGGGCTTCTCGGGGACAACCCCACTAAAATAATGCTCTTAAAAAATTACCGGTCTGAATTGCACATCCACACGGTACTTTCTCCTTGTGCAGACATTGAGATGATCCCGCCCTTAATTGTACAAACTGCGCTTGAGCAAGAGATCAACTTGATTGCGATCACAGATCATAACGCCAGTGATAACGTCGGCGCAGTGATTGAAGCCGCTCAAGGCTCAGACCTGATCGTCTTCCCAGGCATAGAGTTACAAACACAAGAAGATGTTCACGTCCTTTGTCTTTTTGATACACTGGAGCAATTATCGGATTTCCAATCTCTAGTTGATAAAAACCTCCCCAGTTTGCAAAATAATATTGAATATTTCGGAGAGCAATTTATCGTTGATGCGACGGGAGATTTTTTAGACCGTAAACAACAACTCCTAATTACGGGTACATATCTCAGTTTCAATAAAGCCTTTCAAGCTGTAACTGATTTGGGCGGTCTATTTATTCCTGCGCATGTCAACCGAAAGATGTTCGGTCTTTATTACCATTTAGGCTTCGTGCCTCCTGACTTGCCAATTGAAGCCCTTGAATTATCTCGACACATCACAGTTGAACAAGCCTGGAAAGAATACCCTCAAACCAGGAACTACCCACTGATCCAAAGCGGGGATGTGCATTACCTGGCTGATTTTTTAGGCGTCAACCAATTTTTACTGGATGCCCCAACAATTGCTGAGTTAAAACTCGCATTTAAAGGTGAAAAAGGAAGACGTTTCGAAATTTCCTCCTCTCTTGATAATCCTCTACAGAAAATATGACATTTGTGCATTGACCGGAATTCAAAGGCAGATTACACTACTTTGTGGTAAATTTCACAATCAATATCAACTCATTTATTCGAGTTGATGCTAATTTGGAGAATAGATATCAATGCTGAATACTTTTGAAAAAATACCTGCACATGATCCCCTTGCCAATCCCGAGCAACGCGCCATGATCGACCAAATTCTCGAAGAGAATAAAAGTCTTGTCGGTGCAACCATGGTCGTGCTAAACGAATTGCAGGAAAAAATCGGCTTTATTTCGCCGGCAATGCAAGCTTATGTCGCCGAAAAACTCGGTGAACCCATCAGCCGCATCCATGGGGTTGTGTCTTTTTATTCGTTTTTTACCACAACGCCACGCGGTAAACACACGATAAAATTCTGTGTGGGCACTGCATGTTACGTCAGCGGTATCAACCAGATTATCGACAAAGCCAAACAAATTCTGGGCATCGAGCCTGGAGAAACCACTGAAGATGGCCTGATCACCCTGGAACTGTGTCGGTGCGTTGGTGCATGCAGTCAAGCGCCCGTTGTCGTCGTTGATGACAACGTTCATGGTCGTGTGCAGCCAAACAGATTTCCAAGGGTCATTCAAGACATCATAAAAAACGAGAGCGAATAGTTGAGAGAGCTTTGCCTGCATATACTCGATATCGCGGCAAATAGCGTCTCCGCCGGTGCTGACAGAGTCAGCATCTCAATCGATGAGAATCTTCAGGACGACTTGCTCACTATTCAAGTTGAAGATAACGGTAAAGGTATGAGCGCAGAAACAGTAGAAAGTATCATCGACCCATTTACAACCAGCCGGACCGAAAGAAATGTTGGTCTCGGTATACCTTTACTAAAACACGCGGCTGAATCTTGTGATGGATGGCTTTCAATCAAATCTAAATTGGGAGAAGGCACCCAAATCACCGTTCAATTTAAACACAGTCATATTGATAGAATGCCGTTAGGAAATATCGCAGATACATTATCAACCCTTGTACTGGGCACCCCAGACATTAACTGGGTTTTCACTGTGAAAAGGAATGAAAAGGAGTTCTCTTTTGATGACCAAGAGATCAAAAGGGAATTGGGTGGGGTTTCAATTACTGAACCCGAAGTGATTCGTTTCATTCGTTCTTATTTTGTTGAAAGTATTCAGGAAGTTCAAGACGATAAAGGAGAAAGTAGACATGCCAGTCATTAAATCACTTGATGATTTGAAACGCATTAGGGAAGAAGCCTTAAAAAAACAGGAATTAAAATCACAGTCCGGTAAAACAGAAATCATCGTGGGAATGGGCACAGTCGGGATCGCTGCAGGTGCACGAGAAACACTCAAAGCAATCCTTGATTACATAGACCATAACAACCTGGAAAATATTATTATTCGTCAAACCGGAAATATTGGGATTGATTCATTTGAACCGGTGGTGCAGGTGATCCTTCCCGAGGCAGAAAAGGTGACCTATGGATTAGTCACCCCTGAAATCGCAAAACACATCATGGAAGAACATGTTGTCAAAGGCAACATTTGTACTGATTACACAGTAAAAAGTTAAACGGCTTCAAACGCTTTTTTACTGACAAATCATTTTTAAGATTAAGATAAAAGGATTACTATGGCTTTTTACAGATCGACTGTGCTGGTTTCCGTTGACCCGGTATGCATAGAGAAGGGCGCGTACGAATTAATCGACAGCTTGCAAGATGAGTTAATCAAACAAGGATTAATTGACGAGGTACAAATCCTGGAAACCACCCGTTTAGGTGACCCCCAGGTCTACGGGCCTGATTTGACAATTTACCCCGAAGGAACGCATTACACCAACCTGACTTATTATGATNNAACATTGGCGAGATTGATCCACGCAATATCGAGGACTATTTCGCTTTTGATGGCTACATGGCACTTGGCAAAGTATTAACTGAAATGAGCCCCGATGATGTCATCCAGGAAATACTGGATGCAAAATTGCGCGGGCGCGGTGGTGCCGGCTTTCCAACGGGTTTGAAATGGCGGTTTGCAAAACAAGCCGAAGGTGACGTTAAGTACATCATCTGTAATGCAGATGAGGGAGACCCCG
>LSQX01246862.1_pt1 | contig 27809 bp, 27 predicted proteins | sample 654561 | NCBI WGS metagenome assembly LSQX01 (sample SAMN04489861, study PRJNA283612) | anaerobic digester metagenome | isolation source: 4 biogas reactors fed with cattle manure at either 37C or 55C with and... | place: Denmark: Kongens Lyngby | collected 2014
CCTCAGCAAGCGGCAACAGTCTTTGCAACCTGCCCTCAAGGTTTAGAAGATGTGCTCTCTCAAGAGTTAAAGCATCTAGGCTTTGCCGAGGTAGAAAGTAGCCGCTCAGGAGTTTATTTTAAAACAGATATGTTGGGTGTTATGAAGGCAAATTTATATAGCCGTCTAGCAACTCGTATTTTACTTCAGGTGGCCCAAGCTGAAATTCATAGTGAAGATGATATTTATCAATTATCGCTAGCAACAGCATGGGAACATTATTTTGGTCCCGAGCATACCCTGCGCGTAGATACTTCAGCCATACGAAGTCCTATGCAAAGCCTGCACTTTTGTAACTTAAAAACCAAAGATGGTATCGTTGATCGTATCCGCGACAAAGAAGGCGAACGCCCTTCCATCGACACCGTAAGACCCGACGCCAAGGTACATTTGTTCCTCTATAGGGATCAAGCCACACTGTATTTAGACACCTCCGGCGAATCATTATTTAAGCGTGGTTGGCGCTTAGACAAGGGCAGTGCCCCACTGCGTGAGAACTTGGCAGCAGGGATGTTGGCTCTTGCCGGCTGGGAACCGGGTCAAACACTTTTAGATCCATTTTGTGGCAGTGGCACGATCTTGATTGAAGCGGCTTGGTGGGCTCAAAATGTGCCTCCAGGCTTACACCGCCCTTTCCAGTTTATGCGTTTAAGGAACTATCAGAAACAACGTTGGCATGACTTGAGAGATGAGGCGTTTGCCAACATCAAGCCTACCCTGGATACCCCGCTCTTTGGTTCTGATATTTCTCCTGCTGCTATTGAAGCTGCTCGCGCCAATATGGAAAGAGCGAACATTGGTGCTAGCAGTATTAATCTTGAAGTTAAAAATGTACTCGACATTGAAGCACCTTCCAATAGCGGTATTATCATCACTAACCCACCTTATGGTGAACGCCTGGATAGCGGTCAAGATGATATTTGGCAGCCTTTATCCGGTCGTCTAAAGAAGGAATTTGACGGTTGGCGGGTCAATATTATTACCAGCGATCTTGAGCTACCTAAAAAACTGCGTTTAAAGGCCCAACGCCGTGTTCCACTCTATAACGGTAATCTGGAAACACGTATGTTTGTATTTGATATGGTGCGTGAGAGCTTTCGTGATCAATAAAACTTAACAGCTATATGACTAAAAAAGAAACTAAAAACACTATTTCAGAAGCTCAACCTGTAAGCCACCCTAGACGTTTGAAAATTTTTGCCAGCATGATGTATGAAGGAATGCTGCTAATGGGCCTAAGCTTTACTGGTGCTTATATATTTGACTCTTTGACTCAAAGTCATGACGCAGAGCGCCTCATGTGGCAACGCCAATTAATGCTTTTTCTAATAGTAGGCTTTTATTTTATAGTTTGCTGGCGTAAACAAGGTCAAACCCTCCCTATGCGAACGTGGGATATTCTCCTACGCAGCAAGCTCGGCTCTCGACTCACGTGGAAGCAGCTCATAGGGCGCTACCTGTTGATGTGGGTCCTTCCTCTTATTGGTGCCTTTATTGTTTATTTAATCGCGACGTCTGTAGGTTGGAAGTCAATTAATATATTTATTATCTTTTGCCCATTTTTAAACTTAATACCCACCCTCTTTACAAAAGACCGCCAAATGCTCCACGATATATTTATTGGCACAGAACTAATAAATTTTAAAAAATAAGGGCTAGATTAATATCCTAAAAATGTTAAAATCAGGATAATCTTGCCGAAATGTTACAAAATTGTAGGCATTTCACAGTAATTACTTCTCTTCTTATACTATGACTGATCAATACCAAGACCTATACCAGTCTTATCGATGGTTAGTGCCACAGCACTTTAATATTGCTGATCACTGCTGCCACCGTTGGGCTATTAACCCTCAAGAAGTTCGCCAACAAGCCGCTATTTTCTTCGAGGACCAAGTAGGCCAACTGACGATGTACACCTATCGTCAACTTTCTGAGCGCGTTAACAAACTTGCTAATGGCCTTGTGCGCATGGGTGTACAACCCCAGGATCGTATTATTATTTCACTACAACACTCAGCTGATAGTGCAGTGGCCACACTTGCTGCCCTTACTGTCGGTGCTATTGTAGTGCCTTTGACTGCCGGTCTCAGTAGCTACCAATACGCTCCTAGAGTAGTTGATAGCCAAGCCAAAGTAGCCATTATTGATAAGCACACCATGGCACCATTTATGGCTTCACTTGATAATCAAACCTTGGTCAAGCAAATCATCGGCGTTGACACCCAAGATGAGCGCATGATTGCGCTAGAGACTTTACTTGCACGTCAACCAAGTCAATTTACAGCGGTCAATACTGCCTCTGATAGCCCAGCTATCATGGTATATCCACAACCGGAACCAAGTGCCGAACCTCTAGATCGTAAAATCAAAAATGATATTCCTTTTGATCCTGAGCTAAAGGCAACGATCTTGACTCATCGCAGTTTAATTGGTGCACTACCAGGCTTTGTAGCCTCTCAAGACTGGTTCCCAAGAAAAAATGATATTTTCTGGTCTTCCTACGACTGGAACAGCGGTCCGGGCTTAATCAACTCTTTACTGCCTGCTTTGTATTTTGGCCACTCTATTGTTGGCTGCCCGGCTGGCCGTACTATCCCGCGACTATTTACTTTATTAGAGCATTATCAAGTTAGCAATATCTTGACTACCACCGATGAATTAGAGCGTATCCGCAATCATGATGAGCCGCTTCCTGATTACGACTTATCAATTCGTTGCATTGCCATTCCTGATCATGAAAAAACCACTGTTCTTAAAGAGTGGGTCAAGGCACGCTTCAATGCTTCTCTCAATGGTGTTTATTCGGATATTGCTTTTATTTATCTGGCTGGCGACAGTGCGCAAAAATGGCCTGACCGCACAAATAGCATGGGTCATGTATATCCTGGGCGCCGCTACAATATTATTGATGATGAGGGTATGCCAGTCAGCAATGGAACCGAAGGCTTATTAGCAGTTGCTGCTATTGATTATCATGGTCATGATGATCCTGCCCTCGCCACTCACTATTGGCAACAAGCTCAAATCCATGAAATTGAAACTATAGACGGTTGGTATAGTACCGGCATTTCCGCCTACCAAGATGAAGACGGCTATATCTTTCGTGTGTAATTAATATTGAAATATATTCAAACATACAATCGGAGTCAATATGGCAATTTATCAATTAGCTGAGCTCAGCCCCGGTATAGACCCTAGCGCCTTTGTATTTGACGGCGCAGTCCTAATCGGGCAAGTCACGTTAAAAGCAAACGTCAGCATTTGGCCTGGTGTCATTATCCGGGCAGATAATGACACTATTACTATCGATGAAAATAGCAATGTGCAAGAGGGCTCCGTATTACATATTGATAAAGGCACTCCTCTCTATATTGGCAAAAACGTTACTATCGGTCATAAGGTCATGCTGCACGGCTGTACCATAGGTGATGGCAGCTTAATTGGCATGAGTGCGACCATTTTAAATAATGCCGTTATAGGCAAAAACTGCATTATTGGTGCAGGCGCCCTCATTCCAGAGGGGAAAGTCATCCCTGACAACTCAGTTGTGGTTGGCGTTGCCAAGATACTACGTGAAGCAACTGCCGATGACTTAAAGCGTAGTCATGAAGGCACCAGGCACTATGTAGAACAGGGTCAATTTTATCGCAATAAGCTCAAACGTATTGATTCTTAGGCTACAAACCACTCACCCTCACTCACTTGAAAAAAACGCTATAGGACTTATATAGTACTTTTACTCCCTAAATAAACCTCTTGTTTTCCTCAAGATTTTAAACATCTAAGCATATTCACAATTCCATGAGCGATTTATTAAAAAAGTACCTATTTGCTGATCGTAGCATTCGCATTCAGAGCGTCAATTTAAGCCAGACATGGCTCAATGGTCGCGAGCATCAAAAATACCCTAAAGTGATAGAAAACCTCTTAGGCGAACTTTGTGCAGCTTCCGTACTACTCGCTTCAAATATTAAATTTGATGGTAGCTTAGTCTTGCAAATTCAAGGTGATGGTCCAATTGCCCTGCTAATGGTCGAATGTGACTCAGAACTCCGCGTTCGTGCCACCGTAAAACTTCGTCAAGAGTTTGCTATTAAAGAAAATAGTACTTTCCAGGAATTGGTTAATCCTAATCGCAGTGGTCATTTTATGGTGATTCTAGATCTTAAAGATCGCCAAGAGGGTCAACAAGCCTATCAAGGAATCGTAGCGCTCGAAGGCAATACTGTTGCCGAGGTGCTAGAAAACTACATGCACAGCTCCGAGCAACTAGATACCTATATTCGCCTTGCTGCCGATGATCACAAGGCGACCGGGATCTTATTACAACGCTTGGCTATTTCAGGCGGGATAGCCATTGACAAAGATAAGGCAGAAGAAAATTGGCAAAAAGCAGGTCATTTTATTCAGACCGTTACTAGCGATGAACAACTAGAGCTCTCTGAAGATGAGTTAGTACATCGCCTATTCTGGGAAGAGCAACTTCTCAAAACCGAGGAAGACCACCCTATACAATGGTATTGCAGTTGCAATCGCGAACGCGTGGCCGAGATGCTACGCATGTTAGGAATCGCTGAGATAGAATCTATTTTGGCTGATCGCAATGACATTGATGTTAGTTGCGACTACTGCGGCAAGCCATACAATTTCGATGCTATTGAATGTGCACAACTCTTTATTGATAAAGACAAACTAAGCACACAGGAAAACTCATCCGAGCATTAAATTTAGAGTAATCAGCCGAGTGACAACCACTCGGCTTTTTTATACATATTTTGTCTGTAATTTTGTGTATTGTTTAAGTATGTTTAGAACAGCATACTATTCGTATGAAAAAAATACAGAACCCCTCTTCTTATCTACACTCGCAACGAGGCAGTGCAATTATTGAGTTCTTACTAGCTGCGTTGCCAATACTCCTCTTGGGTCTAGGTGCTACAGAAACTGCTCGATGGTACATACATAAGCAGCACATACGCTTTGCACTACATGAAGCACAACGCGTAGCCTCAGTGACTCATGCAGAACCCGGGCAATTAATAAATGCTTTTGAGGAAGCTCTTAAACCTTTATTTGCTCCAGCAGGGTTATACAAAAGCACTGAGGCAAGACGAGACGCTTACCTGGATAGCGTAAGCAAAAAAACTGCCATGCCTCCCTGGCGTATCAGCATCACCTCACCAACCTCCAAACACTTCAAAGACTTTCAGCAATATGATCTGGCAATTGCTCAAAGTAGCGGTCTTGCCGCTATTAATAATAATTATCAATTTGAACAACATCAAGAAAAAGCACTAGGTTTACAGTCACAAGAAACGATTTATCAAGCCAATATATTTAGCGTGACTCTAATTTACCCTTATAAACCGTTAGTACCAGGCGTCAACACATTAATGAAACAGCTAAGTCATACAAGTCGCTCCACACTCAAACAATCATACTATAGCAATGGTTATCTACCACTTGAAATAACTGCTCATATCGCTATGCAGTCACACCCTGTTCAGTGGCCTAACAAAGTAACATCTAAAATTATTTATCATGAGCAAATCACCGAAAGTGATAAAGCTCTTGCCAACCCTACCCCCTTCCCGGAAAGTAACAATCTTTGCGCAGGACTCTGGTGCGCTGATACGAGCAGCGAGCGTGCAAATCAGACGATTAAAGGCGATATAAGTAGTTCTTCAACAGCCAATACAAGTCAAAGTGCGAGTTCCATCCAGTACGACTCATATCAACCTCCTCAAAGCTCGCTACCAACTCATAATGACCCTTCTGCAGAGCTTCAAAACACATGGGCTCCTGAAAATGCAGGAAATCATATGAACGACGACGCACTTTGTAGTACTAGCCTCTGTTGTAGCTAAGAAAGCAAATCAATCAAAGCCACTGTAATTTAAACAAAAGTTAGCTATTTTTCTACAAGCAACAATACCAACACGTTTAAACTAATTAGTCTGTATAATCTATTATCTTTGCTAAAACAGCAACTTGCCCAATCAATCCCCTTACACATATATCAAGAAACACTCCTTGATTTACATCAAAAAATTTAATAATTTGTTAAAATGAACATGTGATATATCAAACTAGTAATAACTAGTTTTTAAATGGGTGGATTATGTCCAAAACTATTCTTCTTGATGACAATTCGGTGCATTGCAGTCAGTGCATGAGTAATCATCTCTGTATGCCAGCAGGCCTAAATGCTCAAGAAACTGACAAGCTCACTGAGTTAGTTAAAGAGCGTATTCGCATTTCTAAGAACCAAGCACTTTTTACCGCAGGTTCGCCTTTTAGTGCTATTTACAGCGTACGCTCAGGCTCTATGAAGACCCAGCTAGAAAGTGAGGATGGTCATATACAAATTACCGGCTTTTCACTTCCCGGCGAACTTGTAGGCTTAGACGGCATCGCCACACAGCAGCACTCTTCTTCTGCCGTTGCACTAGAGGACAGTGAGGTGTGCGTCATTAGACTGGATGATTTAGATCGCCTGTCAAAGTCAATTCCTGCACTACAAGCACAATTGCGTCACCTGATGGGTAATGAGATTAATCGCTCTCACCGTATGGCTCTCACTCTTGGTTCATTAAAGTCCGAACAGCGCGTTGCTGCTTTTATCCTGAATATGGTTGATCGCCTTGGTCAACTAGGTTATTCCTCGACTGAGTTTGTACTCCGTATGACGCGCGAAGAAATCGGCATTTATCTAGGACTTACATTAGAAACAGTGAGTCGCTTACTTTCACGATTTGCTCGTGAAGGCCTGATCGAGGTTCAACAAAGAGAAGTTAAAATACTTGATCGCAAAGCTTTACAAGCGTTAGTCAAAAAAGTAGAAAGTTAAAAAATTTTTGATACATTAAACAAAAGCCTTTTAGTTACAAACTAAAAGGCTTTTGTCATTATTCCTTAGTACTATTGAACTGCTCACGCAGATGTTCTGGTATAGGTCTATCCACAGGCGGCTTGAAGCTTGGTTGCTCTATTACGCCGCTACGCGTCGTCATCAGTCCCTGGCGGTTTTGTTGGTTCACCAATGGGGTGTCCTTATTTTGCGTAAAGGCAAGATAAATAGTAATAATACAACCAACGATAACAATAGCCGGACCAGCCATCAGTAACCATGGCCAACGATGCTTATACCATGGTTTACTGATGGCTTGCTCTATTGAACTTGATTGACTCACTTCTTTTGAAGACATATAAAAAACCTTAACTATTTTGGTACAAAGAAACTACTGGACTTATCAATCTTTAACTCTTTGCCCTCGTCGATGCTGCGGACATTGAAATCCATATCATAACGTCCAACACCACTACCCTCTACTGGCGCTCGCACAATAACCGGAATCCACTGATTGGTTCTTGGGGATACGGTAATAATATTGGAGCCCGAATTTTCAAGATCAACATTAAGAGAACTTAGGCCCTCTGCCTCGGCATCAACTACAAATTGGCGTGGCTCTGAGGTCATATTAACAAGTAGCACACGATAAACGTTTTCATAATAACCACCTGGCACTTCTCGACCTAAGGAGTTGCGATCTCGCACCACATCGAAACGTAATTCGTTACGTAAGGCAAGAGAGGTAACAATACCTGTAATGAAAATAATCAGTAGGATTAAGTATACTAAAGTGCGAGGTTTAAATAAACGCTTGCGCTCTTCTTTTTTAGTCAAGCCCATGGCCATACTATTTTCTGAAGTATAACGTATCAAGCCTCGGGGATAATCCATCTTATCCATAACATCATCACAGGCGTCAATACAGGCACCACAGCCAATACACATATACTGCAAGCCATTACGAATATCAATGCCGGTTGGACATACTTGAACACAGAGGGTACAGTCAATACAGTCGCCTAATCCAAGCTCCTCTAGATTCGCTTTTTTAGAACGCTTACCACGAGGTTCGCCACGCTTCTGGTCATAGGTAACAATCATCGTATCAGCATCCACCATCACACTCTGGAAGCGTGCATAAGGACACATATAACGGCAGACATTTTCGCGCAAGAAGCCGGCTGCTATCCAACAAAAACCGCCATAAAGGAAGATCCAGAATCCTTCCCAAAAGCTTAAATCCAGTCTTAAAAGACTAGGGAATAACTCACGAATGGGCGTAAAATAAGCAACGAAGGTAAAGCCTGTCCAGAGTCCTACTAAAATCCACAAAAAATGCTTAGTGGCTTTAAGTCTGAACTTACGAGCACTCATCGGCTCTTCGGCAAGACGCATACGCTGCATACGGTCGCCTTCAACCCACTTTTCGATGTGCATAAAGATTTCGGTATAGACTGTCTGCGGACAGGCGTACCCACAGAATAACCGCCCAGCTATTGCGGTAAACAAGAAAAGCCCATAAGCCGAAACAATTAAAATAATTGCCAAATAAAAAATATCTTGAGGCCAGAGAACCAAACCAAATAGATAGAATTTACGCTCAATCAAATCAAAAAGAACGATTTGACGCCCATCCCAATTCAACCATGGCAAACCATAAAAAAGAATTTGCGTTAACCAAATCATGGCAACACGCCAATTATTGAATCGACCCTTAACTGAACGCATATAAATTTTTTGCGTCAAGTCAATAAATTCAATTTCATTTTCTTCAAGACTGCTAGGAATATGGCCTGCTACTGTCGTCTTTGGCTTAGCTCTAGGCTTTGGATCTATCTTTTTTCCAGGTTGTGGCGGTTGCCACTTAGGGGCTTCCTGTGAGTTCTCAGGAAGGTTAGAAGAGTTTTTTTCGCTCATAATATATCACTCTAAATTATGTATAACACATACATTATATATTATACATTATAAACGTATGCATAACACATCAAAAAATACATACATAAAACATCAAAAAATCCATACATTGCAGAATAAAAAACCATACATTACATATTATAACAGCCCAACTCTCCTAGTGGACAATTGGGCTGCTAATGAGTTTTGCAGATATCTGCAATTTTAAAAACTAGGCTTAACGAGTTAGGCTAAAAAGCACCAAAACTCATCAAGATCACTAATTAGAACAATAAATTATTCGTTATTAGATAGACCCCAAATATAAGCTGTTAAAACATCAATCTGCTCTGGCGTTAAGTAGTCTTTTTGTGGAGGCATAATGTTCATACGACCTTCCATAATGGTTTTAACAATTGCATCATGAGAAGAACTGCCCAACCAGATATCATCAGTTAAGTTAGGAGCACCTAGCAAATGATTACCTTTTGCGTCAATACCATGACAGGCCACACAGATTACGCCAAATTGCTGCTGACCCTTAGCGATAAGCGTAGGATCTGCACTTAAGCCGGAAAGCGAGCGAACATAATGAGCAATAGCGCTAGCATTAGCATTTTGCTCACCTGCTGTAGCACCTAAAGCACCACCCAAAGGAGCCATGATACCAACACGACCATTGGTAATCACATTATGAATATACTCTGGGGTATCACCTCCCAACCAATCATTGTCAGTCAAGTTAGGAAAATCGGTCGACCCTCTTGCATCAGAACCATGACACTGTGCACAAGTATTTAAGAATAAACGCTCACCGATCAGACGAGCCTCAGGATCTTTTGCAATTTCCTCAGCCGTCTTACTTTCAAAACGAGCATATACCGGAGCGATAGTTTCACGTAATTGTTGCTGGTTTTGAACGACCTGCTCTGCAGCACTCCACCCTCTTAAACCACCCCAACCACCTAAAGCAGGATATAAAACCATAACGCCAATACCAATGACACTAAGGCCTAGGTACATGACAATCCACCAACGAGGTAGCGGATGGTTCAACTCCCTAATGCCATCCCATTCGTGTCCAGTGTCTTCGGTAACAACAGTTTTTTGACCTAGCCAAGAACGCTGAGTCCACAAAAGCCAAAGTACAAAAACTACACCTAAGATTGAAATGACTGTGACCCAAATACTCCAGCCACTATTAACAAAATCACCCATGATCCTTGTCCTTGCGCTGTTCATCAGCGCTTAAATTTATTTCGTCCTCTAGACTAAACGGTAGTTGAGCCGCTTCGTCGTTATCTTTACGGCGTTGCTTAGAAAAAGCCCACCAAACTATTCCGAAAAAAACAACTATAGCCAAAATAGTTGCGATACCATTAAGCGTGCTCCACATTTGTTTAGTTCCTTCTTATTTACTGAGCATCGGCGACAGTATCACGTTGACGCCATGCATTCATGTAACCAACACCTAAGCTCTGGAGATATGCAACGACCGCATCTTCCTCAGTTTTGCCTACTAAGAGATTGGGTGCGTTAGTGATTTCCTCTTCGGTATACATAGGCGTACCATCATGGTGATTACCTAACCAATTAAGCGCACGCATGCGAGCCTGCACATCATGATGCTCTACGCTCTTGTTTTGTAACCATGTATATGCAGGCATATTAGATTCAGCCACTACATCACGCGGATTACGTAAGTGAACGCGGTGCCACTCATCCGAATAGCGCCCCCCTACACGGGCTAAATCAGGCCCCATGCGACGAGAACCCCATAAGTGAGGATAATCATAAACAGTTTCACCCGCCTCAGAGTATGGACCATAACGATGTACATCAGAACTCAATAAGCGAATCTGTTGAGTATGACAGCCCACGCAACCCTCTTTGATATAAATATCACGACCAACTAATTCAAGCGGTTGATGAGGCTTTACACCAGGTGAAGCCTCTGTTGTAGAGTGCTGGTGGAACAATGGAATAATTTGCACGAGGCCTGAAACAGCTACCGTAAGAAAAGTACAAGTAATCAGCATCGGCAGGTTTCTCTCAAGCATTCCATGAGAGAAAAACTTTACTTTTTTATCATCAGACATTTTAAAACCCTTTTATCTTCAAATTATGCATTGGCAGGTGCAGCTGCAGGAGCAGTTGCTGTTTTACCATGAGATGGCGCCGGAACCGGAGGATTAACACCAATAGCGCCACGGATAGTAGCCAAGGTATTAAAGAGCATGATTAAAATACCGGTCAAGAATAAACCACCACCAATAGCACGCATAATTAACAAGATTTTCTTAGAAGCCAATGCCTGAACAAAGCTATAAGTTAAGGTACCGTCAGCTTCGATAGAGCGCCACATTAGACCTTCCATCACGCCGGCAATCCACATTGAAGCGATATATAAAACGATACCGATCGTAGCTAACCAGAAATGCAACTCGACTAATGATTTTTTGTACATACCCTCACGGCCCCATAAACGAGGGATCATGTAGTAAAGGGAACCAAAGGAAATCATGGCAACCCAACCTAAAGCCCCTGAGTGTACGTGAGCAACTGTCCACTCGGTATAGTGTGATAATGCGTTTACAGTACGAATTGCCATCATTGAACCTTCGAAGGTAGACATACCATAGAAAGATAATGAAACGACCAAGAACTTTAAGATAGGATCTGTTCTAAGCTTATGCCATGCGCCTGATAACGTCATAATACCGTTAATCATACCGCCCCAAGATGGTGCTAATAAGATTAAGGAGAACAACATACCTAAGCTCTGAGTCCAGTCAGGCAATGAAGTGTATAGCAAGTGGTGAGGACCTGCCCACATATAAGTAAAGATTAGAGCCCAAAAGTGAACAATCGATAGGCGATATGAATAAATCGGACGGCCTGCCTGCTTGGGTACAAAATAATACATCATGCCCAAAAAGCTGGTAGTCAAGAAGAAACCTACCGCGTTATGACCATACCACCATTGTGCCATCGCATCTTGAACACCCGCATAATAAGAATAAGACTTAGCTAAACTCCAGGGTACTTCAAGGTTATTAACAATGTGCAACATAGCAATGGTGATGATATAGGCACCATAGAACCAGTTAGCTACATAGATATGCTTAGTACGACGCTTAGCTACTGTACCGAAGAACACAACAGCATAAGACACCCATACCACTGTAATTAGAATATCTAGTAACCACTCTGTTTCAGCATATTCTTTAGTCGAGGTATAGCCCATCGAAAAAGAAACTGCAGCAGCAGCCCAAATAAACATCCAAGCCCAGAAAGTGAATGCCGCCAACTTAGGAGCAAACAATGTTGTGTGACAGGTGCGTTGAACTACATAATATGAAGTTGCAAATAAGGCACTGCCGCCAAAACCAAAAATCACCAAGTTTGTATGAATAGGACGTAAACGACCATATCCAAAATACTCGTTGAAACTTAACTCTGGAAAGACCAGCTGACTAGCGATAAAAACACCCATCGCCATGCCTAGCACACCCCAGATAATTGTTGCGATCGAAAATTGTCGGACTATCTTATAATTAAAGGTTTCCGACCCAATCACATTTTGAGTACTCATAGTACCTTCCTCTTTAAAAACAAAAACTTATAACTGCTATGTAAACTAGATTGTGAAATTATCACTCCACAGCATGATTAATAAGAGCGAAACAAATTTTTTGTAACAAAAAATCAATATCAATTACCGGATATATTACTACAAAACACCCACTTTTTGTTAATTGCCTTTTGCCTCCAGCTGAGTAAAACCATTTACAGTGTGCGTGATATTAACTCAAACAGTAATGATTGTTATTTTATATTTCGCACTTACTTGATCTATTTCAAATAGCTCTATTAAGCATTGGAACTTTTGAAATTACTTATCGACCTGTTTACTACTATCATTTTTATCTAAATGGCTTGTACTATCGTCATCCAAAAGAATTGAATCGCCTTTTTCATCAATATCATCAAATTGTCCCTGAAAAACGGCCCAATATAAAAAATAACTGATAAAAATAACAAAACCGACGGCTAGTGAGCCAAGAATCATATATATTTTCATTACGACTTACCCTTTTATGCTCGTATTTCTTAAACTGTTGTTAAGCTCTCTGCAGTGGATGAACGCATATAAGCCACTTCAAACTCTTTACGAAAGCGTTTATACAAACGTAAACCCATCAAGCCAACCCACATTGAAGAAACAAACATAATAATAGCGGCTAGCCAAGGTGAAACGATACCAAACATGGCAAAAGGCGTCATCAGTACATGAAAGATAATGGAAAGGTTTAAGCAGAAACGAGCAGTTTTTCTGGTACGATTTAACACAGATTCAGTAAACTCTAAATCAACTTCAGTATCTTGCCGGTGATTTAGCAAGATAGTACGTGCGGCAGCATAAGAAGTAGGCACTGACATAGCCATGGCACAGGGACAGCTCATTACAAACAAGGACACCGTTACAGCCAGTGCGTGTGATTTATCGATATAAAAATACCAAACTAAACCACTGATGACTGCTAAGACTATTTGCAGCACGACGAAATAAAATGCGTATTTGTCTGAATGTTCAGTATCTTTGTTGCGATACTGATTAATCTTATCCAAGATAGCGCTGTCGCTAGAGATGTAAGACGATTGAACAGCAATGTATTCTAAATACCTTGCGGTCAACAAGAAGGCAATAAACATAGCGATCGAATCATAATAAACTTCGCCATGATGATAAAGCGTTGTATGTACACTAGGTATAAAAGCTACGATAATACCAAGCGCCACCGGCAAGTTCATATTAATGATACCGTGGCGGTGACTAAAGTCTCGATCAGCACCAAACAGCCCCTTCCAAATAGGCATAGCACAGTATAAAAGAACAGGGACTGTCAACAAAAGACCAACCCAGTTCAGAAATACTAATGCCACATCGAGAGACTCTTGGATATCAGTCCCAATATATCGGTGTTTGAAATAGCCAGGAGCGGCAAACATCATGACTTGCATCATAATTAACCACGCTAAACCTAGTCGCAGCACCATGCGGCGGCGCTCTAAACGGTCCTCTTCGGGCAGGTCCTTTGGCATGGAGAAAATGGAGACTGATTTCATGACTGCTTACTTAAAAAGGTAGGATTAAAAACTAATTAAAAACTCCGTCTGAGAGATAACGATCACCTCTATCACAGACAATAAATACAACCGTACCACTTTTTAATTTCTTAGCTGTACGAATAGCTGCAAGCAATGCTCCAGCCGATGATATACCGCCAAAAATACCCTCTTGAGAAGCTAAGTCACGCGCCATTTGCTCAGCTTCAACTTGCTCAATTGCTTCAAAACTATCAATTAACTCAGGTTGATAAATCGCTGGTTGGTACTCTGGAGACCACTTACGAATACCGGGTATTGAAGCCCCCGGAGCAGGTTGCACACCAACTAACTGAATATCAGGATTTTGTTCTTTTAAAAACTTGCCGGTACCCATCATCGTGCCTGTTGTTCCCATTGCACTGACAAAATGGGTGATTTGACCTTGAGTCTGCTCCCAAAGCTCAGGACCCGTAGTGACATAATGTGCTGACGGGTTATCCGGATTGCCAAACTGATTAAGAATAAGGCCCTTGCCATTTTTCTCCATCTGCTCTGCTAAATCACGTGCATATTCCATACCGCCTTTAGAAGCTTCAGTAAGGATTAGCTCAGCACCATAAGCTTTCATAGAAGCTCTGCGCTCAAGAGATAGATTATCAGGCATAATTAAAATCATCTTATAACCCTTAATTGCAGCTGCCATGGCCAAAGCAATTCCTGTGTTACCACTGGTCGCCTCAATTAAGGTATCGCCTGGTTTAATCTGTCCACGCTCTTCAGCTTCAGTGATCATTTTTAGCGCTGGACGGTCTTTAACAGAGCCAGCGGGATTATTACCCTCTAATTTAGCTAAAACAACAACCTCATCCGCAACGCCAAATCGCTGAGGAATACGCTGTAAGCGCACTAATGGTGTATTACCGACTGTTTGTTCGATAGTGGGATAGTTAGCAACTTGTTGAGACATAGGCTTGTAACACAAAAAAAGAATATTAAAAATAGCGTTTTAGTAGGTCATTTTAACACTTTCCATTCATCGTGCTAATTAAGTTTTTAGCAAGCGAATTAAAGTGTATCTAGCGCTTATATTTGGCTTACTTAACTTTAAGTAAATAAGGTTCTGAACTTGAAGCTGGTCCATTATATTTAAAACGCCTTTTGATGGCAGCCACTTCTTTAGCCACAACAGAGGGTTTAATACCTTGCTCAACTTGATTGTGAGCAAAATCAAGTCCTGCTTCAATCAACTTATCGGCTCTTTTTTTACCTAAGCCTTTAATGCGAATGGACAAGTCTTCGGTCGACTCAAAATTTCCAGCTCGCTCTCTTTCTTCAATGATACGTTGAGCTGTTTTTTCACCGATACCCTTAATAGTTTGTAGCTCATCAATTGTGGCTGTATTGACATTAACCGTTTGTGCGCTTGCAAGTGGTAACCACAATAATAACAAAGCTAGCAGTATAGTCGACAAGGGTTTATATACTATAAACATAAAAATTCCTCACAATAAAAATATTGACTAAATTTATTATGAGGAAACAAATGCTTGAAAAGCGCTAGAAGGATTTTTTTATCCTATCATAAGCACTAGTAAACACACAAAATTTATAAAGCCTGATTATTAATCAAGTGCTGTATATACTCAGAAACTCCCTCTTGGACAGTTTTGAAATTTTGTTCATAGAGTCCTTCATGTCTCAGCTTATCTGTATTGGCTTGGGTAAAGCTTTGATATCGTCCCTTTAAATCCTCTGGAAAATCAATATATTGCAATAAGCCTTGTTCGATTTGTTGGTCCAGACTCAACGGGGATTCATTACGCGCTTTGCGCACCGTATTAATTACAGTGTGAGCAATATCATTAAAAGGCTGTGCTCGACCGGTACCACAATTAAAAATACCACTAATTTGCGGTGATTTCATAAAATGCAGATTAACCTTGACTACATCTTCCACATAAATAAAATCACGCACCTGCTCGCCAGCTCCATATCCTTCGTACTCACCAAAAAGACGGACATAGCCTTCGTTGATAAATTGGTTAAAATGGTGGAAAGCTACTGAGGCCATGCGTGCCTTATGCTGCTCATGTGGGCCATAGACATTAAAATAGCGTAACCCCACAATTTGCGCTGTACTATCAGCCAAACGACGACGTACTACTTGGTCAAAAAGAAATTTTGAATAACCATAAACATTTAATGGCCCCTCAGAAGATAGCTCTTCGGTAAAGGACTGTTTAGCTCCGTAAGTGGCAGCAGAAGAAGCGTAAATAAAAGGAATAGTCTTTTGTTGACAATAATTTAACAACTCCAAAGAAACTTGATAGTTATTATCCATCATAAATCGGCCATCACGTTCTGTTGTATCAGAACAGGCGCCTTGATGAAATACGATAGAAATCGGTGGCAACTTATCTTCTAAAAGCTCCTTTCTAAATAAGTCTTTATCCTTGTAATCAGCAATTTGATAATCACGTAAATTAATAAACTTATCGCCCTGCTGCAAGTCATCTACAACTAAAATATTTTCAAAACCTTGCTCATTTAGGCCTTTAACTAATTGACTGCCTATAAAACCTGCTGCACCTGTTACAACTATCATATTAACTCCTCTGCACTAACTATCGATGTCCCTACCTTGCCAACAACAATACCACCTGCTTTATTAGCCCACTTAATTGCATCAGACCAAGGCACACCTGCAGCTCGCGTTACTGCCATAGTAGCCAGCACGGTATCACCAGCACCAGATACATCAAAAACCTCTTGGGCTTGAGCATTTACATGATGAACTCCATCATCAGCAAATAAAGTCATCCCTTTTTCGGAGCGTGTTACCAATAAAGCTTCTAAAGAAAGCTTCTCCCGTAAAGTCTGGGCTTTTTTATGCAGTTCTTCTTCCGTCCGCCACGGACCTACTGCTTGAGACATCTCCAACTGATTGGGTGTTAGTAAGTTGGCGTGAGTATATGCTTGATAATCATTGCCTTTAGGATCGACTAATACGGTAACTCCGTGCCGTCTCGCCGTAGCGATAATAGAGTCAACATGCTTTAAAACCCCTTTGGCGTAATCCGACAAAACCAAAATATCATGGGCAGGAATCAACTCTTCCAAACTAGAATAAAGGTCTCTTAAACTATGCTCAGTAGGTTCGTGCTCAAAATCCACACGTAACATTTGCTGTTTCCTGCCTAAAATGCGCATTTTCAATGTGGTATTGATCTGTTGATCCAGACTCAATGCTGTATGGATCCCCATCTCATCTGCAAGACGCTGAATACGCTCACCGCCCTCATCTACCCCAACTATCCCGACCAAAGTTGCTTGCGCACCAAGACTGACTACGTTACGTGCAACATTACCTGCACCACCTAAGCGGTCTTCTCTTTTGACGACTCGCACCACCGGCACTGGAGCTTCGGGAGAAATTCTATTGACATCACCGAACCAATACCGATCCAACATCAAATCACCAACCACAAGAATTTTTTTATCTTGGATTTGCTCTAAAGGATAAGAGTTCATCTTACTTTTCCTCTAAGCGCTGCGTCGAATAAGTTTCCCATTGGTTACATCCTGGACACTGCCAATAAAATGACTGAGCCTGAAAACCGCAAGCACGGCACTCTCGACGATCTAAGCGCTGCGCATGCTTATGAATGATCTTGTGCAAAAAATTAACATCTAAAATCTGAGCAAGTTCTGAAGAAGCTGTTGGCTCAAGCTTCTCCACTTGATTTTGAGCATTAATCTCCGACTCTAAAAACTTGTTCAACCCAAGTAAGGTTGGATTACTTCCTAGTGCCTCAGCAGCAAAACGACGAGCTGCTTCATCATCACCATCTAGACGATAATGTTTTAAGAGAATTACAAAAAGGTCCAAAGAAAAATACTTTTCAAAATGTTTGGCTAACAGGATTAAGCCATTTTTTAATTCACCGGCATTTTGATAGTTCAGCAACAGCTTTTCAGCAACTAAACTACTATAAGTGGGCGCTTCCTGCAAAACACTTTCAAGTTGCAAACGTTGATTCTCAGGTTGTCCTTGGCGAGCAGCAACTTCGGCACGCAACATAATAATACGCGCTACTGATGCTTCACTATGCTCCTCGGCAAAGTTACTTTGTAATGCGTGCTCCGCTTGATCTAAATGCTTGACAGCCTCTGACAGATTTGTCGACTTGAGTTGCAAAGCCTGCTCAGTCAACTCACAATGATAATGAATCAAAGCTGGCACTGATTCATTTAAAAGCGCTTGAAGCTTTGTGACCGCTTCTATCGCTTTAGGCCAATCATGTACTGACTCATAAATACGAATTAGATGACGCGTCGCAGCCACACTATAAGACTGGCTATCCAACACCTTTTTAAAGGCTTCTTCAGAACGATCAAACATACCCGCCTTGAAGAAATCCTGACCAATTTGATAAAGCGCCTGCTCCTGATCCTTGAGTGGCAAATCTGCGCGATTCAAAAGACTTTGATGCACACGAATCGCACGCTCAATTTCACCGCGACGTCTAAATAAATTACCTAAGGCAAAATGCAGTTCAGTAGTTTCTGTATCTAACTTAGCCACCTCAATAAAAGCATCAATAGCCTTATCGTGGTCCTCATTTAGTAAAAAATTCAACCCCTTGAAATAAGAGTCTGGCAACTGTCTAGTTTCTGAGAGCATTTGCCTAAAATCAACTCGCGCAGCTATCCAACCCAATGCAAACACAATAGGGATAAGGATAAGCCACCAAACCTCAAAATCAACACCTACTTCCATCGTTATATCTTATTGCTTTGGTTGCAGGGAAATAAAAATATCAGGACCATCGCCACTACCATTTTTAGAATTATGTTCTTGTTGTACTTTTTCGCGGACGTGGGTAGCGGCCTGTCTGTGTAGACTCGCAATCTCGTCCTTAAGTTTAGCTTGTTTATACTTACCGCGAAAATAAGAAGGCGCCATCAAAAAATAGGCAAATAAAGAGCCTAGAATAAAGGCTATTAAAAGCACAAGAACCAAAGGGACACTCTTAGCTTGAAGGTCTGCGAAAAAATTAACATCAATAAGATGTGTGTTATTAATTGCAAACAACAAGACTAGAATAAAAATGATTATACGTATAATCCAGACCAAATACTTCATCGACTTCATCCTAGAAATTTTAATTATTCTCTATTGTAATAGGAAATAAGAAAAAACTTAAGTCATTAAGTTTTGAATTCATTTAAAGCGATAGAAAAAATAAAACCCGAATTCAGATAATTATCTTAAATTCGGGTTTATTATAAACAAAGCGTTAAAGCGTTGAATTAATTAACCGATAGCTTCCAATTGACGATCATCATGATTGGCTCCGGAAACATCCGTAGATTCAGACGGTCCCTCTTGGAATGTCGCATCAACTCGTTCACGTAGCTCCTTACCTGCTTTAAAATGAGGTACCTTTTTACCGGGCACCATCACTTTTTCACCTGATTTAGGGTTACGACCAACGCGAGGGGCTCTTTGCGACAATGAAAAACTTCCAAAGCCACGCACTTCAATACGCTTGCCTTCCGCTAAAGCTTCAACCATAGCGTCCAGGATCGTATTGACTGCGTAATCAATGTCACGAGCCGGCAGCTGAGGAAACCCAGCTGCCAAAGCCTCAATTAACTCAGATTTAGTCACTTTTACTCTTCGTCTTTGGCTTCATCAAGCTTGGCTTTTAATAAAGCACCTAAGCTTGTTGTACCAGATTGAGCAGCAGAACCCTTGATGCTCTCAAGCTTCTCAGCAGTTTCAGCATTATCACGAGCCTTGATAGACAACTGAATTGAACGCTGCTTACGATCTACGTTAAGGATTAAAGCTTCAACTTCTTCACCTTCTTTAAGGGCTGTTGTAGCATCTTCTACGCGGCCGCTAGAGATCTCAGAAGCACGTAAGTAACCCTCTACGTCTACAGATAAAGTAACTACAGCACCTTTAGGTTCAACTGATTTAACAGTACCCTTGACTAAAGCACCTTTATCATTAGTTGAAACGTAGTTATTGAATGGATCGCCTTCTAACTGCTTAATACCTAAAGAGATACGCTCTTTATCAGTATCAATCGCTAGAACAACAGCTTCAACTTCGTCACCCTTTTTGTAGTTACGAACAGCTTCTTCACCTGCTTCATTCCAAGATAAATCAGATAAGTGAACTAAACCGTCGATATTACCTGGCAAGCCGATAAATACGCCAAAGTCAGTAATAGACTTGATTGCGCCTTGTACCTTGTCACCACGGTTGAAGTTAGAAGAGAAATCTTCCCATGGATTTGAACGGCACTGCTTCATACCTAAAGAAATACGACGACGCTCTTCGTCGATCTCAAGAACCATTACTTCTACTTCTTCGCCTAAGCTAACTACTTTACGAGGATCAACGTTTTTATTAGTCCAATCCATTTCAGAAACGTGAACTAATCCCTCAATACCAGACTCAACTTCAACGAATGCACCGTAGTCAGTTAAATTAGTTACCTTACCGAATAAGCGGGTGCCTTTAGGGCAACGACGAGATAAACCGATCCATGGATCTTCGCCTAATTGCTTAACACCTAGTGATACACGGTTTTTATCGCGATCAAACTTAAGAACTTTAGCATCGATTTCTTCACCCACAGTAAGAACTTCAGATGGGTGACGTACACGGCGCCATGCCATGTCAGTAATGTGCAATAGACCGTCAATAGCACCAAGGTCAATAAACGCACCGTATTCAGTAATGTTTTTAACAGTACCTTTGACCACTGAACCTTCTTGTAGAGACTCTAATAGTTTCTCGCGCTCTTCACCCATTGTGACTTCTAATACTGCACGACGAGATAACACAACGTTATTGCGCTTGCGATCCAACTTGATTACTTTGAATTCTAAGGTTTTACCTTCGAAAACACTGGTATCTTTAACAGGACGCAAATCAACTAAAGAACCTGGTAAGAATGCGCGAATACCGTTGGTCATAACGGTTAGACCACCTTTAACTTTACCAGTAATGGTACCGTTAACTAATTCGCCAGATTCTAATGCTTGCTCTAACTGTAACCAAGCAGACAAACGCTTAGCACGGTCACGAGAAAGAATAGTAGCACCGTAGCCGTTTTCGATAGAATCGATAGCAACAGATACAAAGTCACCGATTTCAACTTCTAAATCGCCTTGATCGTTTAAAAACTCTTCGATAGGGATTAAAGCTTCAGACTTAAGGCCGGCATTAACAGTAACAAGGTTACGATCAATACCAACAACTTCAGCAGAAATCACCTCACCAGATTTCATTTCCTGGTCTCTAACGCTTTTCTCGAATAAATCGGCAAAGCTTTCGCCGCCTAGGGCTTCTTGGTAGTTTAAGGATGTCATTAATTAAATATCCAAAGGCAATATACTTGCCTAGTAAAAAACACGTCGATATAAGAACCGACGGAGTTAATAAACTTTTGTACAATTCGAAAGAAATTGTACAAAAGAACTAAAATAATATAAATTCAAATTTAGCCTATGCTTTTCTAGCTGCTTATGCTGACAGTGAAAAGCCCACAACTAAGCCTGATTGCACTTGCTATGCCAGTGTTCTAAGACAATCGCTAGAGTCTCTTCAACATCCAAATCTGAAGAATCCACAATTATAGCGTCATCAGCTGGCTTTAAGGGTGCTAGCGAACGATTTAAGTCACGCTGATCGCGCGCTTCTAAATCCGCAACTAAACCGTTAAGTTTAACTGAAAAACCCTTTGCCATCAACTGCTTATAGCGTCTTTCCGCTCTTTTTTGCACATCTGCAACAAGATAGATTTTTAAATCAGCATCAGGAAAGACCATAGTCCCCATATCTCGACCATCTGCAACTAAACCAGGGGCTCGGCGACAATTACGTTGACTCTGTAATAAGGTGGCACGCAATTGTGGATAAACGGCGATTTTGGAAGCAATAGCACCGACCTGCTCGCTCTCAATACTATCAGTAACATCCTCACCATGGAGAAAGATACCCTCAGGCAAAAACTTGACAGAGAGTGCATTGGCCACAGCAGCCACTGACTCCTGATCATCTAAATCCACCTTTCTCTTCATGCAGTCCAAGGCTGTCAAACGATACAGAGCGCCCGATTCCAAAACATACCAACCCAACTCCTGAGCTAATAAGGTGGCTACAGTACCCTTGCCTGATGCACTTGGGCCATCAATGGTGATTACAGGAATGTCGCTAAAGGTGTTCATTTGTTTTTACCTCAATTGTAGATTTTTGTATTTTAACTTATTTTAAAAGCTGCATGTATTCGTCAAAGTACGTAGGAAAGGTTTTATTAACGCACGCTGGATCCATAATACGAACAGTCGCATCTGCAAAAATAGCCAAAGAAAAGCACATTGCCATACGATGGTCATCATAAGTTTCAATGGTGGCACTCTTCCACTTTATAGGAGGCGTCACTTTCAAATAATCATGACCAGACTCTACAGTTGCTCCCATCTTTTCTAATTCTGCATGCATGGCGTCGAGACGATCTGTCTCTTTAACACGCCAAGAAGCAATATTTCTAAGAGTGCATGGACCATCTGCATAAAGCGCCAAAATGGCTGCAGTCATTGCCGCATCAGGGATTAAGTTAAAGTCTTCATCAAAGGCCTTAACTCTCGGAATATCGCCCTCTTGAACAGAGCTAACCTCAACATAATCAGGCCCATACTGAAGATGGGCTCCTATCTTTTCTACAAAATCAGCAAATAGAATATCGCCCTGGATACTATGCTTATTAATACCGCAAATACGGATAGGCCCCTCGGCCAAAAGACCCAAGGCGAAAAAATAAGATGCTGATGAAGCATCGCCTTCTACCCAAATTTCTTTTGGAGAAATATACTCTACATCAGCGGCGATAATATAGCGCTGCCAATCTTGATTTTCTACTTCTACACCAAAGCGCTGCATAAGATTCAAGGTGATGGCGATATAAGGCTTAGAAATCAACTCCCCTTCCACCTCAATCTCAATCGCCTGATTTAACTTCTTGGCCAGAATAGGCGATGCCATTAAAAGGGCCGTTAAAAACTGCGAAGAAACCGAACCCGCCACTTTAATGACAGTATTTTTTTTGAGTGCTGGCAGCCCAATTTGTAAAGGTGGATAACCCGGTGTTTCCAAATAATCGATTTTAGTGCCGATACCATTTAATGCCTCTACTAGGTCCCCAATGGGACGCTCGTGCATCCTGGATATCCCATGTAAATGGTAACTACCGCCACTGACAGCCAAGGCTGCAGTTAAAGGACGAATCGCCGTACCGGCGTTTTGCATAAACAGATCCGCCTCTTTAACCGGAAACTCACCCATGCCATGGACCTTAACAGAGTGATTACCCAAGTCATCGATTTGCAAACCAAGCTTATGGAGAGCACCTAGCATCACCTTAGTATCATCAGAGTCCAATAAGCCATGGACTATTGTTTGACCTTTTGATAAAGCTGCTAACAGCAATACGCGATTAGAAATACTTTTAGAACCAGGTAAGTGAATCTCTCCTGCGGCTTTTTTTGTAGGCTCTAGATCTAAATAAGGTATTGTTTGAACCACAGCTTCCCCCAAAATACAATTAAATTAATTTAATGCTTAACAAAATCCAACTATTTTAATAACTTATATAACAAGTAATTTATCAGGATTTTAAATGCCAATTTTTTCTTTTATCAGAAGCTTGCTTGAACCATTCGAACATTTTGTCTTCTTCTCCCTCTGTTAAATAAGCTTTTGCCTCTTCCAGCTGCTGCATAAAACTATCTAATTGACAGAGCATTGCCTCTTTATTAGCATAAAAAATATCGTTCCACATTTCTGGTGAACTCGCAGCAATGCGGGTAAAGTCTTTGAATCCCGTACCTGCCATTGTAAAAAACAACTCATGATGTTCGGCTGCCAATAAGCTATTCATATAGGCAGCAGTAATATAGTGAGGTAAGTGACTGGTTGCAGCAAAAATTTTGTCATGCAACTGCGCATCCATGCAATACACAGATGCACCTGCAGATTGCCATGTAGCGGCCAGCAACCCAATGTCGTCAAGCGAATTTTCCGCTAAAGGCGTAATAATCAACTTACGGTCCTCATAGAGATCACTACGAGCGGCAGCTGCCCCTGATTGATGCGAACCGGCAATTGGATGTAATGGCACAAACTGTCTAATACGTTCACCCATAATCGCACGAGCGTCAACGATCAACTCATACTTGGTGCTGCCACCATCACAGACAATCGCCTGCTCAGACAAATGAGGAGTTAATTGCTGCAAAACCTTAGAGAATGCTTTAACAGGTACCGCAATATAAATAAGCTCTGCATGTTGAGCCAAATACTCCATGCTAACCGCTTCATCTATCACGCCCAAAGCCTTAGCATTTAACAGAGTTGACTGCTGTCTACCCGCCGCAATTACCCGCTCACAAAGCCCTGCCCTTTTTAAAGCTAAAGCAAATGAACCGCCAATCAAGCCTGTACCAATAATGCCGACTGTTTTAAATGGCTCAGGCTTAACTTGAGCTGCAATACGAGCAATACCATCATTAAAACTCACTCGAACTGCTTCACTAAGCGTTGATACTGGGAGCAGTTTAGGCATCAGTTCAGAACCTCATTCATAGTATTAAGATTTTTTAGTTCATAGCAAGGTGTCATTTTGACGAGGATAAGAACCAAGAATTTTTAAAAAAGACGACTGCGACTCTAAATCCTTTAAGGCCTGACGGACATTGTCATCATGTTGGTGACCTAAAATATCAATATAGAAGTAATACTCCCACTGACCAGTACGCGCCGGACGTGATTCAAAACGTGACATTGATACACCATGAGTAGAAAATGGTGTCAATAAATCATGCACTGCGCCTACTCGATTTGGCACTGCGACAATTAAACTGGTCTGATCATCACCGCTAGGTTGATTAATAACATACCCAATCGCCAAGAAACGAGTTTTGTTATTAGCGTCATCTTGTATATTTTCCGCTACCATTGACAACTCCCACGCAGCAGCGGCATGGGAACCGGCAATTGCAGCTACAGTAGGGTCTTCAGCAGCAATACGTGCTGCATCTGAATTACTAGCAGCTGGTTCAAGTGTCATGTTTGGATAGTTTAATGATAACCACTGATGACATTGAGCCAAGGAATGGGGATGAGCCATTATTTTCTCAATTCCCTGCATATCACCCGATTGAGTCATTAAGCACTGGCGTATTGTTAATGTACGTTCACCATGCACTTTTAGCGTAGTACTTAACAAAAGATCTTGAGTACGATTAACCGCTCCTTCAGTCGAGTTTTCGACCGGCACCATGCCAACATCAGCTTGGCCAGCCTCTACCGCCCTGAATACTTCATCAAAAGAAGGACATGCTAAAGCCTGCACCGCATGGCCATAAAACTCATAAGCTGCTTGCTCAGAAAAAGAACCTTTAGGACCTAAATAAGCGATGGTCAACCCACGTTCTAAACCACGACACGCAGAAATGATCTCGGTCCAGACTGCCTGCACCGAAGAATTAGGAAAAACACCATTAAGATTATCTTTTTGTAAAGCACGAATCACTTGCGCTTCACGCTCCGGCTTAATCACCGCATCACCGGCATCAAATCCGTGTTTAACCTTACCCACTTCAATAGCCGCCTTAGCACGCTGATTTAATAAATCCAAGATTTGATGATCAAGCGCATCTATTTTGTCACGCAGAGGCTTAAGTAATTGATTTAATTCACTGCTCATTGCTAATTATCCGTTTTGACGCTCGAAATCTTTCATATAAGCTACTAAAGCTTCTACACCTTCAATAGGCATCGCATTATAAATGGAAGCACGCATACCACCGACTGACTTATGACCTTTAAGATTCAACAATCCCTCCTCCTTTGCACCAGTTAGGAACTTAGCGTCTAAAGTCGCATCGCCAGTGACAAAAGGAATATTCATGATTGAGCGATACTCTGCCTGCACAAAGTTGTTATAAAAATCAGTGCTATCTACATAATCATAAATAAGCTGGGCTTTAGCCTTGTTTCTTTGCTCAACAGCTGCTAAGCCGCCTTGAGCTAAAAGCCACTTATAGACCAAACCGGCAATATAAATACTGTAGGTTGGAGGGGTATTAAAACAAGAGTTTGCATCTGCCACGTTTTTATAGTCAAACACATCTGGACATATTGCCTGGCACTTGCCTAGCAAATCTCGACGTATTACAACAATCGTAATACCGGCAGGACCAGCATTTTTCTGGGCACCAGCGTACAGCATATCCACCTTGCCAAGATCCCAGTCTCTGGCTAAAAAGTGAGAAGATACATCTACAATCAACGGCACATTGTCCGCGCCAATTTGCTCTTTCTCCGGCAAATCACCATACTCTACGCCACCAATAGTTTCGTTACTGCAATAATGCAAATAAGAAGCCTCTGGATTAATCTGCCACTCACTGAACTCTGGAGCCCAATGCCAAGGCTTGTACTCTACACCATCAATAACACGTAATTCTGCGCTACTAGCGGCAACGCGCATATCACCGTAACCTGCCGCTTCTTTGTACGCTTTATTAGACCAAGAACCGGTTAATACATAGTCTGCTGTTTGTCCCGCTTTTAAGTCAATCAAGTTCATTGGCAAAATAGCGTTTTGCGCTGTTGCACCGCCCTGCATAAACAACACGGCCCACTCATCACCTATACCTAAAAGCTTAGCTAAATCGGCCTCAGCTTCAGTACATATTTGAGTAAATTCTGCTCCACGATGGCTCATTTCCATAACGGACTGGCCACTACCTTGCCAATCCAACATTTCATCAGCAGCCTGTTGTAATACCGCCTTGGGTAAAACTGAGGGACCGGCAGAAAAATTCCAAAATTGCTTCATGTTTTTTTATTCCTGTTCTGTCACATCATTTGAAGTATCAGTGCCTTCCTGATCCTCATCATTAAACGCTACTTCTGCACCATCTATATCTTCTGACTCTTCAGAATCATCATCCAAATCACTTTCGACCACGCGCTTAACGCCCGTCAAGAAATCACCATCATCACAACTAATTAAAGTAACGCCCTGAGTCGCCCGGCCCATCTCGCGAATCTGCTCAACTTCGGTACGAACCAATACGCCAGCCGAAGTAATCAACATAATCTCATCACCTTCGTCGACAAGAACAGCGCCAACCACCTTACCATTACGCTCAGATGTTTGAATAGCAATTACTCCCTTATTACCGCGTTTATGACGAGGATACTCAGCGATAGATGTACGCTTACCATAACCATTTTCCGTGGCGGTTAACACACTGCGTGACTCATCATTAGCAACCAGCATAGCAATTACCGCCTGCTCTTCATCTAAGTTCATACCACGAACACCACGTGCATTACGCCCCATTGGACGCACATCCTCTTCGTCAAAGCGCACCGCCTTGCCCTCATCAGAGAACAACATCACATCATGCTTGCCGTCAGTTAACTCGGCGCCGATCAGGAAATCACCCTCATCCAAACTAACAGCAATAATACCGCCACGACGCGGGTTCGAGAAATCAGATAACTTGGTCTTTTTAACAGTACCTTGAGAGGTAGCCATAAAGACATATTGCTCCTCGGTAAACTCTTTGACCGGCAAGATAACGTTAATACGCTCGTTTTCTGCTAACGGGAAGAGATTCACAATAGGACGCCCGCGTGAGTTGCGAGCACCTTGCGGAACAGCATAGACTTTCAACCAATACATACGCCCGTGATTTGAGAAGCACAACAAGTAATCATGAGTATTTGCAATGAACAAACTATCAATCACATCATCTTCTTTCATGGAAGTAGCTTGTTTGCCACGACCACCACGACGCTGAGAACGATACT
>LSQX01169088.1_pt1 | contig 27786 bp, 29 predicted proteins | sample 654561 | NCBI WGS metagenome assembly LSQX01 (sample SAMN04489861, study PRJNA283612) | anaerobic digester metagenome | isolation source: 4 biogas reactors fed with cattle manure at either 37C or 55C with and... | place: Denmark: Kongens Lyngby | collected 2014
GGGGACAGCTGACAATGCGTATACCACCCTTGCGCAGACCTAAGGTGCGAAGCAATTCGACCCCGGCCTGGACCTCTGTCTCTATTTCACCGGTAATGCTGATACGAAGCGTACTTCCTATACCCTTTTCAAGCAATCTTCCCAAAGCCCACGTTGACCGGGTAACCGATGAGACAACCGAACCGGCTTCGGTTACACCCAAATGCAACGGATAGCCGCTTTGCGATGCGAAGAGCTTGTTTGCCTCATAGGTCGTCTCCACATCGCTAGCCTTCAAGGAGATGACTGTGTTATAAAACCCAAGGCTTTCAAACCAGGAGAGATATTCCAAGGCTGTGTTGCTCATCAGGATTGGCATAGGGTCTTCACCTTTGGGCAGGGATCCGCTATTCAAGCCGATACGGATAGCCACATTGTTATCCAATGCGCTTCTTACCACCTCATCCACTTTCCAACGCGCACCGATATTACCAGGATTGATACGTATCTTATGAGCTCCACATGCAATTGCATCCAGTGCGAGCTTATAGTCAAAATGAATATCAGCCACCAGGGGAATGGGGCTGTGTTTGCAGAGACAGGAAAAACTTTCGTGATCATCCGAGCTCGGGTAGGAGAACCTCAAGATATCGCATCCCATGGCATTCAAAGATCCGATACGTCTGAGCAACTCATCCAAAGCTTCCCTTTCATGGGGAATGGCACTGTCATACATGGTTTGCACCAGTACTGGAAGGCCGTGGCCGATCTCTTTATCGCCAATGGTAGCTGTATGATACTCTCTCATGATAATTCCTCTCTTTATCGCTACCCACTCTACCGCTTTTGCCGCTCTTTGTTAAGAGCTTAGTAAACGCCTGTATAGCTTATTCAGTCGGATATCGTAAAGATGAGTTTTCGTACCAAGGCTTTTTTCCCAGGTGATTCCATGCCGCTGGTATGCGGTTCTCCGGGCATGAACAAGGCAAAATGTCCTGACTTGGCATGGATGACTCCGATGGGATCGGCGATGAGGGTAGCCTGCCCTTCCCCATCAAAGCTCAGGGAGCGTGCATGCTCACGCCAGGAAATACCCATAAGCTCCTCACCCTCAATTACGACATATAGTCGGGTCTTCTCTTCGAATACCTGATAGGGACCTGGTTGGGATGAATTTTCATATGCAACAAGTTCACAAGTGATACGGGCATTATCGGTTGGATGGAAACCCAAAGGTTCGTCCTTCCACTGTTTGGCTTCAAGGATTTGCATTGCAGCAGTAAGGCCATGATTGAGTGAAATGTACGTGTGAAGGAATGAAAGCTCATCATAGATCATGTGTTGTACCTCGTATTCTGATACTCTTCAGTATACAGATTTAAACAAGAAGGACAAGATTTGAAAAAGATGAGCTTTCAAAAATGGAGATTCAGACAGTTAGACTGAGGGCTAATTCCTGCCGGACATCATCAACAACAGACCTGAAACTGCAGCAGCAGCTCCTCCTATGAGGTACCACATGGTCTCCTTGCCAAATTTGAACCCCAAAAACGATCGAAGTGATTCAGATGCGGATTGGGAGGCAAAATATCCCCCAACGATAAGCGCCACACCGCCAACAAACAGTACGATTCCAAGTATACGTGTCATACATATCTTCCTTTTTCTTTCAGCGATAATCTACAAGGAGTAGAAACACAAAACCTCAAACAGTTTTACCTGCTCATCAAAACAAACAGACCGGATAGAAAAGCGGCTATACCGCCAAGAATGAACCACATGGTCTCCTTGCTGAACTTAAATCCCAAAAAGGACCGAAGTGACCCGGAAACAGACTGAGACTTGATGTACCCTCCCCCAAGAAGAGCGAGGCCACCAACCAGCAATACAATCCCAATAACCTGATTACTCATATACACCTTCCTTTTTCATTTCAACCGATTGTTATCGTTACAACTCCGTATAATGCAAAGAGCAAAGAGAAATTTCTAATAATCTTGTGTTTTCTTTGCAACCAACAGTGCACTATACTTAACAATCAACTACTTAGCTGAACAATTCAATCTATTACTAGCAATATTAGTCGATAAACTTTGTTATCTGTCAATCTTTATTAATATATGGCATTATCTATTACTAAAAGATGATTATTTGGTGGATTTACATTTTATAATCAATAGCAAATACAATAATCAGGCACCTCTTTTCTACTATACCTGAAACCTATTCAACGGAATCCTAATGAGCGAACTATTTAATTCAACTGGGAATAAGAAAGGGGTCAGCTCTTTACTTTTATATTGCAATCAACTATATTGTATGACATGGAGAATAAACGAATGAATAACACATTTTTAGAGAGCGTAGCCCTCAGACGAACTATATATGACCTTGGCAGTAGCTTACCTGTATCCAAGGAGACTGTAACCAAGACGATACAGGAAGCAGTGCGCACCAGTCCCTCTGCATTCAATTCACAGAGTGCTCGAGCTGTAATCCTTTACGGCGACGAGAGCAAGAAGCTTTGGAAGATCGTACTGGATGCACTTATGAAAATTGTCCCCAAGGATCAGGCAGCAGATACCAAGAGCAAGATTGCCGCATTTGACTCCGGAGCAGGAACCGTCATGGTCTTTGAGGATATGTCTGTAGTCAAGAAACTTCAGGATGATTTTCCGATCTACAAGGACAACTTTGCCCTTTGGAGTCATCATGGAACAGGTCTGACACAGTTCTCTATCTGGACTGCCCTCGCAAACATCAAGGTCGGGGCATCGCTTCAGCACTACGGAAACCTCATTGAGGAAGAAGTCAGGAAAACATGGGGTCTGCCCTCCTCCTGGTCTCTCATAGCCCAGATGCCCTTTGGATCCATCAACAGCCCGGCAGGTGAAAAAACCTATCAACCCATTGAGGAAAGAGTTCTTGTAAAAGGGTAACTGATACTCCTTTATACACTACATATACCAACAAGAAGATGCGGAAAACGCTCTTTTTGTTGGTATTGCTTTTGATATATCACCTTTGATGTTAGGGATTTTTGGTTTATGATGGTGAAAGAGGATTACCTATGACAAAGACAGAGACCTATCACTGCATCTACGACTCTTTATTCGGACCCATCACCTTACAGAGTGATGGAAGCTCTCTCATAGCCTTGGACTTCGGCAAAAAGGAAACTCTCAGAGAGGCGAAGCTTGTAGTATTTGACCAGACAAAAAATGAGCTTGACGAATACTTCAGTGGAAAGAGGAAGCATTTCACCATTCCCCTCAAAATTGCAGGAACCCCTTTTCAGGAACTTGTTTGGAGTGCGCTTCTCGAAATTCCTTATGGTGAGACCCGATCGTATGAGGATATAGCCATCAAGATAGGTAATCCCAAGGCTTGCCGTGCCATAGGCATGGCAAACAACAGAAACAATATAGGAATAATCATCCCTTGTCATAGAGTTATAGGAAAGGATGGAAAGCTGGTCGGATACGGTGGGGGCCTTGATAAGAAGATCGCTCTGTTGGAGTTGGAGAAGAAATTTGCATAAAAAAGTGCATGCTACAATTCATCTCTGTTCATGAACTGTAGCGTACACTGAAATCATAAGCCGAAACTTTCCAGGCTTCCCCTACTTCAGATCTTTTTTCATTTTCTGGAATTCTTCTGTGGTCACTTCTCCCTTGGCATAGCGATTCTTTAAGATTGCCAATGCTTGAGAGTCGTCATTGATCAGGTTGTGTTTTTTCCTGATGCTCACAAGAAGCAGTACAACAAGGAGTATGCCGACAACCATGAGGGCGATCATCAACCAAAATCCCCAAGGGGAATCCATATAATTCAGACAGGCGAATCTGCCTGACCTGGGCATCCCTCTAAAACCCCAATAATATCCATGCATCTAAACACCTCCTGTATTTATTTGCTGAGTTCTTCTCTCATTCGAAAAAACTCATCTTGCGATAGCGATCCTTCTGCATATCTCTGCTTGAGTATCTCCAAAGGTGACTTTTCATCTGCTTTCGATATGTGATTCCTGTTTAAGTCTGGATTTCTGAAAACAACATACAAAAGCAGGATAAAGACCAGTAATGGTATAAACATCATATAGCGCTCCTTATACCCCTAGGGGGTATATGTTCATCTTTGTACTTTTTTCACTATATGTCAATCTTTTACCCTAGTGAAATGCTGGGTTTTTAAGGAAACGGATGATATTTATATATTTTTGCCTAGTATGTTGCAAATGCAGGCTCTTGTTACATAAAATGTGTATCGCATTCCCATACAACAAAGGACACTCCCTCGGGAGTGTCCTTTGTTGTATGGGAACCGTTGTTCAGTAACTTTTTATTGCAAAGCAAGCAAGCTAAAGACCAAGGTGAAGAGGGCTACAGTCTCTACGATACCGATGACGATAAAGTAGTTGGCCGTACCTTTCCCCGTCTCTGCCAAGGCATCACAAGCACAAGCACTGGTCTTGCCCTGCATCCAAGCGGAGAGACCGATGGCCAATCCACCAAACACACCAACACCAAATGCAAGGGTTGAGGAAGCTCCAGCGGCAATTGCTGCGGCGATGAAATTCATGAGCAGGAACCCGTAGATGGTCTGGGTCAGTGGAGCACCAGCAAAAGCGACCATGATAAAGGGTGCGGGCTTACCGTTTGCATAACATTTCTTCCAGCCGCCGACTGCTGCCTGAGCTGCAGCACCTGCACCAAGACCGGAACCTAGAGCAGAAAGGGACAAGGCGCAAGCCAGTCCGATAAATTCCAAATTAGCCATGTTTTCTCCTTAGTTGTTCTTAAACAACGATTCAGTTTTCTTGTACCGTCTGTGAGAACGGTTCATATGAGATTCCAGTCCACTCCATACCGAGTTGTCCGGAAAATTCCAAAAGATTAAGCCGTACACCATGTACGACTACAGAGAGCAGACCCATAACCAAGTTGAGGGAGTGCCCGATTACAAGGACCAGAATACCTGCAATTGCAGCAAATCCTGAAAGCATCCCACCTGCCATGCTGTTGAAGCTTTGGGCGATCGCAACGGATGCCATGCCAACAGCGAACAGTCGGATGTAACTCATGATATTGGAGAAACAGCTGATGGTATTCAGGAATGTGGTAAAGAATCCTCCCAAGCCTGCAGTCAGCCCCTTACCAAAAGGGATACCGGGGCCTTGAGCACCAAATACTACAACAAGCATAAAACCAAGACCTATCGCACCTGCAACCATCGAGTAATTTACAGGTTCGCCGACTACAAGCTGCAGTACGACAAAGTAGAGGGCCAATATGTCGATCATCCAACCGATATCAGCAAAGAGGCTCAAATCCTTATTCGGAGCCTTATGCACGATGTTCAGCACACATGCCAAGGAGAGCTGCACTGTTCCGATGATGAAACAGAACTTCATCACCTGATTCTGAGCAGTTACCGCATCCAGGCCGAACAGTTCGGGATAGTTGGATATCGAAGGTATTACCAGGTTTTGCAGGAAAGGTATGGATTCAAGAATCATCTTGGAACCAAACCACGTACCTGTGAGCGATCCCCAGACAATAGTAGCCATACTTAAGACATAGATGAGCAACACCATGGTATTGGCCTTCTTTGCCTTGATATGCATGCCTGCGGCCGCAAGAAGGAAAACCAAGCCGTAACCTGCATCCCCTATGATCATGGCAAAGAACAGGGTGAAGAAAAGCAGGAACCAGAGGCTGATATCATTCTCCCTGTAGCCTGGGACAGTACCGAGGATATCAAACAATGGCTTGATGATGCCCGTACCCTTTGCATACTTCACTTGGGTCGGAGGATTATCATCTTCACTCGGGTCTTCTATAAGATAAGCCCATCCCTGGTTGGATGCGAACTTGCTGAAGTCACTCTCCTCTGGGGCAGGGAGGTAGCCGGTAATCCAGGACAAGTCATCTCCCCCATCGGAGTTTGCCGATACCTGGTCGAAGTTGAGTTCCTGCTCAGTGCGGCTTATCATGTGCTGATATGCATCCAGATAGATTCCCGCCTCCTTGAGAGTTGCGTCTATCTCGACCAGACGTTGCTTTGCATAGGCATTGCGTTCCTCAAGCTCGGCCAGAGAGACATCAGGTATCTCAAATCGAGTGACGCCTGAAATGTTCTCAAGGGTCGTATTGACCACTGCAATAGCCTGAAGAGCTCCCATAGGTGCGAGTTCAATATAGGGGATATCAGGATCGAGTGCCTTCATATCTTTTTTGGAAAGCGTATAGAAAGCAAGGGACACCCCTTCCCTTGAGAGTTGTGCAATCTCGTCGGGGTTGAAATCACCCCAAGGCCTCAACAGCTCTATGCTGGTATTGTCCTTGGCAACCTCTTCCTCAAGATTGTTGGCAGTCTCAATCAACTGCAGATATCTCTCATGGAGCTCGACGAATACCTCTTCAGAAACATGTTTCTGAGGAGGCAGGTTCTTGGCATCGACCTTATCAAGAATGTTGTTTCTCACCTTTGCCAGGTCATCAAGCTTCCTTCTGAGGACTTCACTCTTCTCCGTACGGACAGCTTCGGTGAATATATGCATCACCCCTCTCTTCCGCAGGCTCTTGAGCATCGAGTCCTTATTATGGGCCTGTACAATGACAGATACTTTTTTCATCGGAACAATCATATCAGGCCTCCTTTACCATTTTCTTCTTGGCGATCTTTCCCCGAACCACGGCTGCTGTCTGCTGGTCTCCCAAATAGATGCCGATCTTACGAATATTCTCCTTGGCCTCAGGGATCTTTACCTTTTCAAAGAGATTGACTCTCTGGCTGGTGGTCCTAAGTTCCCTGGACAACAATTTTACCTGCTGTTCCAAGGTGGAAATGAGAGCATCAAAACGGGATACATCACGCAAACTTTCCAGTGCCTGGTCAACCCAAAGCGGATAATCATTCAAATCATAGGTGATAGGCTGGAAAGAGAGTTCCTTGAATACGGGAATGTTCACACCGGCAATATTGCCTACTGACCGTTCAACCCGATCTATCCTGATAAGATTATCCAGATCCAGTTCCTCAGCAAATACCGTATTTTCATGAAAGACAGCTATCCAGACCTGCATCGCCTGCACAAGTTGCTGTTGTTTTTTGCGCATTTCAGCAACCTCAGTCTCTATCTGACGTATCACCATCTGCAACTGTTGTTTCTTCAGTTGCAAGGTCGGCAGATAGCGCTGAAACTGTTTGAGGCTATCCTTTTGCAGCTTCTGCTCGTTCTTTGTCAGTTTGACGGCCATCGCTCCCCCTTAGTCAACCGATTTTTTCGGCCAACGGTTGAGAATCAGATCGCTCTTCAATCCTGTCTCATTCGGTTCAAAACACTCAGCAAGAATCTCCCAGCCCAAGTCCAAAGCCTGTTCAAGTGGAATATTGACACTCAGGTCCATAAGCTTCTCCTCAAACAGGGCACCATACTTGAGCAATTTCTCATCCCACTCTGTCATCATGAAGCCCATGGACTTCTTCTCAACAGACTCCTTGTAGGATGCGAAGAGCTTGATCATACCGTCCATAAGGGCCCGGTGGTCATCACGGGTGTCCTTGTTGACCTGCTGCTTCAAGCGAGAGAGCGAACCAAACGGCTCGATTCTTCCGCCCTTGAGATAGTACTGCCCTTCGGTGATATACCCTGTGTTGTCTGGAACCGGGTGGGTTACGTCATCACCAGGCATGGTGGTCACTGCAAGGATGGTAAGTGAGCCTGCACCTTCAAAGTCAACGGCCTTCTCATATCTGGAAGCCAATGCACTGTAGAGGTCGCCAGGATATCCACGATTGGAAGGGACCTGGTCCATGGTTATTGCCATCTCCTTCAAGGAGTCAGCAAAGTTGGTCATGTCGGTCAGCAATACAAGGACTTTCTTGCCATCGAGGGCAAACTTCTCTGCGACAGCCAGGGCCATGTCCGGAACAAGAATACACTCAACGGTAGGGTCGCTGGCTGTATGGACAAACATGATTGTCCTGCTCATGGCCCCGCTCGCTTCCAAAGTGTCCTTGAAATAGAGAAAATCGTCATATTTAAGTCCCATGCCGCCAAGGATGATCAGGTCAACCTCAGCCTGCATGGCAATGCGCGCCAGCAGCTGGTTGTAGGGTTCACCACTTACCGAGAAAATCGGTAATTTCTGGCTTTCAACAAGGGTATTGAAAACGTCGATCATTGGGATTCCGGTACGAATCATGTTTCGAGGGACGATTCTCATAGCAGGGTTAACTGCAGGTCCGCCGATATCGACCATATTTTCTGTCAGTGAAGGGCCCTTGTCACGGGGCTTACCCGTACCGTCAAACACCCTACCCATCAGGTTGTCGCTGTAGGAGACCCTCATGGGAACACCCAGGAACCGAATCTGGTCCCCGGTTGATACACCCTGGCCACCAGAGAATATCTGCAGTGAAACCAGATCGTGGTCGAGCTTGATGACGTTGGCATAACTGGTGCCTTGGGAGGTTGTGACAATTGCCAGGTCCCCATTGCTGACCCCTTCCGCACGTACGGTTATGACGTTTCCTACGATCGATTCTATCTTTGAATATACTTTTTGCATCATCTACCCCTTACATCAACTTCTCGGCAACATGGTCAAACTGCACAAACTTGCCCTTATAGAGCTTCTTGATCTCACCTTCCAACTGGGAAAACCGTTCGCCTTTGAATTCCACGTTATTCCAGTCGAGGAACTTCTGTCTGAGCGTATTGAAGAAGGATCGGACCTCTTTCTTGCTTTCCAAATCATATTTGGCTGCAAGGACGGTAAACATAAGGTCAAACACATGTCGTTGCCTCTCAATGGGTATGGATGAATCCACCGGGTCAAAGGAGTTCTGTTGCAGATAGCACGTATCGATGAGCTCACTCTTCTGATAGACGACATAGTCGGCAATGGAAGTACCTTCCTCACCGACGACCTTCATCATCTGGTTGACCTCACTGCCCCTAAATAGGATTGAACGGGCATATTCGACCTTGTTGGCAGCAATGATCCCCACGTACTTGGACCAGGATCCGAGCGGGTCGATTGCTGGATACTTACGCGCATCACTACGTTCGCGACTCAAACCATGGAAAGCTCCGACAACCTTAAGCGTTGCCTGTGTTACCGGTTCCTCAAAGTTACCTCCGGCAGGACTGACTGTCCCTCCGATGGTGACCGAACCGATCCTTCCATCCTTCAGCCTGACCTTTCCCGCTCTCTCATAGAACTCCGAAATGCGGCTCTCCAGATAGGCTGGGAAAGCTTCTTCACCGGGAATCTCTTCAAGACGGCCACTCATCTCACGCATTGCCTGGGCCCACCGAGAGGTGGAGTCGGCAAGCAATAGGATGTCCAAGCCCATCTGACGGTAATATTCGGCTATCGTCACTGCGGTATATACCGATGCTTCGCGGCTTGCAACCGGCATGGAGGATGTATTGCATATGATGATGGTTCTCTCCATCAGGGACCTTCCGGTCTTGGGGTCGGTCAGTTCAGGGAATTCCTTGAGAACCTCGACGACCTCACCGGCACGTTCACCACAAGCTGCGATGATGACGATGTCGACATCGGCGTTACGGCTTGTCATGTGCTGCAGAACCGTCTTTCCAGCTCCAAAGGGGCCTGGTGTGCAGTACGTACCGCCTTTTGCTACAGGCAGGAAGGTATCAATGATCCTGATCTTGGTGACCAGTGTCTCATCAGGACGCAGGCGTTCTTCATAAGTCTTGATCGCGCGTTTCACGGGCCAGGTAAAAACCATGGTCAGGTTACGCTTGTTGCCCTTAGGATCTTCAACCGTTGCAATCTCCTCCCGGACATTGTAGGTTCCCTTCTCCTTGATTGACGTCACTTTCCAGTCGACATCAGCAAAAGAGAAAGGGAGCATGATCTCATGGGTAAACAGCCCTTCCGGAACAGTACCGAAAGTATCTGCAGGTCTGAGCAGGTCGCCGACCTTTACCGAAGGGGTGAATTCCCAATCGAGATTGGGGATGGGATCGAGGTACACACCCCTTTGCAGGAAGAAGCCACACTGCGAGGCAAGCTCAGGGAGTGGGTTCTGCAGGCCGTCGTAGATCTGTTGCAACAGACCAGGGCCCAGTTCGACACTGAGCATCTCATCAGAGAACTCAACACTGTCTCCAACACTGATGCCTTCTGTCATTTCGAAGACTTGCAAGGATGCAACATTCTTGTTGATCTTGATGACTTCGCCCTTGAGTTTGACATCCCCCAGGAGGATGTACCCTACTTCGTTCTTTGAGATGGCGCTGTCAAATTCTACAGAAACCATATTGCCGTTGACGCCAATAACACGTCCACTTGTATTTGCCATATTCCAACTCCACTACGTATTAGCTATTTCAGTCTGTAAATTGGAGAAAAGGCGTTTGAATTCAGCATAGCCCTCCTCCTTGGTAAAGAGACTCTTGCGCTCCAACAGCTGCAACTTTACAGCATAGGAGAGCAAAGCCTCCACATCGAAGTAGTGCAAGGCTGAGATCTCATCGAGATAATTCCATTTCAGGGAGAGCAAGGCGAGTTCCGCTTCCAGGGCATTCTCATTAGAGAGGGCCTGACGGACAGTCTCTCCGATGCGAAATTCCTTATCGCCTTCATTGCGATATGTCTGTACGGAGAGACCGAGCTTCTTGCTCCGTTGGTCATTGAGTTCTTTTTTCACCATAGAAGAAAAGTGTTGCCACTTTTTTAAAAAAGGGTGGGAAGAGCTTCTGCCTGAAATGGCAGATTCGATAGTCCGGTAATCACGTTCGCTTACCTGACTCTTGCACTTTGCAAGGAACGTGGCCGTATCAAACGGGCACTGTCCGTCGTAGCGCAACAGGGGCAACGTAGTTACCAGATAGTAATAGGAAGCCATCTCTGCTCCTTACTTCGCTTGGGCGAAGACAATATCGGCAATTGCCGAAGAAAGGAAAGGAGCCATGAGATTGGCAGTCTCCTCTGCACTGAAATCATAAAAACCTGACCCGTCTTTTTCGGCTATGCGGAAACCGCTCTGTACTTTTTCAACAGCCTTAATTTCCAATCCACCCTTGATCTTCTCACTGAGCTCACTCTTCAGGGAAGAGGCGAGCCGTTTGAAATCCTTCTCGCTGAGCTGGACTTCTGAGTCTGCCCCATCGGAGAGTTGTGATACAACAGATGTGACCAGGGAGAGCATATCTTTGGAACTGAAAGCCTCTTCAAGTTTCTCGACCAGCAGATTATCCAGTTGCTTCTGGATAGCTTTCTTCAAGGAGAGCTGTACATCCCTACTTGCCTGTTGGAGACTGGCGCGTGCACTCTGGTCACGTACATCAATCTCTTTCTGTGCATCTTCAATAAGTTGGGAAGCACGTTTGCGTCCTTGGGAGACAATCTCGTCAGCCTGGGCTTTGGCATCAGCGATAATCTGAGCCGCCTCTTTCTGGGCTACTTCAATGCCATCCTTGCGGATGGAAGCAACCAAATCTTGAATTTGTTGAGCCATCTGAATTCCTACCTTGTAATAATGCATTATGATAAAGGATTCTCCAAAAATAAGCAACAAACGAAAAATCCTAGCGTATGCGACAAACAAGCAAGATTATCGTCCAATGTGAGAAAAAATGCAAGCTAGGCATCTATTTCAATATCCTGTGTACACAATCCATCAATTTTACTATAGTAGCCGATATGAACACGTTACACCTATTCAGTTCCCATACTATGAGGGGAATCATTCGGATCTTCAACTTGCAGACAGAAAAAACCCTACTCTTGAAAAGTGAGAACCTCACCAAAGATATCCAAAAAATCCGTTTCGACCTTGACCTCGGCAATTTTCCCAATAGGGAACTTCAAGAAGAATATGAAGAGCATGGGCTTGAAATATATACAATTGACCCTTTGCTCATTGCTGAAAACAATGAAGATCTGGACAAGCTTCTCCAACAAGGAGAGCAGAAGCTCGAGGAGCTAGATATCCCTTTCTACCGATATTGAAGCGAACTGAGCATCTACATCCCTCCATCCATACGGAGGTAAAAGATGTACTACCGAATGTGTTTTTCCAGTGAATTGCCAATATTCAAGAGTGTTGCAAAAGCCAACCGGCTGATGTTGAGAATATATCTGCACATAGAACAGCAAGGCGGCACTATTTTGGATTATACCCTGCTGCCTTCCCTGCTCGACCTACTCATCTATCTTCCGGGAATCGAACCCAAGTTCGCCTTCCTCCCCTACCGGTGCACCCTTGAACATATCCCCCACACTACTGAGCTCCTCTACCACTACAAGCAGATCAGCAAGCTTCTCCCCTTAGGAGGGAAAAACTACCCCCTGTGCGGAACCTATGAGGCATATCACGGCAGCAACTGTCTCTGCTCCCTAGGCAAGATGGGCCCCTTCCCAGACGATCTGAGCATACAGTCGATTCTCCATGAAAAAAGCTCCCCGGTTACGGAGAGCCTTGCAGACAAAGCAACTATCTCTTAAAGAGCCTTCTTGTCCTTACGTATGAGGTTTCGCACCCCTTCTACAGCCACCTTGATGGCTGAATCTGTATCGTGATACTTGGGATTATCCATCCCCAGCAGCTCCCGCTCCTGGTTACCCACGACAAAGAAGGCACTCCCACAGCGAGCCCCAAGCTTGGCGGCGACTACGAACAGGGCCGCACTCTCCATTTCGCTTGCAAGGACACCCAACCGTTTCCAGGCCTCCCACTTATTGATCAGTTCATAGGAGACTGGCATCTCAGAAGGAGAATGTTGCCCATAGAAGGAGTCCTTGCACTGCACAACACCGATATGGCTCCTCTTTCCGAGCATGTTTGCAGCCTCGGCAAGAGCCTGCACGACCTCAAAACTAGCTACGGCGGGAAATTCAATCGGAGCATACTCGCGGCTTGTTCCCTCCATGCGTACAGCACCCGTTGCAATAACCACATCACCGCCCATGACCGGAAGGGCGATGCCCCCGCACGTACCCATACGGATGAAGGTGTCACTGCCGCATTTATACAGCTCTTCCATGGCTATGGAAGCAGAAGGCCCTCCGATTCCCGTGGAAGTGACAGAAACCTTCTCCCCGTCCAGAAACCCTGTATAGGTTACATACTCCCGGCTGTCAGCCACCTGTTTCGCATCATCAAAATGCTTTGCAATCAGTGGAACACGCTTTGGATCGCCGGGAAGAATAACATAGCGGCCTACATCGCCTTCCTTGATATGCAAATGGTATTGGATACCCGTTCCATTCATATAATCAGACATACCTGTCTCCTCTCATACCCCTATGGTACCATCACAAAAACAGAAGTGCAAGAAAGCTCAGTATCCCATGGTTTTCAAAAGCGATGAGAGCAACGCGAACCGTTCTCCCAAGCGCTCCCCTTCCCGGGAGACCACATCGGCAAGCAGGCGAATATCGGTATCGATCATCTCATTGTCCGTACACACCTCAACCGTCATCGCATCACCCTGCATCGGTATCCGGTCAATTCGTGTTTGGGCGGGATCGTAATACTTGGGTAACCGATAGGCATCCTGAAAGTACAAATTGGTTCTGCACACCAATATCGCCAGATCCAGGACACGGTGCAGCGGCAGCTCCTCGCTTTGGCGTGACCATTTCTCTCCGGTATGGCGCCACACTTTTGCAGAGGCTTCGATGTTTCCCCGGTCGTTCCATTGGGCAAGGCCGACCGAAAGTCCTTTTGCGTCGCTCTGTAGTGCCATAGCACCATCCACATTCTCATAATTCGGGACTACAATGACCGGCTTGTGCTTGAGTGTTGTAGGAATATTCATACACGTATCTCCTTTGCTTGAGGAACCTGTTCCTTATACAACTCCAACAGGATCGCTAGATTCTCCTCTATTGCCTCCGTTTCTTCCATCGGTGGGAGAAACTCAAGGATTTTGAAGGTGAATGCATCCTCTCCATGGTTCGCATAGGCAGCCTGAAGGCTCGGAAGATTCGCCAGGGCCCCTACCGACAGTCTGAAGAAGATGCGTTGCTTGATGGTATCCAGATCCTTGGTAACACCAATATAGTGCTCGCCGCTGATTGAACAGGTGAGCATAAAACACCCCATCGGGTGTCTCATCTCTTCATATTGCTTTCTTAAAGCTTTCTTATCCATAATGTCCTTTAGTAATTTACTAATTTACTAAATACAGTAAAAAGCCTCTCATGTAAAGAGAGGCGGTTGCAATCTAGAGCATTACGTACGTCTTACCCATTCCCCCGTCCTCTGGAAGAGCAAAACGATAGTCTTGCACCGAACGGTGTTTTTTCAAATAGCTGCCAATTCCTTTGCTGAGAATTCCATCCCCATAGCCGTGAATAATGGAGAAGGTGCTCATGCCGTGCACCAGGGCGCTCTCTATCTGCTGGTCAAGCAAATGCAAGGCTTCCTCGAGAATCAGGCCCCTGACATCCAGAACCAATTTCGGCTCCGGCGCACTGCTTTGGAAGAGTACCGACACTTTCTGGTCCACCCGCTTGGGCAGGCTGAGCTGGGACGACGGGAGGGTCATGCGCATGGTGCCGATGGCGACCACAAAACTGTTCCTGCCCTTTTTTTCCAATATCTTGCCTTCCCTCTTTGCACTGCCGCACAACACATCCATTCCAACTTCCAGCTGTTGCGCCTCCTCGGGCTTGAGGAACTCGATTTCATCCTCGAATTGCTGCAGTTGTTCCTCTTGCTGCGCCAGTTTCTCGGAGAGACCCTCAAGGTAGGTCTTCACCTGTTTGGTCTTGTCTTTGGTCACCTCGCCGGTTCTCAGCTCGGCAACCAGATTCTCCAGCTCCTTGCGCTTGGTTTGCATGAATCGGGCCAGTTCGGTGGACTGTTCCCTCTTTAGCTGAGCCTCACGCTGCTTGATCCTCAGCTCTTTCAATTGCAATGCTTTCACTTCACTTTGCAGCGCAAGATACCGCTTGTGCATGGCAGTCTCCTGCCGTTCAAGATCGCGCCTTTTGGCTTCCAAGTCCTTTATGATAGTACCGATTTGCACAGCTTCACTGCCCAGGTACTGTTCGGCTTTCGCAAGGACATCCCGGGGAAGCTTCATCAACCGTGCAGTATCGAGTGCATGGCTTTCACCCGGGAGTCCCTGTATGATCCTGAAGGTAGGCAGATGTGAGTTCTCATTGAACTCCATGGAGGCATTTATCACCTCCTTCTTGGCGTAGGCAAACTGCTTGAGGACTCCATGGTGACTGGTCACCAAAGTCAAAGCCGCTTTTTGCAGGCAGTACTCCAGGGTTGCCCGTGCTATTGCGGAACCTTCAACAGGATCGGTACCGCTCCCAAGTTCATCCAGGATTACCAGCGAACGCCCTGTCATGTTGGAAAGTACGTAGGCAATCTGTTTCATGTGTCCGCTGAAGGTGGAAAGCTCAGCCTCGATGGACTGCTCGTCCCCGATATCGGTATAGATATCATCAAAGACGGGCAGTGCACTGCCCTCCTGTGCGGGAATGTATCCGCAGAATTGGTTGAGCAGGGCGAACAATCCCACCGTCTTGATGGTTACCGTTTTTCCTCCGGCATTCGGTCCGCTGATTACCACAGCCCTGATGTCCGAATCGAGTTGCATGGTGATGGGAACGACCTTTTTGCCGAGCAAGGGGTGACGCGCCTTGATCAGGGTGCAGTGTGTAATCTCCAAATCGGTACGACTGCACTGTTTTTCCCTTGCCCATTCTGCGATGGCCAGCCTGGCATCGGTTTGCCCTACACGAAAAGCAAGATCGGAAAGTTCCTTTCGCCAAGAACGAACCTCATCGTTGAGCTGTTTCAGAATTTTTGCGATTTCGATAAGAATTTGGTTCTGTGCCATCACCACGGAATTATTCATCTCCACCAAGGGATACGGTTCCATGAAGACGGTATTGCCGGTCGCAGAACTGCTGGTGATGAAACCCTGCACGTTGGACCTTCTATCGCTGCGTACAGGAATAACCAGACGGCCGTCACGCAATGCCTCCTGGTCGGTCTGCACCACTTCCCTGTTTGTATGGATGAATTGGCTGCAGAAGCGTGAACGCTCGTTCTTACGGGCCTCCACCTCCTTGCGTAGCTGTCTGAGTGCAGGATGTGACTCCTTCACCTGACCCGACTCGTCCAGCACATCCAGGATATGCCGACCGATCCGTCTGAGGTTCTCATCGAAAGACCGCCCCATCAACTCCTTCAAGGGTTCAAAGGAAGTCCCGTCATCGAGGGCTTGATTACAGAATGACTGCAGGATTTCGGAGCTGGCGATATAGTGGGCGATACCGACCAAATCCGGTCCTTCCAATGCCTTGACCGGATCACCCAGGAGGGCCAAGGATGCCTTGATGGAAGGAAACGACAGCAGAGAACCGCCCAAAGAAGATCCGAGCAGCGTGATAAGACCTGCAATTTCTTCCTGTCGCTTGGAAAGCAGCGCCTGCTCAGTTAAAAACGACAACTCCAACAGGCAATCCCGTCCCTCTTCGGAACGTGTATGAGCCTGCATCTGATTAACTACCTGGTAAAAACCCAGTTCTTCAATACTCTTGTGATTCATCCTTATCCATTCTCGTACGCCAGGAATTGGAGCGATCATTCTTGCCCGCCCACAGCGGGGCCTTGTCATCAAGGGAGGCAAGCATCCTCAAGTAACTTTCATAGCGGTCATAGTGGATCTTATCCTCCTCAACCGCTTCTTTCACCTTGCACCCTGGTTCATCCTGATGCAGGCACCTCTCATACTCACAGTTTTTCGCATACCGGGCGAACTCGATGAAAGCCTCTTGCAGCGTCGCCTTATCTCGATGGGGAACCTGTATCTCGCGAACACCAGGTGTGTCGACAACCGTAAACAAAGGACCGCTGATCAACAGCGAATGGTTGGTCGTATGCCTTCCACGGTTATACTTTTCACATACCTCGCTGGTGCGTTGGTCGCTGCCAAGAAGGCAGTTGATCAACGTAGACTTGCCTACACCGCTCTGTCCGACAAAAGCGACGGTCTTTCCTTCCAGCTCCTTGTACAGCTTCTCGATGTTCTCACCTGTCTTCGCACTCACACCCAAAACACGGTACCCAAGGGTCTTATAGAGCTTGAACCGTTCGTACTCATCCTCGGTAAGAGGAAAATCACATTTGTTCATCACAATCATGACATCGACATCCTGGCAGCAGGCGATGACACGATCGATGAACCGGGGCCTGAACGGCGGGGTATCGGCACTGGTGACACACACGATCAGATCCATATTGGCAACAACGGTCTGGTTGCTGCCGCCTTTAGTATTCCACCTCTGAAAACTGTTGCGTCTGGGAAGGCGGTCGAGAATCAGACCCTCATGTGCATTGGTGGGGACAAAGCTGACCATATCACCCACGGCAAGCGGGTTGTACTCCTCGATTACTTGGGAAAGCTGCTTGCCCTTGATGCGGCACAAGTAGGAAACACCCTTCTCCTCGACTGTGTAGATATTGTTTATTCCCCTGCAAATCAGGCCGATATGTTGCTCCATGTGTACTCCCAGAATGTACTGTATCTGCAAAACCTTCTCTTGACAACCTAAGCGTATTTGATACTGTTAAGCTATGTTTAATTTTATGACTTGCGCCCACCCGGGCTGCCGCACCTACATCTGCGAAGACGGCCCGTATTGCTATCGTCATTCCCCCAATCAAGAGGAACTCCAGGCACGCTGCATCCAGATGCTGCTCAGTGAAACGAACATGGTGGATTTTTCTCTCACCGGCAGTGAATTCGAGGATTTGGTACTACCCAAGAAGGAACTGATCGCATCCAATCTTGCATGGTGTACCTTCCGCAATGTAGATTTTTCCCACACAACACTGCTGAACACCTTCTTCGATTTTTGTCTGTTCGAGAACTGCACCTTCAACAATATCCTCAGCCGTTATGCAGTATTTTCTGGCAGCAAAATGATAGATTGTGATTTTTCCGGATCCATCATCATCCACACCAACTTCTGTGGTGTCGACACATTTCGATGCAATTTCAACGACTGCGACCTATATTTCTCCACGTTCAACTCCAGCTATCTCAGAGATACTTCCTTCGAGGATTGCAACTTGAAAAAAGCCGACTTTGTCCATACGGACCAAAGACGTGTCTCACTGCGGTATTCGAACTACGAGGAGGCACGCCGTTGAACATTTATCAGCACTTCTCCGTCGTTGGTTTTTGCAACACCTATCTGGTCGCATCCAAGAAGCATAGTGAAGCCCTCTTGATCGACCCCGGCCACGTGGATTCGGAACTGATCAATCTCATTGAAACGAACAAGTACAACCTCAGACATGTCTTGCTTACACACCGCCACATATCCCATATGGAAGGACTCGGAACGTTGAAGAAAATCTACGATGTCACCGTCTATGGTTCATCGTTCAGCTCGTATGACTTTCCCTACCAATCGGTCGAGGACAAGCAGATTCTGAATCTCTGCAACTTGGCAATTGAAGTGATTCATGTACCGGGACACTCACTTGACAGCATGGTCTTTAAAATAGACCATGCCCTCTTCACCGGCGATACTCTGATGTGCGGGAGAATCGGATCGACTCCCGGGTATCGGGAACAAGCGCTCTTGATCAATTCAATCAACCAGAGATTGATGGGTTTGGATGAGAATACCCTCATATTTCCAGGGCATGGGACTGCATCCAAAATCCGCATCGAGCGGATGTTCAATCACGACCTGTTGCAGTTGGGAACGATCCAGACCGAACGCGAGCACTGGCGGGACGAGGAGCAGTCTTAAGCAGCACCCTGAATCGTTCGGGCATGGGGGCTGTACAACGGATTCTCCTGCCCGTCGAAGGACTGGCAACTTCAAGGAGGAGGGCGTGCAGCATCAAGGTCAAACCTTCAGCCTTGCCGTAGAGAGGATCTCCAAGCAGGGTATGTCCGATGGACTTGAAATGTACACGTATCTGATGAGTCCTGCCGGTAAACAATTCTATGCGCACCAAGGCAAAGTCCCTGTACTGCCTGAGGACGGTGTAATCGGTACGGGCATCCCTGCCCTCGCCGCTTGAGCAGGTGGTAAACTTCTTTCGATCATTGCCATCGCGCTTGAGATTCGTCCTGATCGACCCCGTCCTCTCCTTGAAGACACCCTTCGCCAGAGCAATATAGACTTTGTGCGTCGTCCGCTCCTTGAACTGTTCGCTCAGGTTTTTGTGGCTCTGCCGATTGCGGGCGATAACCAGCACCCCGCTGGTGTCCTTGTCCAGGCGGTGCACGATGCCCGGTCGCACGGAAAGCTCCGGGTTTTCCACCTCGCCATCCTCATCATCCTCAAGAGCTGAGGAGAAATCCTGGCCATAGCGAAAAAGCAGCGCATGCACCAGCGTATGCTCATGATTTCCCGCTGCAGGATGCACCACCATCCCCTGCTCCTTGTTGATGACCAACATCTCCTGATCCTCGTACAATACATCCAACGGGATGTCTTCTGCGACGATTCCCTCAAAGCAGGCCTCTTGGTAGTGTACTTCTATACGATCGCCTTCCTTGACAAGCCGACTTTTCTTGACCGGCTTTCCATTGAGGTAGAGTTGTGTTTTCTCATCTGAAAGCTGCGAGCGCGAAACCTTCTCCTGTTTGGAGGCTACATAGGCATCCAGTCGTCTGGGTTCTTGGATGGCATCAACCACCAACGCAAGAATCTCTTCCTTCACCGCCATCATGTGTTCCCCACTTCCCCGATGATAAAGTCAGCCACACTGATTCCCAAGGAGAGTGAAGCCGCGATGGACCCTTGCACCAATAGCGATTGCAATTCACTTGCAGGAGGATCGATCAGGTTGGTCTTTTGGGCGAGTGAGTATACAAGCATCGCTACGGGCAATGTAATGACCAGTGATCCCAGAAAGAGGGTTTCAGCCCTTCGAAGCTTATAGGTGAAGAGAGGAAACTCATCCTTCTCGTACGGGACATAATCCTTCAACGGTTCTGCTGCGAGAGGAAGCGAACAGCAAAGGAGGACCAGGCAAAGCGTGAGGACTAAGGTTCGCATCATCCCTCCCTTGGGCCGAACAGTCGTGTTCCCACCCGTATCAAGGTGGAACCTTCTGCTATGGCATAGCGGTAGTCGCTGCTCATGCCCATGCTCAAGGTTGAGAAATCCAGTTCTGGAAAGCGCTGCTTTGCCCGTTCTGCCGTTGTTCTCAGCAATGCAAATGCTTTTCGTATCTCTGTTTCACTCCCTGCCAAAGGCCCGATGGTCATCAACCCCTTTACGCTGACTTTGTTGAAGGAGGAGATTGTTTCCAAGGCTTGAAACAAAGCATGCTCATCTTCAAACCCACTCTTGCTCTCCTCGGGGGCAGTCTTCAGTTCCAGGAGGATGGGCAATGACTTGCAGGCAAGGCTCTCAAGCTTGAGAGCAAGCTTGAGGGAGTCGACGCTGTCTATTGCGTCAAAGAGTTCAAGAGCCTTTTTCGCCTTGTTTGTCTGCAAATGCCCGATCAGGTGTATACGCATGCCTTGTGGTCGCTCGGAAGGCAGCTTCTCTTGCGCTTCCTGTACTCGATTCTCACCAAAGACCAGCTGCCCGCACGCAAAAAGTTCCTCCATGGCTTGAAAAGGATGTGTCTTGCTCACCGCCATCAAGGTGATGTCCCTTGCATTACGTCCATAGGTGGATGCAGCTTTTGCTATATCAGAGAGAATTTCTTCACGATTCTTTTGTAGGTCAGTCACGTCTTGTATGTCTCCTCGTAGATGCTTTACGCCTTTGTCTCCACTCTTTGGCATGCTGTTTCAGCGTTTCAAACTGAAGCCGTTTCTCCTCGTTCACACTGGTGATCGAGGGGAATGCATCCAATATTCTCCGGGAGGCTGACTCAAGGCGCAGCCTCAATTCATCACGTTCCTCATCCAGGCGAAGTTTCAACTGTTCCAAAGGTTTGTTTGTGGTAAGCTTGGAGAGCAGGGCCATTCGATCCTCGATCTCCTGGGCTTTCTTTCGGAAATCCCCAAGCTGCTTTTGGAATGCAGCCATTCTGAATACCGAACTGGTGGTGTCGATGCTGATGACCACAACGATTACGGTCGACATCGTGTCAAGAAGCCGGGGATCCAATGTATGCATCAAAGAGAACACAAAGGGGTGTATGCCATAGATGACCAGCAGACCCAACAAGCCGAACAGTGTTGAGTTGAGCAGGCAGACCCTGCCGTGAAGATTGAAGGGATAGGTACTGTAATCCCATAGCTTTGCATTGAAGAGCCGTTCAAGGAGAAAACTCGTCACATATTCAAGCAGGCTTGTCAACAGGAATGTCAGGATGAAAACAAGCATGGGGTGGACTGAGTGGTTTTGGAAAAGCAGGATGATGATCAACGAACCGAACCCGTAGATCGGAAGATACGGACCATGCAAAAATCCGCGGTTGACCAACCGTTTTTCAAAGAAAGAGCAGTATAGCACCTCCAGAATGTATCCAATGACAGCGTAGCAAAAGAAATATCCAATGAGTAGATCCAATTGCATTGCCCAACCTCGCCTAGGTCACTATACCCAATCTCATGCAGAGAGGCAACTAGAAATAAAAAACGCACCCGAAGGTACGTTTATGACCGGAGAGGGATTTGAACCCCCGACCAGTTGCGTGTAAGGCAACCGCTCTCCCGCTGAGCTATCCGGCCGACGAAAGTGAACGTATCATAAAGATTGAACCGATGTCAACCTTTTCTGAGTAATTGTCTGAATTCAGCTTGTACAACCGGCTTCGAATACAGATACCCCTGAACAAGGTTGCATCCCAGATCCTTGAGGCAGTTCAACTGCTCTTCGGTCTCCACGCCCTCGGCGATGACAGGAAAACTGAGATTTTTGCCCAAATCGATCAAAGATGCAATGATGTAGCGGCTTCGCGTGCCTTCCCCGAGAGCTTGGATGAATGTCCGGTCGATCTTAAGTATATCCAAAGGAAGCGAGTACAGCATGTTCATCGATGAATACCCGGTCCCAAAGTCATCCATGAGAATGGTGAATCCCAACCCCTGCAGCTCCTTGACGACCTGGCACATCTGGCCGGGGTTGTCGATGTAGGCCGTCTCGGTAACTTCCAAGTGAATCAAGCGGTGGTCGATCCGGTACTTCTCAACAGTATTCGTAATATGGCTTACAATATTGCGGTTGCTCAAGTCGATGCGGGACAGGTTCAAGGAAATCGGAACGACAGGCTCCCCTTCTTCCTGGCACGAGGCGAGAAACGCACAGATTGCATCCAATAGATACAGATCCAAGGTGGTGATGAACCCGTAACGCTCGAAAACCGGTATGAATTGAATAGGGGCTATGATCCCGCGCTTGGGATGCACCCAACGCACCAAGGCCTCTGCGCAGACGACATGCTCTTTGTGCACATCGTAAATCGGCTGGAGATGGAAGGTGAATTGGCCCTCGGACAATCCTTGATGCATCTCATTGAGGACATCCTGCTCATTGAAGGTATCTGATCTGAATGCCGGGTTATAGAAGGCATAACTCTTGAGGTAGCTCTGCCTGCTCTCCTTTGCAGCGCTATGGGCGCGGTCAAGCAGCTGGCTTACCGGCATGCTCTCATCATCAATCTCATACATGCCGAAAACCACCGTCACCGTGTAGCCGATGCTTTGGGAAATCGATTCCACATCGATGGCATGGGACAAGGCTTCGAGGTCGCAACATTCCTTGGGAATGCATGCAGCAAAATGATCACTTTCCAGATGTGCATATACACCACAATCTTTCATGAACGAGCGCAGCGATTCAGCCACCAGTTGCAGAACTTGATTGCCGGTTTCAAATCCCAACAACTCGTTGATGATGCTGAATCGCTCGATGTTCCAGTACACCATCACATAGCCAGTACCATGGTGTTGATCAAGCAGTAATCGGGTTTCCTCGTAAAAGCGCTGCCGGGTGTACAGGCCGGTAAGCAGATTATGGCTGAGTGCGTAGTGCAATCGGTCCAAGGTCTGCTTCTTCTCCTGTTGGTTTGCCATGATTTCATTGATGTCATCAAACAGCAGGCTGAACGGTTGCCCCCAACCGACGACACCGACCTGCCTGACCGTTATCTCACTCCAGAAAATCCTCTGGTCCTTGGTTCTCAGCCTAAGCCTAAGCGACCCGTATTTGCCGCTCAGGCACATCTGCTCGATGTTTCTCAGCAACAGGCTGCAATCCTCCGGATGAAAAAGCGAGAGTGCATTGCCATGCAGTATTTCCAAAAGCACATTTCGCTCGTATCCCAAAAACCGTGCAAGGGTCTCATTGATGTACTGCACCTGCAATGAGTCGGATGCAACATGGAACACGGCTATGCCCTGAAGGGCTTGTTCCACATAAGGCTGCATGCGTTGGTTCAAGGCCAGAAGATGGCGCTCCCTGCTTACATCCTGGACAATGAGTGTCACCACCTGTTCTCTTCCATACAGAGGTCCGGCATGAGGCACAAGGTTGAAGTATCGATTATGCTGATCCTTGAAGACAAATGAGCCACTACCTTGCTTTCTATCGAGCAACGTCCGCAGGTATTGGAAAAATTGCATACGATCCTGCTGTCCAAGCCAGAGGAAGGGATTGGATTCAAGCAAATCCTCATCCAAGCCCATTTTCAGCAGGAACTGCTGATTGCAATACATAAACGTTGGTTCCTTGTCAAAACCGAAGACCAGAAGAGGAACACTCAGCTGACCGAGAATGGATGGCATGACAGGTTTACGGCAACTGAATCCATACTCTGCAAATTCAATGATCTGGCCACCGATGCGCCTCACCCTCTTTTGGTCATCAACAGCATACAAGCAGGTAAGCATGCAGGGAATGTACCGCCTCGATGTTTCATCGGTACGCAACTTGACGATGATCGGCTCCCCGTTTCCATCAAGTACCTTTGCTTTCAAAGCGTCGCGTACAAGCAAGGCATCCGTTTCATGCATGCATGACACGAAACCACCCTGTTTGAGAAAGAGCGGGAACTGAAAATTCATCGGCTTTTGCTTTTCAACACGCAATATGGTCAGCACATCGCATTCGATGTCATAATCCCAGCTTTCCCCCCCATAGTGCAGGCTTGCCAAATAAGCAGGCAAGTCTGTTCTTTGTGGTTGAAGCCCATGAAAATTCAAGGAAGAGATATCCTGCGCCTGCTTGACCTGATCGACCAACACGGTAAGCTTCGCAGGACGGTCATGAAATTGAACCAATTTTTCCTTGTGCAGCATGCTCGTTCCATCGTCGGAGGTGGAAACCCACAGTCGGTACGAATCATAGTTCAAATCATGGGTCATGCAATTCGGACAGATGCCCTGTCTGTCAAAGAGCACCTCATAACATGGTTTGCCAAGGTACCCTCCCATGGGGGCGAACCTCTGTCTGCCGGCCTTATTAAGAAACAACATTTCACAGGTTGCAGCATCACTGAGGGCGATCGTATCGGGCAGGTTGTCAAGAATCCACTCGTGGTTCGTCCAGGTGAAGGGTTTCGCTGCATCCATGGACATGTCATACAACACGCATTGATTTCTACCCTGTTCTTTCGCCCTGTACAGTGCAAGGTCGGCATTCTGGTAGAGCTGCCCAAACCCGATTGCTTCTTCTTTCTTGTAACATATCCCCACCGAACAGGTACATGCAATTTCCAAGGCGGTATTGCGTGCAACTGCATTGCAGAACGAAGCTCCCAAGGAATGACTGTAGACTTCACCGTGACTATCGGGAAGGTATACGACAAATTCATCTCCGCCGAGCCTGCCGATGATCGCTTCGCTCGGAAAGTGTGACAGCAGGATCTCTGCTATCTGTTTGAGCACCTTGTCCCCACGGTCGTGTCCGTAGGTATCGTTTATCTGCTTGAATACATCGATGTCGATGAGGTAGAACGCTCCGACACTATCTTGGTTTTCAAGCCTGTCGGTTATCATCTCCTCAAGTGAACTGCGATTGAACAAGCCTGTAAGGGAATCGCGCTGAGACCGTTCAATCAACTGTTGCTGTCGCATCGTATCTACATCTATATCTTGGATGGAGATGTATCCAATTGCCTGAGCGGTGGAAGTAGCGATACTCAGGGTGAAACGCACCCATGGATAGCCTTTTTCGGGATAGGAAGGATGCTGCATCCGAGCCTCGGTTGAAAACTCCTTATGCCCCGATAGGAGAAATTTCTGCAATGTTTCAGCATCGGATATTTCGCTGAACAAATGAAAATATGAAGGTTCCACACTGGTTTTCAGTACCTGCTCAAAGACCTCATACAGGTTAGTCCGACCCTGCATGATGTTTCTGGTAGCACTGTCGGCAAGGACCGGACGACCGCTCTCTAGATTGAATGCAGCGAAAAAAGCCTTGTTTTTCCCCAAAACCTGCAAGCGGGTCTCAATCTCGTCATGAACATCCTGAAACACTCCGATGGCACTGCTGTTGTTCCCTTCATTATCCTTTAAAAACGAATAGCTGCATCGGAGGTATCGGTACAGACCGTGCTTGTTCTTCACACGCATGATGGAATCGGGAGCGATGCCTCTCTCCAAGTCTTCGAAATCCTGCTTCAGCGTCTGCTCGAAGGATGGATGAATCAATTCCTGCTTCAGCACATACGTTGCAGGATCAGAGATGTGTATGGGTGGATGTCCGCCAAGAATGGAGCGTGAAAGCGTGGTCACCCGGTCCGTAGCTAGATGATACTCCCACATCTCCAACGTTGAATGGGTAAAGGCAAAGCGAAGGCGGGTGTTCTGTTGTTCAAGCAACACACTGCTTTGATGTGCTTCGGTGGTATCGCTGGCAACAAAGTAATAGACAGGAAATTGTCCGTGAAATCGAGCGAAGCGTCCAAGAAGGCGAATCCAATGCTCCCCTTCTGTTTTAATGCGAAATTCCGTATCGATTTCTCGATGGCTCTTCTTGATTCTCGAAAAAAGCGAACCAATACGCTTCCTGTCCTGAGGGTGGACCGCGTCAAGCAGATGTAATTCGGTGTAGATGTGATACTCGGCACTGCTGTAACCCAGGAGTTTTGCCAAACCACGACTGAGATACGTCGCTTTGATGGTGTCACCCAGCTCATACACACCCACACCGCCAGGAAGATTGTTGATCGAGAGGAACGCCCCTCCTTCATTGACCTTCCTCTGGACTTCTTTCATACCTCATACACCCCAATAGGATAAAATTGGCCAATTATAGCACAGTTAGTGTACGAAGTTGTAAGATTCTTACTTTTTTGGAATATCGTTGGAGTCCTTGAGCAGGACATCATGCGCCCCGCCTTCAATGATCGAGGTGGAAGAAACCAACGTGAGTTTAGCCTTTTGTTGCAGCTCGGCGATACTCAAGGCACCACAGTTGCACATCGTTGAGGTGATTTTGCTCAACGACAGCTGCACATTGTCTTTCAACGGACCGGCATACGGGACATAGGAGTCAACACCCTCGACGAAGCTCAGTTTTCCGTCTCCTCCCAAGTCGTACCGTTGCCAGTTCCTTGCCCTTGCAGAACCCTCGCCCCAGTACTCCTTCATGTAGGAGCCCTTCACATTCACCTTTTCGGTCGGGCTTTCATCGAAGCGGGCGAAATAGCGGCCGAGCATTAAAAAATCGGCTCCCATCGCCAAGGCAAGGGTCATGTGGTAATCGTGCACGATCCCCCCGTCACTGCATATCGGGACATAGATGCCGGTTTTCTTAAAATACTCGTCACGGGCCTGAGCGACCTCGATCAGGGCGGTTGCCTGTCCACGACCGATTCCTTTTGTTTCGCGGGTGATGCATATCGAGCCTCCGCCGATACCGACCTTTACGAAATCGGCTCCGCTCTCTGCCAGAAAGAGAAAGCCCTCCTTGTCGACTACATTGCCCGCCCCTACCTTGACCGATTCCCCATATTGGTCCTTGATCCAGGAAAGCGTACGTTTCTGCCACTCGGAAAAACCCTCCGAGGAGTCGATGCACAATACGTCGGCTCCGCTCTTTATCAGGGCGGGAACCCTGTTTTGATAATCGCGGGTGTTGATGCCTGCACCGACGATATAGCGCTTATGCTTGTCAAGCAGTTCATTCGGGTTTTCCTTATGACTGTCGTAGTCCTTGCGGAATACAAAAAATCGCAATCGATTGGAGGCGTCTACAATCGGCAGACTGTTCAGCTTGTGCTCCCAGATGATGTCATTGGCTTCGGAAAGCGTCACCCCCTCACGAGCATAGACCAACCGTTCAAAGGGGGTCATGAAGGAGGAAATCGGAGTATCCTCACTCATCCTGCTCGGCCGCCAATCACGGGAAGAAACAACTCCAAGCAGTATACCGTTTGCACTGCCGTCATCGGTAATGGCAATCGTTGAGTGTCCTTTTGCATGTTTCAAGGCTATAAGGTCCTTGAGGGTCTGGGTGGGCCTGAGATTTGAATCGGAAGGAACAAAACCCGCTTTGAACGCTTTCACTCTTGCCACCATGGCGCTTTGGTCTTCTATGCTTTGACTTGAGTAGATGAAGCTCAGCCCCCCTTCCCTGGCCAAGGCTTTGGCCATGAGCTCGCCGCTTACCGATTGCATGATGGCGCTGACCAAGGGGATGTTCAAACTCAGTGACGGTTGTTCACCTTCGCGGTATTTAACCAAAGCGGTCCGCAGCGAAACATTGGATGGAATGCAATTGGTATCCGAATATCCCGGCACAAGCAGATATTCACTGAAGGTTCTGGATGGTTCATTGTAATAGGTCGCCATGGAATATTACCTCCTATTTCATTGGCTGATAATGGACGCTCTGAAAATATTAGATAACATTA
>LSQX01197540.1_pt1 | contig 27786 bp, 26 predicted proteins | sample 654561 | NCBI WGS metagenome assembly LSQX01 (sample SAMN04489861, study PRJNA283612) | anaerobic digester metagenome | isolation source: 4 biogas reactors fed with cattle manure at either 37C or 55C with and... | place: Denmark: Kongens Lyngby | collected 2014
ACGCCGGATGCCGCCTCGGCTGCCGAAGAGGCCATCGCCGCCCTCATCGCCAGGGGAATTGCCTGAGCCCGAAGCCTTTAAGCCGGATACGGCGCATAACATGATCCGACAGGATGCGGCGTCCGGTTTTGCGGGCGCCGCATTTTTGCGTCTGGCCAAGGCACTGGCGGCTTGCCCGAACGATGAGGGTGCCTGCGGGCTGATTTCCATCCAAGGCGGCGGAGCACGTGTTCCGCGCTCAGAAAAAGCGGCATGACCAGAGTCAAGCCGCTTCCGGCACGTTCTCTGGTTGTCCGGCTGCTGCTCAGACCTGGATCAGCGAGATCAGGATGACCGGACGCCGCTTGGTGCGTTCGAAGAACAGATTGCGAAGCTGGTCATTCAGGGCGCCGCTTTCGACCATTTCCGACAAGGACTGCTTGCCTTGGCCGCGGCGCGCGAACGCTTCAATTTTTTTCTGGCATTCCTTGATCAACCGGTCCGCCTCGACTTCATAGATGAAGCCGCGGGCCTGGATATCCGGGCTGGACACCAGCTGACCGTCCGCGCGATTGATCGCGATGAAGATGGCCATGACGCCGTCGTCGGCCAGCAGGCGCCGTTCGCGCAGGACCAGGTTGTCCGCTTCGCCCATGCTTGTCCCGTCGATCAGGACGCCGGCCGCCTGGACAAACCCGCTGATGCGGGCGTTGCCGTCCTGGCATTCAAAGATATCGCCGTTGTTGAGCAGGAAGATATCATCCCAGGGCATGCCCATCAGGTGGGCCAGTTCAGCGTGACGGTAGAGATGGCGGTATTCGCCGTGACCCGGAATGAAATAGCGCGGCTTCAGCAGCTGATGGAGCAGCTTGAGCTCATCCTGGTAGGCGTGTCCCGAGACATGAATCTCGGACAGGGATTCGTAGATAACCGCCGCTCCGCGCTTGTAGAGCTCATTGATCACCCGGTAGACGGATTTCTCATTGCCGGGGATGGCGCTGGAAGACAAAATGACCGTGTCGCCGGGTACAATCTCGACGCGGCGGTGCTCGGAAAAGGCCATCCGGGTCAGGGCTGACATCGGTTCGCCCTGGCTTCCGGTCGTGATCAGGACCAGCTGGTCCGCAGCGTAGCGGTCGATCTGGTTGACATCGATCAGCGTATCCGGGTTCATGTTGATGTAACCGAGCGAATTCGCCGCGTTGAAATAATTGAGCATGCTGCGCCCGATCAGGGCGACTTTGCGGCCGTGCTGCTCGGCGGCGGTGAAGATCTGCTGGATGCGGAACACATTCGAGGAAAAGGTCGTGACGAAAATGCGGCCGGAGGCTTTGGCGAACAAGTCGGCAAAAGTCTCGCCGACCTTGCTTTCCGAAGACGAGTGGCCCTTGCGCTCCACGTTGGTGCTTTCGCACAACAGCAGCAGGACATTTTCCTGGCCGACGGCGGCGATCCGGGACAGGTCCATCGGGCCGCCGTTGATCGGGGTGTAATCGATCTTGAAATCACCCGAATGGTAGATGGTGCCGGCCGGACAGCGCACGACCAGCGCGTTGGCATCGGCAATGCTGTGGTTGACATGAATGAATTCGACGGAAAAAGCGCCCGCCTCGATCTTGTCGCCATCCTTGACGGCCTTGAGGTTGACCCGGGAAACGCCGGTTCCCCGATCTTCCAGCTTGAGCCGGACCAGTTCGATGGTCAGCTGGTTGCCGTAAATCGGAACATAGATGTCCCGGCACAGCCAGGGCAGGGCGCCGATGTGGTCCTCGTGGCCATGGGTCAGAAAGATGCCTTTGAGCTTGTGCTTGTTTTGGATCACATAAGTAAAATCGGGGATGACAACATCGATGCCCGGCATGTCGTCTTCAGGGAAGGCGATGCCGCAGTCGACGATAATCATTTCATCGCCGTATTCGTAGACGGTCAGGTTTTTGCCGATTTCGCGCATGCCGCCGAGGGGGATGACTTTTAGCAGTGGCGTGTTCGAAACGGCGGCAGGTTTAGCCGCGCGGCTGGGTGCCGTGCTCTTGTTGCTGCGTGTTTTTCGCCGCGGCGGCGCGGCCTGGGCCGGGCGGGCTGCGGGCGGCGCGGCAACGGCTTTTTTCACCGGTTTGGCAGCAACATTTTTCGCCGGCTTGGCAGCGGCATTTCTCGGAGTGGCTTTGGGCTGGGCAGATGGCTCCGGCTGCTCGGCAGCCGGGTTATCCTTGCGCCGGGGCGCTAACCGCGAGCGGCGTCGGTTCGGTTGTAAGGGCATATGTGGGTTTACCTCCAGAATTTGGTTTCATTCTTCCCCCTATCATAACACGAGCAGCTCCTGCTGAACAGTATGACGGCGTTTTTGCAGGCCAAATCGTCCGTTTTTGCACCGCAGCAACTGAATCCGGGCGGCAGCAAAGCGTCAGATGCTCTTGCATCAGGGTATTTTACATGTTAGAATACTCGCGTGCCAAAATTCTGACCGTAACGTCAAGCAGGGAGGTGAACGAACATGCCGAATATCAAGTCTGCCATCAAACGCACGAAGATCATTGCGAAGAAAACCGCTGCCAACAAGATGCAGAAAAGTAAAATCCGTACCCTGCTGAAAAAAACAGGTTCTGCCGTGGCGGATTCTGCGGAGAACGCCGGGGATCTCTCCCGTCAGGCCCAGACGGTTCTGGACAAGGCAGCAGCCAAAGGTTTTCTGCACAAGAATACCGCTGCCCGCAAGAAATCGAAGCTGGCCAAGGCTTTGGCGTCCAGCCAGAAATCCTGAGCGGACAAGCCCTATCGTGATATATAAAAGGAGCGCCCACCCGGACGCTCCTTTTTTCAATCTGGTTCCAATCAGCCTGGTTCCAATCAGCCGATCATGAAACGGTAGAAGGCTTTCTTGCCTTTGCGCACAACCGCTTCGCCCGACGAGAAGTCGTCGCCGGTCAGGCAATAGGTGACATCATTGAGCGGCTGCCCGTTCAGATAGAGACCGTTTTGTTGCATCAAGCGCCTGCCTTCGCCCTTGGATGGGATGAAACCGGCTTCTAAAAGCAGATCCAGCAGCGGTTTGGCGGCCAGGTCGGCGGCCTCCAGCCGGGACGTCGGCATGGTGTCGGACCGGCCATCGCCGCTGAAAAGGGCGGCGGCCTGCTCCGCGGCCTGGTCGGCGGCTTCTTTCCCGTGTACAATGGCGGTCACTTCCCAGGCCAGGCGCTTCTTGACATCGTTGATCGCCTCATCTTTCAAGGCGGCCATGGCCCGGATTTCATCCAGGCTGACGAAGGTCAGCAGTTTCAGGCAGTTGATGACATCCGCGTCATCGATGTTGCGCCAATACTGGTAGAAGTCGAAGGGCGGGGTTTTCTCCCGGTCCAGCCAAAGCGCGCCGCCGGCCGTCTTGCCCATCTTGACCCCGGCCTTGGTTGTGAGCAGCTGGAATGTCATGCCATAGGCTTCGGCCTGCTCCTTACGCCGGACCAGGTCGACGCCGGCCAGGATATTGGACCACTGGTCGTCGCCGCCCAGTTGCAGACGGCAGCCATAGCGCTGGTAGAGCACGAGGAAATCATAAGATTGCATCAGCATGTAGTTGAATTCGAGAAAAGACAGGCCTTTTTCCAGGCGCTGCTTGAAGCATTCGGCAGCCAGCATGCGGTTGACCGAGAACTGGGAGCCGATGTCGCGCAGAAACGTGATGTAGTTCAACTGACAGAGCCAGTCGGCGTTATCGACCATCAGGGCCTTGCTGTCGCCGAATTCGATCAGGATCTTCATCTGTTCGCGGAAACGGGTGACATTGGCTTTGATCGTGTCCTCATCAAGCACCTGGCGCAAGTCAGAACGCCCGGACGGGTCGCCGACCATGCCGGTTCCGCCGCCAAGCAGGACGATCGGGCGATGGCCGGCACGCTGCAAATGGGCCATGACCATCATCTGGATGAAATGGCCGACATGCAGGCTGTCTGCGGTCGGATCGAAGCCGATATAGAAGATGGCACCTGGCTGGGACAAGTATCGACGCACATCCTCTTCATGCGTCACCTGGGCAATGTAGCCCCGGTTCATCAACGTATCAAAGACATTTTCAGCCATGTGAACCACTCCTTTTCACGATAATTTACCTATTCTACTGCATGATGACTGGTGTGTCAAAATCGCGTCCGCCGGGCAGGCCGGCAGCCCCGTCCCACAGGTCGGCAGCCAACAGGTCCAGCTGGGCCATGCGCTGCATGACCGGCTCGCCGCCCCACTCCCGGAAGTCTGAGGCCCGGGTGACAATCGGCATGTCCGCCAAACGGCGCATCAGCTTGAGCAAGTAGCGGCCGCGCCGGCTGAAACCGAGTACCCGAATGTAGGTCGGACCGCCGGCCGCGTCAAACGCATCCAGATCGGCCTGGCTCAGTCCAGCCAGCATGGCCATCAGGGCGCGCTGGATCCGGGTGCGTGTGAAACGGCGTGTGGCGGCGTCTGCCAGCAGCCCCTGCCAGGATGAAACGGCTTTATCGCCGGGCTGCTGGGCTGCCGCAATCAGCCGTCGGGCCAAGCCTTCGCCCATGCCGGCGATGGCTTCCAATTCGTCCGGATCGCTGCTGCGCAGGCGCGCCAGGACTATGTTCTGCAGGCCATCCGGCCAGACCGGCCCCGGGCCTGCCTGAATCCGGGCCATCAGTTCAGCCAATGCCGGCACGGGCATCGCGTCGAGCAGGCGGTCGGCCAGGTCGGCCAGCCTTGGTGCATCCTCCTGCTTGTGCGCCTGGCGGACTGCCTCGCGGATGGCTGTGGCACTTGGCAGAACACCGGCGCCCGGTAAATGTGCCGCGCGGTCGTCCTGTCCGCGGCGCTGAATGGTCAGCGGCTGCAGCCGGGAGGACGGGAGGCTGGTCATCGCCTTGAGGTATTCGATGGCCAGGATGTTGTTGGGCTGGCCAAGCAGACCGGCCAGCTGCGGTGAACCGCTGACCCGTTCCAACGCCAGCTGGCGTGCCGCCGGAAAAGAGAGCCCTTCGTCCAGAAACGCGTGCAGGGCGCTCTGAAACGCGGCGGATTCCGGTACGAGATACGACACGGCCTGTTGCAGCCGTGCCAGGTCTCCGCACTCAGAGCCGAACACCAGCCGGCTGTCCAGTCCGGTCGCTTGCAGCAGCCGGACACCGCCGCGGGCAAAACGTTCGGCGCTGGCGCAGGCATACGCGAAAGGCAGTTCCAGAACCAGGTCGACGCCGGCGTCCAGGGCCATCCGCGTCCGGCTCCACTTGTCGGTTATGGCCGGTTCGCCGCGCTGGGTGAAGCAGCCGCTCATGGCGACCACGACGGCGCTGTCCGAACCCGTCAGGCGGCGCGCTTCCTGCAGCTGGTACTGGTGTCCCAGGTGCAGCGGATTATATTCGGCGATGATGCTGACGATGTTCATGAACCTGATTATAGCACGGTCCGCCTTTTGCGGCCCAGTTGTTTTTGATATGATAGACACATGGCCTGAAAGGCCAGGTCGACAGACCGGGAGGCATCAAGTCCGGCATGCATTCAGGACACGGCCGCGCAAAGCGAACAATCACTCTGGCAGCACTGGCTGGCCTTCTGGCAGCAGCCTTGTTTTTGGCGCTCAGCTTCTGGCAGAACTGGCTCTGGTTTGCCGAACCGGAACCGGTGCTGTCGGTAGCGATGCCCGGTGCGCTGTCGGAGAACTGTGCCGGCTGTGTGCTGGATTCAGACCTGCCGGACAAGCTTGAAGCACGTATGCGCCAGCTGCTGGCAGCGGACGGCCAGCTGCTGGCCTGGTACAAGCTGGCCGGAAGGACCGGTCAGCCTCCGGCGGTCACGTCTGACCTGGCCCTGGCCCTGGATCAGATCTATTATGGCCAATACCTGCTGGAGCAAGGCCGCCGCAAGGATTTTACGCAGTGGTGGTCGTCGTTCCAAGCCGGCTGGATCGCACCGGACGGGTCTTGCCGGATCAGCCGCGGCGATTCCGAAGCGGACATGTCACAGGATGGTCTGCGAACCCAGCTGGCCTTGGCCAGGCTGCTGGCCCAGAGTGTCTCGGTATGGCCGGATGCGGCACGTTACCGCCAGCTCGCCGATTTGTCGGACTGGCTGCTGCCCCGCCTGTCCGGCGCGGTGCCGACCGATAGCCTGGCAGCGGTCCCGTCTCCGGCGCCGATTCTGGATCCCGGTGCGACACCGACCCCCAAACCGCAGGTTACGCCATCGCCGGGCGCCGGACCAGCACGTGAGCTGGCCGTGCTGCGCCTGGCGTCCGTCGACTTGTTTGCCCTGGAGGCACTCGTCCAGGTTGATCCGGCCTGGCAAATCGTTTACGATGACTACCTGTCGCGCGTCGAAGCGGGTTATCTGGGCGACAGTCTGCCCCTGTACGCCTGGGCCTGGCAGCCGGACAGCGACGGTTATCTGCCGTTTGCCGGTTCGGTTCCGGCGATCGACACCTGCGAGGCGCTGCATGTCGTCTTGCATTTGTGCGAAGCGGGACGCGCTCCAGCCAAGAGCATCGCCTGGATCCGTGCGCAGCTGTTCAACCAGTCCGCCTTGTACACATCCTACCACCCGGGCCAGGGAACGCCTGTGGACCAGGCGGAGTGCCTGGCTGCCTATGCCCTGGCCGCGCGGATCGCCCGTATGACCGGAGACGAGTTGCTGTACCGGTCTGCGGTCGACCGCCTGCTCTGGCACCTGGCTACCAGCCAGACGAGTCCGGCCTTCTCGGCTGTTTTCCGCCAGGCTGACGATGGACAGGTTTTTGTGTGGGCCCGGGACAATATCTGGGCATTGCTCGCGCTCCGGTAAGCCAAACATTGAATTGCAGGATAAATGCCATCTGAATGAAACAATCACTGCCTGTACCTTTTGCATGATTATGCTACAATAGCTATTAAGTATGTACGGCAGCAGATCAGGCGCGTCCGTTTGGGACTCCGCCTGGTGTTGTCCTGAAAGGGGGACAGATCGGCATGGGGGAAATGATCGAACTGAAATCTGAACTTGACAAGCTGATCGCCAGGTTGGGCGGCGTGCTGGCTGCGCGCACGGTTCTCAACGACCAGGATGAGATTGTCGAGATTCATATTCTCAGCGACATGACCAAATCGCCAAAGCAACTGGTCCGCGATGTCCAATCGGCCATCATGGCGGCCTACGGCCTGGATATCGACTACAAGCTGATCAGCGTGGCCCAGGTCAACAGCAACATGGTCATGCCGGCGGTCCGCTATGAAGCGCGCCTGACGATCCGGCGGATTACGATCAGCCTCGACAGTAGCAACGTGGAGACGACGGTCATCCTGGCGCAGGGTGACAACCAGTTTGAGGGAACCTCGCGCAGCCCCGTGTCCAGCCGCAACCGGGTCCAGTCGGCGATCAACGCCTGCCTGGCTGCCCTGAAGAGCTACCTGGGCCCGTCGTACACCGTCAGCCTTCTGGACATCCAGCGCCAGACTGTCGCCGGCAACGAATGCTTTGTCGTGGCGCTGGCTTACACGGAACCGTTCCAGGAGACAACCCTGTACGGCATCGCTTCGATCAGCAGCCCGGACACCGAGATCCAGGCGGCCATCATGGCCGTCCTGTCAGCGCTGAACCGGCCCATCAGCAAACCGAAGAAACCTTCCTGAGAGATGGCGGGCATCTGGCCCGGCATCGATTGAATACGTGTGAAACGGCAGACCGGACAAGCGAAGCGGAACAACCTACCTGAATAGCGAAGAGGTAGAGACCAGCATGGGAGGTTGTTCAAAATGAAATTCAGAAAAGTGTTGGGTATTCTCGCTTCTCTGCTTGCGATGGTCCTTGCGACCGGTGCTCATTGGAGAATTATCTGAAAAATTCATTAACGGCTGCCGGCTGAGTCCGACAGCCACAGGGAAAGCCGGTCTGCCTTTTCATGAACCTCACAGCCGGACATCGCGCAGGCAGGTGCGAAGCATACTGATGAGAAAAACAGCGACAGCATACAACATCCTTTGCATCCTGGCAGGACTGGGGTCGCTCACCTACCTGACTGTTCGAGATGCCGACCATCTTGGTTTATATGTGGCCGGCATCGTCTTTTTTTCTTTGCTCGGCGTCATTGCCGAATCCCAGAGCCTGGCCATCGACGAAGACAAGGCGATATCGATCGCCTTCGCCATCGACATCAGTGCCCTGTTGCTGTTTGGCTTGACCGCCGCTGCCTGGGTCTCTTTCTGCACGGCATTTTTCTCAGTCATGGATTTCGGGCGCGGGCGCAAAGAGCATGTCCTGAACACCCCGATTCTGAAAAGCCTGATGAACGCGTCCAATTACATCCTGTCGATCCTGGCCTGCGGCCTGGTTTATGAAAAGCTGGGCGGCCGGTACATGGTCGATACCAGTCCGCAGGGCATCGAGGCCAGTTTCCTGCAGATCGCGCATGACCTGCCGGCGATTTTTCTCGGCCTTATCGTCTATGTCCTGGTCAACACCTTGATGATCATGTTCTATTTCTATTTTCTGACCGGACCCCGGCCCGGCTTGATGCTGGAATGGCTGCACATTTTCCGCTGGTCAGTCCTGAGCATGATCCTGATCGGCACGCTGGGCGTCTTCCTGACCGCCGTCTACCATGCCCTCGGCTTCCTGGCCGTCCTGCTTTTTTTCGCCCCGTTCATGCTCTTCCGCTACGCCTATGTCGGCTTCACCTCGATCCGCAAGGGGTACATCGACACGATCAAGGCCTTCTCAGCTGCGCTGGAAGCCAAGGACACCTACACCATCGGCCATGCCCGCCGTGTCGAAAAGTATTGTGAGATCATCGCCAATGAAATGCACCTGTCAGCAGACCGGACCAAAGTTCTCAAATACGCCTCGCTGCTGCACGATATCGGTAAAATCGGCATCAGCGAATCAATCCTGAACAAAAAGGACCGGCTGACCGACGCCGAGTACGAAGAGATCAAGAAACATCCGGTCATCGGGGCCCAGATGCTGGGGGATATCCAGTTCCTCAAGCGCGAGGTCAAAATCATCCGGGCCCACCACGTCCATTACGACGGCAGCGGCTACCCCGCTGACGCCGGTGAAGAAAGCAAGATGCTGGAGGCCCAGATTCTATGCGTGGCGGACTCCTTTGACGCCATGACCTCAGACCGGGCTTATCGCGCCGCCATGTCCCTGGAAGAGGCCATCGACGAACTGCAGCGCAATGCCGGCAGCCAGTTCGCCCCCGAAGCAGTCAATGCTTTTATCCGTGGCCTGGAACGCATGCGCAGCAAGAATGAGCTCCATGATTTTCTTAAACACTAATCAGCGGTTATCTGACCGCGCGGGCCACCTGTCATGATCCTGGCAGCCTGCCTGCTGGGCGTTGTGCTCGGTCTTTTGGCCGGCGGCCGCTGGCGCAGCATCTGGTGCAAGCGCTTCCGCGTCTGGCCGCTGCTTTTCCTGTCGCTGTTCTGCGAATGGCTGCTTGCCTCCGTTCGGGTGCAAACGTTCCTGGTCCGGTTCGATCAGCCGCAGCTTCTGCGGGCGCTGCTGGCCGTTCTCCAGTATGGCCTGGTTTCTGTTTTTCTGGCCAGAAACTGGCGTAAGCCGGGCCTGCTGGCCGTGCTGGCCGGGTCCTTGCTGAACGGCCTGGTCATCGTGGCCAACGGCGGCCGCATGCCCGTCGGGTCAGCGATCAGCCGGTTCGGTGCTGAGGCCCTCGACAAGCTCAGCCAGGTGCCGCATTATTTTGCGGCCGGCGGGCAGGAGCCCCTGTTGTTCTTTGCCGACCTGATCCCGTTTGCCGGCTACATGATCAGCGTCGGGGACATCCTGATCGCCCTCGGGCTGTTCTTGCTGGGCCTTTACCTGCCTTTCCGGCTGGTGCGCCCAACCCAGACTCTGGCCAAACCCTGAAAAATCTTCCAGAGCGGTTGAACTGGCACATGACATCCGTTATACTGAGGGGCGGACATGAAGCTTGCGAGAAAAGAGGAATAATTATGGGTTTCATCGATACGATTGTCAGCCGCGCCAAACAGAATAAGAAGACCATCGTTCTGCCTGAATCATACGATCCGCGCATCATCGAGGCCTGCGCCAAACTGCTGGATCAGGACATCGTCCGCGTCGTCATGATCGGCGACCGGACCCGGATCGAAGCCGTTGCGCCGCAGTGGGACATCTCAGGGGCACGCTTTGTCGACCCGGAAACCAGCCCGCTGGCCGAGCCGTTTGCCAACGCCTTCTGTGCGCTGCGCAAAGCCAAGGGCATGACACTGGAAAAAGCCCGCGACTTGATGCGCGATCCGCTCTATTTCGCGGTCATGATGGTCAAGCAGCGGGAAGCCGACGGCATGGTGGCCGGCGCCATCAACAGCACCTCAAACACGCTGCGCCCTGCGTTGCAGATCCTGAAGACCGCACCCGGCACCAAGATCGTATCCGCCTTTTTCATGATCATTGTGCCTGACTGCCCCTATGGCCTGGACGGCACCTTCCTGTTTGCCGACAGCGGCCTGGTGGAAAACCCGGACGCGGACCAGCTGTCTGAGATCGCCCTTTCGTCCGCACGGACGTTCCGGCTCCTGACCGGCGGGGAACCCCATGTCGCCATGCTGTCCTATTCCACCTACGGAAGCGCTAAAAGCGAACTAACCGAAAAGGTGATTGAGGCGACGCGCCTGGCCAAGCAGAAAGCGCCTGACCTGAGTCTCGACGGGGAACTGCAGGTTGACGCGGCCCTGGTCGAGCAGGTTGCCAAGAGCAAGGCGCCCGGCAGTATGGTCGCGGGGAAGGCCAATGTCCTGATCTTTCCCGATCTCAATTCGGGCAACATCAGCTACAAGCTGGCTCAGCGCCTGGCCAGGGCCGAAGCCTACGGCCCAATCACACAGGGCATCGCCCGGCCGGTCAACGACCTGTCGCGCGGCTGTTCTGCCGATGACATCGTCGGTGTTGCCGCCATTACGGCGGTCCAGGCCCAGGATATCGACTGATCAGGCGGCAGGGGAACCTGCCGCTCTTCATGGAGGAGAGAAAATGAACGTCTTGGTCATCAACGCGGGAAGTTCCTCGTTGAAATATCAGTTCCTGAACGCGGAAACAGCCGCCGTCCTCGCGCGCGGCGGGGCCGAGCGCATCGGCCTGAAGGATGCCTTTATCAAGCATAGCCTGAATGGCGCCGACCCCCTGACACTGGTTATCGATCTGCCGGACCACAAAGTGGCGGTCCAGGCGGTGCTGGACGCCCTGACCTCCGACCAGCACGGCGTGATCAAGAGCATGAGCGAGATCGACGCCGTCGGCCACCGGGTGGTGCACGGCGGTGAAAAGTTCGCCTCATCGGTCCTGATCACCCCCGAGGTCAAGAAGGCGATCCGTTCCTGTTTCGACCTGGCACCGCTGCATAACCCGCCCAACATGACCGGTATCGAAGCCTGCGAAGAGGCGATGCCGGGCGTACCGCAGGTGGCGGTGTTTGACACGGCTTTTCACCAGACCATGCCGCGTAAGGCCTACATGTACGCCTTGCCCTATGCGCTTTACGAGAAACACGCCATCCGCCGCTATGGCTTTCACGGCACCTCGCACGCCTATGTTTCCCAGCGCGCGGCTGCCGTGCTGCATAAACCTTATGAGAGCCTGAAAATCATCACCTGCCATCTCGGCAACGGCGCCTCGATCGCCGCGATCCGCAACGGACGCTGCATCGACACCTCCATGGGCCTGACCCCGCTGGCCGGGATCTGTATGGGGACGCGCTGCGGTGACATCGACCCGGCGATCGTGACTTTCCTGCAGGAAAAAGAAGGTCTGGATGCCCACGCGATCGATGACCTGCTTAACAAGAAATCAGGTGTCATGGGCCTCTCGGGCGTCAGCAGCGACTTCCGAGACCTGTACGCCGCTGCCGGCGAAGGCCACAAACTGGCGTCACTGGCACTCGATATGTTTAAATACCAGTGCCGCAAATACATCGGTGCCTATGCGGCCGCCATGGGCGGCGTCGATGCCGTCGTCTTCACGGCCGGCATTGCCGAAAACACGCCCGACATCCGCCTGGGGGCCTGCGACGGGCTCACCTACATGGGCATCACGATCGACGCGTACAAGAACAATGCTGTTAAGGCGCGCGAAGCCGTCGTCTCGACCGACGATTCGCCGGTCAAGGTGCTGGTCATCCCGACCAACGAGGAGCTGGCGATCGCCCGCGAAACCGCCCGCGTCTGCGGCATCGCGATCTGACCCGGCTTGACAAAGGCCGGACCGATGGCGTATGCTTTCGCTAACAGCCTGTGATGGGAATGAGATCCGGATTAAGCTCCAGAGAGGGGATGGCTGCTGCAAGTCCCTGCTGAAACCGGATCGTCCCGCCCCGGAGGCTCTGCCGTGAGGCAGCCGGCTGGCCCCGATATCGGCCGTTAAAGCGGACGCACACCTGCGTCAAACTGGGTGGTACCGCGGATTTTGGTTAAGAACCCGAATTCGTCCCGGCAGTCAACTGCCGGGATTTTTTACGTCAAGGAGGGATAAGAAATGGCTGACCAGGCAAAAAAAGTGGAAGCGATTACGGCTATCGATGTCGACTTCACACAATGGTACACCGATGTGGTTCTCAAAGCAGAGCTGATCGATTATTTTTCCGTCAAAGGCTGCATGATCCTGCGCCCCTACGGCTATGCCATCTGGGAGAACATCCAGAAAGGCCTCGACGGGATGTTCAAGGCCACCGGACACGAGAATGTGGCGATGCCGCTGTTCATTCCGGAGAGCCTGCTGCAGAAAGAGAAGGACCATGTCGCGGGGTTTGCGCCTGAGGTGGCCTGGGTAACCCAGGGCGGCAGCGAGACGCTGACAGAGCGCCTTTGTGTCCGGCCGACATCCGAAACGCTGTTCTGCGACCACTATTCGCGGGTGATCCAGTCATGGCGTGACTTGCCCAAGCTTTACAACCAGTGGGTCTCGGTCGTGCGCTGGGAGAAAACGACGCGTCCGTTCCTCAGGACCACCGAGTTCTACTGGCAGGAAGGCCACACGGCGCATGCCACGGCCGAAGAAGCGAAGGTCGAGACCCGGCGCATGCTGGACGTGTACGCGGATTTCTTCCGCGACTATCTGGCCATCCCGGTCATCAAGGGCCAGAAAACCGAAAATGAGAAATTCGCCGGCGCGGTCGACACCTACACGATCGAAGCCATGATGCATGACGGCAAAGCGCTCCAGTCTGCGACCAGCCATTATTTCGGCGACGGGTTTGCCCGTGCCTTCGACATCCAGTATTCGGATCGCAACAACCAGCTGCAGTATGTCCACCAGACCTCCTGGGGCTTGTCGACGCGATCGATCGGCGCGATCATCATGGTGCATGGCGACGACAGCGGCCTGGTCTTGCCGCCGCGTGTCGCACCGGTTCAGGTCGTGGTCATCCCGATTGCCGCGCACAAACCCGGCGTCCTGGAAAAAGCCCAGCAGATCCAGTCCCAGTTGAGCGCGTCGTTCAGGGTTAAACTGGACAGCAGCGACAAGATGCCCGGCTGGAAATTCAGCGAGTACGAGATGAAAGGGGTTCCGCTCCGCCTGGAGCTCGGCCCCCGCGACCTGCAGCAGAACCAGTGCGTGGCCGTGCGCCGGGACAGCGGTGAAAAGATGGTGTTGTCGCTGGATAACCTGGCTGCCGATGTTGCGGTGCTGCTTGACCAGGTGCACGATGGCTTGTACCAGAAGGCGCAGGGCAGCCTTGCCAGCCGCATCCGTGACGCTGCCGACAAAAACAGCCTGTCCGACCTCATTGCGAACAAGCCTGGATTTGTCAAGGCGATGTGGTGCGGCGATGCCGCCTGCGAACAGCAGATCAAGGAGGAGACCGGCGCGACGGCCCGCTGCATCCCCTTCGAACAGGAAACGGTCGCCGAAACCTGTGTCTGTTGCGGCCGTCCGGCGCATCACATGGTGATCTGGGGCAAAGCCTACTGATCAGGCGCTGGAAGCGGCCAGTCGAAAACCGGATCGGTCCAGATTTTCCGGCCGGCCAGGGCGGCCAGCGGACCGGTGCATGTGGGCAGGAAAAGCAAGGTGACTGCCCATAGCTGCTGGCGACGGCGCGAAGCCGCGGCGCCTTGCAGCCCCCTGTTGAAGGCGTTGCGGCCATATTTGCCGTCGCCAAGCAGCGGATGGCCGATATGGGCCAGGTGGGCCCGGATTTGGTGTGTCCGCCCGGTTACCAGCTCAATCTCGAGCTGGGCCACATCCGACCCGTCCGGACCTGCCTGGGCAAAAATTCGGATCACGCGATACCGTGTCACAACCGGCAGGTCGCCGGGCTGTTTCTGGTTGTGCAGGTAGACCATGCTTTGCCCGGCCTGCTTTTCCAGATAGCCCGTCAGTTCCAGCATGCGGCTGCCGTCGTGGCAGCGCATCGCGCGGCCCTGGTCCGGTACGCCCCTGACCAGGCAGGCGTAGCGCTTGACCACCGCGCCCTGCTGCATCTGGCGGCGGATATCCAGACAGAGATCCGGATGGGCAGCCAGCAGCAGCAGTCCCCCGGTCTGACGGTCCAGGCGGTGGCACAGGCAAGCCTGTGGCCAGTTCAGATCGGCCTGCACCTGCTCCAGCAAGCCCGGTTCGCCGTCCGGTCCGGCAGAAACCGCCAGGCCGGGCTGTTTGTTGACGATGAGGAGCTGATCCGTCTGATGGACAACCTGGTACAAGGCCGGACGGGAAACCTTGCCGGTCCGCTCAGGCAGTCCGTAGAGCGACACCTGATCGCCGCGTGAGACCGCCTGATCCGCGCGCGGCCGCTTGCCGTTCAGCTTGATGTCCCGTTTACGCAGAGCCTGGAAGACCGCTGCGCTGCTTAAGTCCGGCCGGCGCCGTAAAATGACGCGAACCAGCGACTTGCCGGCTTCCTCTGGCGTGATCTCGAATGTGAAAACTTGATCCATAAAGGCCATCCTGATCTTTTTTTCTTATTGTACCAGCATTTGCCTCGTTGCATACCCCATTTCGCCTTTGCTTGCCCGGGTATGGGCGTGCGGTATAATAGACTTAGGAAAAAGGGCTGCCGCATCAGTTCCAGAAGCATGAGAACCCTGTTAGCGCAGCCTGAGGGAGGATGCCATGCTGGATTGTTTCGATCTGACCGGAAAAACCGCCCTGGTCACCGGGGCCAGCAAAGGACTCGGCTTTGTCTTTGCCAAGGCGCTGGCCCAAGCCGGCGCATCGCTGTTTATCACGGCCAGAAGCGAGGAAGAGCTTCGGGCCAATGCCCGGGCCGTCGCCGAACTGGGCGCACCCTGTGACTGGATGGTCATGGACATCACCCGCGAGGACGATGTCGCCGAGATGGTCAGACGATGCGTCGATCGTTTCGGACGCATCGACATACTGGTCAACAACGCGGCCTGCGGCCGGCACAACGTACCGCCCCAGGATGTTTCCAGGCAGGACTGGGACCGGGTCATCGAGACCAACCTGACTGGTTCCTTTCTCTGCGCGCGCGAAGTCGGCAAGCAGATGATCGGCCAGAAGGGCGGCAAGATCATCAACCTGGCCTCGATGTCCGGCCTGATCATCAACAAGGGCGTGCACGGCGGTTCCTACGACATCTCCAAGCACGGTGTCATCGGCCTGACGCGTGCGCTGGCCGTCGAATGGGCCCCGCACAACATCCAGGTCAACGCCCTGGCGCCCGGCTACATCATGACCCAGATCAACCGCGATTTCTTTGCCGACCATCCGGAAACGCTGCAGCAGTTCATCGACCTGACGCCAGTTGGCCGGATCGGACAGCCGGAAGACCTGGAAGGTGCGATTGTGTTCCTGGCATCCCGGGCGTCTGATTTCATGGCCGGCTCGGTCCTGGTGATCGACGGCGGGTACACCTGCTGGTAATGCGGCCACGTTTGCCAACCGGCTGCTCTTGCGCTAAACTGGTAAAGATTTCGCGATGCACGACGGAGGTTTTTCATGGCCCGTTCAGTCATGGTCATTTTTGGCGGCGTTTCCACCGAGTACCTGGTTTCGCTGCGATCGGCATATAACATCATCGGCGGCCTGCGCGCGGCAGGCTTCAAGGTCATCCCGGTCGGTATCGCACCCGACGGGACCTGGCTGCGCCACCTGGGGTCTGACGAGGCGATTCTGGAAGACCGCTGGCAGGAACAGACCCTGCGCGACCAGGCGATGCCCGTCCGTTCGCCGCGGGATTTCATCACGGCGCTCTGCGGCTGCCAGCCGGACTGCATCTTCCCGGCGGTACACGGCATCAACTGCGAGGACGGCGCCCTGCAGGGACTGCTGACCTTGAGCGGCATCCCGTATGTCGGCTGCAAGGTGCTATCTTCTGCCGCCTGCATGGATAAAGTGCACGCCAGGAAGCTGTTCCGGGCGGCGCGTCTGCCCCAATGCCCGTATGTCGCCGTCACCCGTCGCGACATCGCGGCCAGGCCGCAGGCGATCCAGGCGCGCGTGGCTAAAATCTGCGGGTATCCCTGCTTTCTCAAGCCCAGTAACGGCGGCTCTTCGGTCGGAACATGCAAAGTTGAGCGGGAAGCCGACCTGCTGATGGCTCTGGAGCAGGTCAGCCAATATGACCCGACTGTGCTGATCGAGGCTTTTGTCGATGCCCGTGAAATCGAGGTGTCGATCATCGGCCGGGACCGGCCGCGCACCGGCTGGATCGGCGAGATCGACACCAGCAACAGCGCGGCATATTATGACTACGAAGCCAAGTACTTCCGGGACGACGGCGCCCGGATCCTGATGCCGGCCCAGCTGGAAGAGCCAGTCAGACGCAAGATCCGCCGCCTGGCGCTCAAGGCATATAAAACCATGGGCTGCACCGGCCTGGCGCGGGTCGACTTTTTTCTTGACCGCCAAAGCGGCGCGGTCTACCTCAACGAGATCAACACCTTGCCCGGATTCACCCCGATCAGCATCTTCCCCAAGGCCTTTGCTGCGGCGGGCATGGACATGCCCAAGCTGGTCGCACGCCTGTGCCGCCTGGCCATGCAGGAATCCGAGCAGTCTCGCCGTCTGGAGCATGTATGAGCACACCGATGAACAAACGCCCGATCGGCGTATTTGATTCCGGACTGGGCGGGTTGACGGTGCTGAAGGCGCTCATGGCCCGGCTGCCGCACGAAGATACGATCTATTTCGGCGATTCGGGGCGGGCGCCCTACGGCAGCAAGTCGGCCGACACGGTCACCAAATTTTCGCTGCAGAACGCCCGCTTTTTGCTTGAGCAGCAAGTCAAGATGATCATCATCGCCTGCAACACAGCCAGTTCCAGAGCGTATGACGCGGTCAGCGCCATGGCCGGATTGCCGGTGATCGAGGTCATCGGCCCCGGTGCCAGGACAGCAGCGCTCGTGACGAGAAACAGGCGGATCGGTGTGATCGGAACGCGCGGCACGGTGGAGAGCCAGGTGTATCCAGCGGCGATTCGCCGCTGCCTCGAGGGCCCCGCGGAAATCTACCAGCAGGCCTGTCCGCTCTTTGTCAGCCTCGCCGAAGAAGGCTGGTGGGACCTGCCGGTCACCTCCGACATCGCCCGCATCTACCTTGAACCGCTGCTCGCCCGCGGCATCGACACCCTGGTTCTCGGCTGTACCCATTATCCGCTGCTCAGCAACGTGATCACCGCCACGGCAGGCCCTGATGTCCGCCTTGTCAATGCCGGCGGTCCGATTGCGTCCATCGTTGCGCAAACCCTGGAGCAGATGGGCCTCAAAAATGACAGCCATTTGCCAGGTCAGCATGTTTACTACACCAGTGACAGCGTGGAGCAGTTCACGTTGTTGGGCAGCGCTTTTCTTGACGAGCCCGTTGAGCAGGCCTGCCGGATCGACATCGAACGCTATTGATCTTGCCGGGTATTTGCCGAACCGGGCAGTTCAGAAAGGATCGGAACCGATGCAACCCAATGTGCTCCTGACGATCAGCGGCCGGCAATGGAGCGGCGACGAAGACCCCCAGGTCACGAAACTGACTACGGAGGGCCGGCTGTCACGCCATGCTGACGCCTGGCATATCGTATACGACGAAAACCCGGCGACAGGCATGGAGGGGACCCGCACAACCCTGCAGATCTTCGACGACGGGATCGTGGCGCTGGCCCGAACCGGCACACACGCGATGCGCCTGACATTCCAGACCGGCAACCGCCACATCACGCGGATGAACACGCCCTACGGCGACCTGGATGTCGCCGTCTATACCAGTCTTGTCCAGAGCCGGATCAGCCAGGAGGGCGGCTTTATCCGCCTCGGCTATTCGATCGATTTTCATCACCACGACCACGTGAACACGCGCCTGGATGTCGCTATTCGCCAGTTGACGCATTAGGAGGGGATCACATGCAGGAATTCAGAATCGACAGCCAGCACGCCAGCAGCCTTCTGCCGGACGGGCATGACTGGACCCTTGCCTGGCATGACGAATTTGACGGGCCGGAACTGGATACATCCAAATGGGGATTCCGCCGCCATTTCTGGGGGAAACGCTTCGCGACGTTTGCCGGCGAAGAGGCCATCCGCTTCGACGGCAAGAGCAACATTGAACTTCACCTGATCCGCCAGGGCGACGATTACGCGGCGCCGCTTCTCCAGACCGGCTCGCTGACCTGGGACATGCCCAAAGACAACCAGGGTTTCTGGCCATTCGGGCGTTATGAACAGCCGCGTTTCCTGCATCGCTACGGCTACTATGAGTGCCGCTGCCGGCTTCAGCGCCAGCCCGGCTGGTGGAGTGCCTTCTGGCTCCAGGCCCCGGGCATCGGTGCGACCCCTGATCCCGGCGCGTCCGGGGTCGAGGTCGACATCATGGAAAGCTTTAAGCCAGGGGAGGTCATCTCGCACGCCCTGCACTGGAACGGGTACGGCAAAGACCACCTGGGCATGCACAGCAACGGGATGGCCAGCATCGACCACGACCGCGACATCGTTCGCTTGTCTCTCGACGACGATCACTATTTTGGCGTGCACTGGGCGCGAGACGGCTACACCTTTTACATCGACGGCCGGCAAAGCGGCCGGAAATTGACCGATGCCGTTTCCCACACCGACCAGTTCATCCTGCTGCACGGCGAATGCAAAGGCTATCGCAAGGATGGCAAGCCCTGCGAGGATGTCAAGCGCGTCGTTCTGCCGGAAGCGTTTATCGTAGACCATGTTCGCGTTTTCGATGAGGAGGTGTAGTTGACAGGCGGGCGATTCTATTAGATAATATTGTTCGCGTCTGTGGAGGTGCCCGATGCTGATTGATATTCACGCTATATCACATGGCAGAGCCGCCTCTGTTGAAATTGAAACGGAAATTCCGGCACAAGAGCTGGCCGTTTCCTTACAGGAGATCCATGTCGACCGCCCTGCCCGTTTTCAGGGCCGTCTGACAGCCGCCGGCGATGGCGTCATCGAACTGGATGGAACGCTGACGACGACGATGGCCGGGCTTTGTGCCCGTTGCCTGGTTCCGGTGACGCAGCCTGTTGTGGTCGATGTCGCGGAAACATTCCGCCCCGGTGTGACACCGGACGGGACCGAGGCAGCCGACGGCAGCTATGGCTACCGGGGCTTTGCGCTGGATCTTCTGCCGCCTGTGCGGGACAACCTTGTCCTGGCCCTGCCGCAGCGTTTGCTTTGCCGGGAGGATTGCCAAGGCTTATGTCCTGTTTGCGGGGCGGACCGGAACCAAACGGCCTGCGGCTGTGCCACAGCTGAAGAGAATGATTAGCGAACCGCCGGCATAACGGCGAACCTGACGGAGGTGTAAGGAATGGCAAACCCAAAACGAAAATGGTCCAAGGCCAGAACTGGCCGGGCTCGTTCCAACTGGAAGCTGAGTGTTCCCAGACTGATCGAGTGCCCGCGGTGTCATACGCTGAAAATGCCGCACAAGGTGTGCAAGACGTGCGGTTATTACGACGGCAGACAAGTCATTACGGTTGCAAAGGACAAGGAAAAAGTTTCCTGACCTATCCTGGCCGTATGGTTGGTCCACTGATGCAGCGGGGATGACAACATGCTCGCTGCTTTTTGTGTTGACAGAGCATGGGCAGGGCAAGGGTCTTGGTGAATACGCATGATGGAGCCAGAAGAACATTTGATCAGCGCGGTCGAGCCCGACAGCATCGCGTCGGACCTGGGCATACAGCCCGGTGACTTTTTGCTGCGCCTGGACGGGGACACGCTGATCGACATCTTTGACTACCGCCTGCGCCAGCTGAAAAGCGAGCTGCTGCTGACCGTTCGCCAGCACGGCCGCGTAACCGAGTATGAGATCGAAAAAGACGAAGACGAGGATATCGGCCTTTCATTCGCCAACCCGATGCTGCAGGACTGCACGTCCTGTTCCAACCACTGCCTGTTCTGTTTTATCGACCAGCTGCCAGGAGGAATGCGCGCCAGTCTCTATTTCAAAGATGACGACCTGCGTATGTCTTTTCTCAACGGCAATTACGCGACGCTGACAAACCTTTCGGATGAAGCCCTGGACCGGCTGATCGGCTACCGTTTTTCGCCGATGAACATCTCGGTTCACACCACCAATCCGGTTTTGCGCCAGAAGATGATCCGCCATCCCCGTGCCGGGATCCTGATGGAGCAGCTCCGGCGGATCGCCGACGCTGGCCTTCAGATCAACAGCCAGATCGTGCTGTGCCCAGGCCTTAACGACGGCGCTGAACTGGACCGGACCCTGGCCGACTTGCTTACGCTTGGCGAGGCGGTCGGCAGCATTGCCCTGGTGCCGGTCGGCATCACGCGCTATCGCCGGCAGAACCGCCTATACGCCTTGGAGCCTTATCGCGCCGATCAGGCCCGGGCTGTCCTGGAACAGACCCAGGCCGTTCAGCAGCGCATGCTGACCCAAAGAGGAACGCGCCTGCTGTACGCCGCAGACGAATTCTACCTGACAGCCGGCATCCCCCTGCCGCCTGCCGCCGATTACGAGGACTTCCCCCAGCTGGAAAACGGGGTGGGCATGGCGGCGCTGCTGCGGGCCGACCTTGACGAAGGCCTGGCTGCGCCGGATCCGGTGCCGGCTGACATCGCCTGGCGCGCGGTGCCGGCTGACTTCATGGGACGCGAAGGTCCGACGGCGCTCCTGTTGGCGACCGGGACAGCTGCGGCAGACCTGCTTCAGCCCTATTCCGACGCCATGGGCCGGCGCTGCGGCCTGCCGGTGCACGTCGAGGCTGTTGCCAATCATTTTTTCGGCGAAACCGTGACCGTGGCGGGGCTGCTGACCGGCCGAGACCTGGCCGAACAGCTTGCCGAGCCGATCAGACGCCTGGAGCGAGCCGGACTGCAGCCGCTGCTGCTGCTGCCTTCCAGCATGTTCCGTTCCGATGCCCCCGTCATGCTTGACGAAACAACCGTTCAGTCGCTGAGCGACCGGCTCAAGGTTCCGGTCCTGGTCAGCCGCCCGGACGGTAAAGCCCTGGTCGGCTTGCTCGATCAGCTGGCTGATAAGAAGGAGGATAACCGCCATGTCTAGACCGATCGTGGCGATTGTCGGCCGGCCGAATGTCGGCAAATCAACGCTGTTCAACTATATGGCCGGGACACGTTTGTCCATTGTTGACGACACCCCCGGTGTCACCCGCGACCGGATTTACACCGAATCCGAATGGCGCGGCCGCGTTTTTTCCCTGATCGATACCGGCGGTATCGAGCCGAACACCCAGGACCAGATTCTCAAGTCGATGCGCGCCCAGGCTCAGACCGCCATCGATACGGCGGATGTGATCATTTTCCTGGTCGATCTCAAGACCGGCCTGACCGCTGACGACCAGGATATCGCAACGCTCTTGCGCCAGTCCGGCAAACCGGTCGTTGTCGCTGTAAACAAAGCCGACCAGATCGGCGAGGTGCCGGCAGAAGCCTACGAGTTCTACAACCTGGGCCTGGGCGAGATTTTCGCCATCTCGGCCGAACATCGCCTGGGTGTCGGGGACTTGCTGGATGCTGTCCTCGACCTCTTTCCAGCCCCAGAAGATGCGGATGAAGCCGCGGAGCGCATCCGGGTCGCCGTTATCGGCAAGCCCAATGCCGGCAAGTCCTCGTTGATCAACACGCTGCTGGGCGAAAACCGCCTGATCGTTTCCGATGTGCCGGGCACGACCCGGGATGCCGTCGACACACAGCTGGACAATGTCTTCGGCTCCTACACCTTGATCGATACCGCCGGCCTGCGCAAAAAGAGCCGCATCGACTCGTCGATCGAGAAGTACAGCATGATCCGTTCGCTGGCGGCCATCGAACGCGCCGATGTCTGCCTGATCCTGATCGACGCGACACAAGGCGCCACCGAACAGGACACCAAGGTCGCCGGATTCGCCCACAACAAGGGCAAGGCATCGATCCTGATCATCAACAAGTGGGACTTGGTCGAAAAGGAAACCGGCACCCTGGAAGATTGGCAGAACCAGCTCCGCACCACCTTTGCGTTCATGCCCTATGCCCCCATCCTCTCGTTATCCGCCAAAACAGGCCAGCGCGTCCAGAAGCTGTTTGCCTTGATCAACGACGTCTACGCCCAGGCCGGCCGGCGCCTGACCACCGGCATGGTCAACGACCTGCTGACCGAAGCGGTCGCCATGGTGCCGACACCCCAGGACAAGGGCCGCCATCTCAAGATCTACTACGGGACACAGGTTGGCATCCGCCCGCCGCAGATCGCCCTTTTCATCAACGACCGCGACCTGATGCACTTCTCCTATGAACGTTATCTCGAAAACCAGCTGCGCAAGCAGTTCGGTTTTACCGGAACCCCCATCTGGTTCCTGCTCCGGCCCAAGGAAGAGAAGACCTGAGCCGGACCGGCCAGAAACACGATCAGAAACGCCGCCCCGCCGTCAACAGGAAATCAGCGCGCATGTTCCCCCTTCGGACTGGCTGCCGTGCCAGTCCGGCAGCACAAGGGAGCCATCGACGACAGACCATCCAGCAGCGGCATACCAGGAAGGACTAAGACAAGCACGTGATCAAACAAATGAACCAATTGCGCAATGTAGCCATCATCGCCCATGTCGACCATGGCAAGACGACGATCGTCGACGCCCTGCTCCGGCAGAGCGGCATCTTTCGGGAAAATGAACAGGTGGTCAACCAGGTTATGGATTCCAATGACCTGGAGCGCGAGCGCGGCATCACCATCCTGGCCAAGAACACCGCCATCCGCTACGGCGACACGCGCATCAACATCGTCGATACGCCCGGCCATGCCGATTTCGGCGGCGAAGTCGAACGGATCCTCAAGATGGTCGACGGGGTCTTGCTGGTCGTCGACGCATACGACGGCCCGATGCCGCAGACACGGTTCGTTTTGCGCAAGGCCCTGGAGATGCATCTCATTCCCATCGTCGTGATCAATAAAATCGATCGGCCGGATGCGCGGCCGATGGAGGTCCTGGACCTGGTCCTGGAGTTGTTCATCGAGCTGGGCGCCACGGACAATCAGCTCGACTTTCCGGTCATTTACGCGTCCGGGCGGTTCGGTCTGGCCAGCGCTGACCTGCAGCAGCTCCTCGATGCGCTTATGCATCCAGCCGATACGGAAGAGGTCGGCTTCCACGCCCTGCTGGAGACGATTGCCACCGCCGTTCCCTGTCCGCAGGGCGATGACGAACTGCCGCTCCAGCTGCTGGTTTCCAATATCGATTACGACAACTATATCGGCCGGATCGCCATCGGACGCGTCGAACGCGGCCTTGTTACAAGAGGTCAGAACGTCGTGCTGTGCGGATATGATGATGGCTCGTTGCAAAACGCCAAGATCGTCAAACTGTTCCGGTTTGAGGGCTTGCGGCGTATTGAGATCGAGACGGCGTCGGTCGGGGAGATCGTCTGTGTGGCAGGCATACCGGAAGTCAACATCGGTGACACGATCTGCGATCCCGGCCATGCGGAACCGCTGCCGTTTGTCACCATCGACGAACCGACCATCGCGATGACCTTCAGCGTCAACGACAGCCCCTTCGCCGGACGGGATGGCCGCTACGTCACCTCGCGCCATTTGCGGGAGCGGTTGTTCCGCGAAATGGAAACCAATGTCTCGATGCGGCTGGAAGAGACCGATACGACTGAATCGTTTGTCATCAAGGGCCGCGGTGAGCTGCATCTGTCGATCCTGATCGAGACGATGCGCCGCGAAGGGTACGAGTTCCAGGTCTCCAAGCCCAAAGTCATCGTCAAGGACGTCGAGGGCGTCCTGTCCGAACCGGTTGAGCTGGTCCTGGTCGATGTGCCTGAGTCATTTGTCGGCACCGTAATCGAGAAGCTCGGTTCGCGCCGGGCGGAGCTCGTCACCATGATGCCGCCGGAAAAGGGCTATGTCCGCATGGAGTTCAAGATCCCCTCGCGGGGCCTGATCGGCTACCGGTCCGAGTTTTTGACCGACACCAAGGGCAATGGTATAATGAACAGCATCATCGCCGGATTTGAACCGTGGAAGGGTGAGATCGAGACCCGCAGCCATGGCGTCCTGACGGCTTGGGAAAGCGGCGACGCCGTCGCTTATGGTCTCTACAACGCGCAGGAGCGGGGCAACTTGTTTATCGGACCCGGCACGCCGGTTTATGAGGGCATGATCGTCGGAACAAACCCCAAGAGCGAGGACATCATGGTCAACGTCTGCAAACGCAAGCATGTGACGAACATGCGGGCATCCGGATCGGACGACGCCCTGCGGCTGTCACCGCCGGTGATCCTCAGCCTTGAGCAGTGCCTGGAGTTTGTCGCTGACGACGAATTGATTGAGGTCACCCCGAAATCGATCCGGCTGCGCAAGCGGATCCTCGATTCCGAGCAGCGCGCCAAGCAGCGTGCCAAGAAGAACGAAAGCTAACAGCGCCGTAAAGCCTCAAGGAGACCGAAATGGTGTCAAAAAAAATAACCCGCACATTGAGCGTCATCGTCATCGTCTTCCTGCTGGTCAGTGTCACGGCAGCCGGGTTTTATTTCGGCCTTAATTATGTCTTGTCCCAGAACAGCCGCTTCGAGCAGCTCGAAAAGGTGTTTGGGTCAAACGGCGAAACGGCGGTCAACGAGGAAACGCCGGGTGCGGTTGAGATTGTGATCCCGCGGGCATCCGATACGCAGCAGATTGCGGAACTGCTGGCTGACAAGGGCATGATCAAGAATGTGTTCATGTTCACGATCCTGTCCAAGTTCAACGGTTTCGACGGCGCCTACATGGCCGGAACCCATTTTGTTCTGCCTGACATGGGTTACGATGAGATCATGTACATTCTCTGCCAGAATCCGCACGCCGTCCGGGTCACGTTTCCTGAAGGCCTGACATACAGTGAAGTCAAGGACCGGCTGCGTACGGCGGGTGTCCGCTTCGACGAGCAGGTTCTGGACAGCATGGTCCGTAATCCCCAGATTTTCCTCGATTATGAGTTCATCACCCTGATCAGTAAAAAGGAAGGCCGGGACTGGACGCTGCAAGGGTATCTCTTCCCGGACACATATGCCTTTGACGTCAACACCGACGAGGAAACCATCCTGCGCACATTCCTCAACAACACGGAACGCTACCTCAAGGAAGAGTATTTCGAACGGGCTGAACATATCGGCATGTCCATGGACGAGGTGATCACGATGGCCTCGATTATCCAGATGGAATGCCAGAAGGTCGAAGAGATGCGGACCGTCTCCGGCGTTTACTTTAACCGTCTCGAGCGCGACATGCTGTTTAATGCCGACCCGACAGTCAATTACCTGCTCAAGGAGGCCGGCGAAGAGACCAAACTGTGGCTGGAGACCGAGGACCTGTACAAGTTCGACAACCCCTACAACACCTACATGTACAAGGGCTTGCCGCCCGGGCCGATCTGTTCGCCGGGTGAGTTTGCCATCCTGGCGGCCCTTTGGCCTGAAGCGCACAAGGAGCTTTATTTCGTCGCCAGAGGGGATGGGTTCCACGTTTTCGCCCGCACCATCGAGGAGCACGAACGCAACGTCGCCCGCTATAAGAAGCTGATCGAGCAGGGCCAGACCGAAACGACCGTTGATGACCGGGACGACTGAACCGGCCGCAAGGCCCATGGAACTGCTGGCTCCGGCCGGTGACATGGAGAAGATGCGCACGGCGATCCGCTACGGTGCGGATGCGGTGTACTTGTCCACCGGTCATTTCGGGCTGCGGGCAGCCAGTGCCAACTTCACGCCCCGGGAATTGAAGGAAGCGGTCACCTACGCCCATGACCGCGGCGTGCGCGTTTACCTGGCCCTGAATATCCTGGCCCATCCGGATGACATCGGGCAGCTGCGGGGGCAGCTGGACGATCTGCTGGCCGCAGGCCCCGACGCCTGCATCGTCTCGGACCCGGGCATTTTCAGCCTGCTGCGCGGCCTGTCGCCAAACCTGGCCATCCATATCAGCACCCAGGCGAGCGTCACCAACAGCGAAGCCTGCCGCTTCTGGTTCCGGCAGGGCGCGCGGCGCATCGTGCTGGCGCGGGAGCTGACCCTGGCGGAGATCCGCCAGATCCGCGCCGATACGGAACCGGAGCTGGAACTTGAAGCTTTCGTGCACGGCGCCATGTGCCTGGCCTATTCCGGACGCTGCCTGTTGTCCAGCTACCTGACCGGCCGCGACGCCAACCGGGGCCGCTGCGCCCAGCCGTGCCGCTGGCCGTACGCGCTGGTCGATCCGGCGGATCCCGAGCGCTCGCTTCTGCTCGAGCAGGACCAACGCGGCAGTTATCTGCTCAACAGCCGCGACCTTTGCATGATCGAGCATCTGCCGGCATTGGCTCAAGCGGGCATCACCAGCCTGAAAATCGAAGGCCGCGTGAAAAGCAGCTTCTATGTGGCGACCGTCATCAAGGCCTATCGCGAAGCGCTCGACGCTTATCTTGGCGACCCGGCCGGCTGGTTCTGCCGCCCGGAATGGCTGTCGGACCTGAACAAGACGGTTCACAGGCCGTTTGACACCGGATTTTTCTTTGCCCGGCCGCAGGAAGACGCCAAGCTGTCGCTGCGCCAGGTTGACTGCCGGGACGCCGCCGTCGTCGGCATCGTCAAGGCTTGGCTGCCGGACAGCCGCCTGCTGCTGGTCGAACAGCGCAACAAAATTCAGACCGGCGATCTGCTGGAGCTGGTCCAACCCAAGGGACATGACGTGATCGTGACCGCAGCCGGGCTGCTCGATCTGGAACAAAAACCAATCCAAAGCACACCGCATCCGCGCATGCTCTATTTCCTGCCCTGCGATGAGGCCGTCGCACCGGATTCGTTTATACGCCGTGCCGGCAACAAGGACCTGCCCCGTTCAGACAGCTAGCCAACGTCAGGTGTTGAAACGGTTGAGCAGTTCGCCGAAAAAAGTGCGCAGCTTGGCGTCGATGCCGTAAAGCGTCAGAACTTCTTTGGCGACGACCATGATGATCGGGCCGATCAGGATGCCGGCGACCCCGTAGACCGCGATACCGATGATCATGGAGGCCAGAGTTGCCATGGGATGCAGGCGCATGGCGTTGCCCAGGATCGGCGGCTCAATCACACGGCGCACCAAAGTCATGATACCCAGCAGGATCAGGGCACCGAGGCCTCGAAACAGCTGGCCCTGCAGGAACAGGTAGAGGGCGACAGGGATCAATGTCGCGCCCAAACCGAGTACCGGCAGGAAATCGACAATCGAAGCGACCAGGGCGATGATGACCGCGTAGGGCATCTGGATGATCGCCAAACCGACCAGGGCCATGATGAAGGTGATGATCAACAGCAGCAGGTAGCCGCCGATGACACGGAACAAGGTTGAGAACAGCGTGTTGATCAGGCGGACCGTCGTCTCGCGGAACTGCTTGCTGATCACGTTGCGGCGCAGGAATACATACATGCTGCGGCTGTCGGCGATGAAGTA
>LSQX01219446.1_pt2 | contig 27783 bp, 29 predicted proteins | sample 654561 | NCBI WGS metagenome assembly LSQX01 (sample SAMN04489861, study PRJNA283612) | anaerobic digester metagenome | isolation source: 4 biogas reactors fed with cattle manure at either 37C or 55C with and... | place: Denmark: Kongens Lyngby | collected 2014
TTTATACACGCTTTATTTAGGATATATAGTAATTAAGGCGATTAATGAACCATTAGAAAGAGAATATATTTCTAATTATTCGGAAAAAGAAAATATGGCGACAATTATGGGAGTTAGACATTCATTTTATTCACTGGGGACAATTATTGGACCAATTTTTGGAGCGTTTTTATATGATTATCAACCTAAAATGGTGTTTTATAGTTCAGCAATAATATTCCTTTTAGCGATTGTTTTAATCTTTTCAAGTTCAATACTAAGAAATAAACAAGCTGCCAATCTCAGTAAATAGATGTTATAATGACATTGAGGATTGAGCAAAAATGAAGGTAAATTATTTAAAAAATTTTAAAATGGAACAACTAAAAAAATACTATCCTGGCGGGGCATTAAAGCCGATTAGCGATGAATATGTTGGTGAACTAATAGTTAAAGGAACAAAAATTAGTTTACTTGTTAGTCCGCGCGATCAAATAAGTTATGTAGCTGGTCAAATTGAGTTTCAAAGTGGCAACACCTATAATGAGCATAATATTCTTGTCATATTGGAAAGTCCGCATCGTTTTGAATATGATGCTAGTCTCAACCCAATTGCTTTAATGATGGGAAAAACAGGCGAGTTGTTTTTTGAATATTTTACTGCGCATTTAGAAAAAAGCATTTTAAAGATAAGAGAAGGCAACTATAATTTAATTGTTTGTAATGCGGTTCAATATCAGACCTCTTGTGGACTTAATCCAATTAACCGCAAGATTAGAGATGAGAACTGGAAAGATATATATTTAAACTATGGCGGCGAAGAAGATTTTAAAAAACGTGTCTTTTCAATTAAACCTCGCTATACTATTAATTTGTGCACCGGTGGCAGAAGCCCTTCAGGTTTGAGAAGTTATATTAATAATTCACTCGATTCATTTGGCTTAAAAAAATCCAAACACTACACAGAGGGCAATCACCCTGCATCTTGGTATTTGGCAAGAGATTCAAGAAGTCAATTAATTGTTTGAGTTGTAAAAAAAAGGAAGTTTTTATAATGTATGAAAAATTAAGCCAAACCTTTGATTTTGTTGGGGTAATTGATGTTGAGAAATATCCTAACTATTACCAATTTGAACAACTTAAAGCTATTAAATCAATTTTTGTAGTAGGGCTGGCTTATCCTAATGTTTTTTTAAGTCATCAAGATGATAGTTTTACCGCTTCAATGTATACTTATGGCTATGACTATCATTTAGTTATTAAAGAGTTGGTAGAAGTAGCTTTAAAAGATTTTGAATATACTGTTTTAGTCGATAATCATCCGCTAGATGAACGTAAGTGTTTAGAGCTTACTGGATTAGCTTATTTAGCCAAGAATGATTTGATGATTAATCGCGACTATGGCAGTTATTTTTTTATTGGTTTAATCTTAAGTAAAACGAGACAACAAGAAGTTATTATTGAAAACACCGATTCATGTGGTAGTTGTCGGATTTGTATTGATGCTTGTCCAGTTGAAGCTCTTACTAATGGTTTTCAAATCGATAAATGCTTGAGTGCTAAAAATCAATTAAAAGAACCATTTGATGAGCAGACAATTAAGAAAAACTATTTATTGCTTGGCTGTGATATTTGTCAGCGAGTTTGCCCTAAAAACAAGACTATGGTTAAAGATTACTATCAAGCCTTAGAAGCAAAACCAACAGCGTATGTTTTAATCGATGATCTCTTTAATTTATCGAATCGAAACTTCTATAACAAGTATGGAAAACATGCTTATTTATGGCGAGGCAAGACTTTATTACTAAGAAATGCTTTAACGATTTTATTGCGGCGAAAAAACTTTAACTATAATGAAAAAATTAAAGAAACTATTAAAAATCCTAATTATCCAAATTGGTATAAAACTGATGCGCTAAAAATATTAAAGCGTTTAGAAGATATTAAAAATAAGAAATGAGTTTAAAGCAATGATTCGAAAAGCAAAACTAGGAGATTTAAAAGCTGTTTTAAAACTATATGAAGATGCTAAAAAGTTTATTAAATCATATGATTCACCCCAGTGGCAAGATGGTTATCCTAACGAACAAACTTTTTTAGAGGATTTAAAATTGGAACAAGTTTTTGTCAATGAAGTCAAGAACAAAATTGTTGGCGTTGCTAGCTTTCTTACTTATGAGCCAACTTATGATTCGATTGAAGGAGCTTGGCTAAACGCTGAACCTTACATTGTAATTCACCGGATTACTACCGCCATTGACGAATTAGGGAAAGGCTACGCAAAGGCTTTTATTGATTATATAAATCAAGTCTTAGGATATCAAAATATTAGAATCGATACGCATCATTTAAATGAACCAATGAAAAGATTTTTAATTAAAAATGGTTTTGTTTTATGTGGTGTAATCACCTTAAACCAACCGGAAGATAATAAAAGATTAGCCTATCAAAAAGTCTTTACTTGAAATATAAGATTTAACAAAATTTAAAAAACATAACAAATTTCTCTGTTTATATGTTAAAATAAAACATACTTTAAATTAGAGGAGATTCTTTTGAATAAACTATTAAGAGAAAAAATTAAAGAGGCCTTTCAAGCTGTTTTGCCTCTAACAGTTGTCATAATAATTACTTTGGTAATTTTAAAAGTCGAATTTAAAACTATTCTTAACTTTTCTTTAGGATCATTATTGTTAATGATTGGATTGGTTGTTTTTAACATTGGTGCTACCCAATCGATGATGGAACTATCTGAGGAAATTGGTGCCTATATTACTAGGAAAAGAAGTTTGTTTTTACTGATTTTTGTTGGTTTTACAATTGGCTTTTTAATTACAGTTTCTGAGCCCTCAGTTTGGGTGCTCGGTGAACAATTTAAAGGAACTGTTGATAAGTTTGTCTTAATAGGCTTCATTTCTGTCGGAGTAGCGATATTTTTAGTGATTGCACTCTTAAGATTTGTTTTTCAAATTAAACTCAACATTTTGTTAGTTATCTTACTTAGCATTCTTTTTATTATCGCAATCTTTATTCCTGAAGAGTTTGTTCCTGTCGCTTTTGATTCTGGAGGAGTTACAACCGGGCCGATGGCCGTGCCCTTTATTATCTCTTTAGGCCTGGGTGTTTTATCGACTAGTTCCAACTACAAAAAGTCAGAAGATAGTTTTGGAATGGTGGGGATTAGTTCAATTGGACCAATCCTAGCTGTCTTTATTTTGGGACTTATTTACAGCCCAAAAGCAGATGCCTCCACTATCGAAGAGACCAAAAACATCCTCGGTTTTATTGCTCAATATTTAAAAGAAATTGGAATTGCAATTATTCCTTTTATTATCTTTTTTGTTTTTTTCCAAATCTTCGCTTTTAAATTCCCGCGAAAAAGAGTAATTAGAATTTTCGTCGGTTTTGTCTTAACATATATTGGTTTAGTGATATTTTTAGTTGGCGCGAGTGTCGGATTTATGAATATTGGCTCCTTTTTAGGAGAGACAATTGCTAAATTTAACTCAGTGTGGCTTTTAATTCCAATTGGCATTATTTTTGGATTTGTAATTGTTGCCGCTGAGCCTTCAGTAGTAGTTTTAGTCGGCCAAGTCCAAGAGGTTACAGATGGTGTTGTCGGTAAAAAAGCGATGGTACTTGTAATGAGCATTGGGGTTAGTTTAGCGGTTGGTTTGGCAATGGTTCGCGTAGTATATGACATTAGTATTTGGTATTTTTTAATCCCAAGTTATTTAATTGCAGTTATTCTTTCATTTATTGTTCCTAAAATGTTTACTGGAATTGCTTTTGACAGTGGTGGTGCGGTAAGTGGTGCACTAACATCAACTTTTTTAGTTCCATTTGCAATTGGAGCAGCTAATATAATATATGATTATAATCAAACAAAAATTTTAACAAACGCGTTTGGTTTAGTAGCATTTGTCGCGATGGCTCCACTTGTGACAATTCAATTATTAGGCTTAATAGTTAAACTAAAACAACTAAGAAAACCAGACCTAGTTGCCAAAGATAAAATTATTGAGTTTGAAGAAGAGGGATAAAATGAAATTATTAATTGTTATTTGTGATCGAACACTATCGAAAAAAATTATAAAAATCCTAAATCAAGAATCGATTTGCTATCATGTTTCATTTTTCGGCAAAGGAACAGCGGATTCAACGATTTTATCTTATTTTGGGTTGGAGAAAAGTGAAAAAGAAGTCATCTTATCATTGAGTGAAAAAGAAAATGTGGAACTTGCGTTAAAAAAAATGAGTACTTATGATTTTATTATTAATCATGGTGCTGTAGCTTTTGCTGTTCCTTTAGATGGCATCAGTAAAAACACATTAGACTATATTAAAAAAATGGAGGTTAGCGATGCAAAGCATTAATTATGAGTTAATTATTGTAATCAGCAATCAAGGATTTGTTGATGAGATTATGGATACGGCAAAAAAAGCGGGGGCAAGAGGCGGAACGATTATTCACGGTAAAGGAACGGCAGATGAAGAAACTGCAAAGTTTTTTGGCTTAACCATTCAGCCAGATAAAGAGTTATTGTTAATTGTTACAAAAACAATAGAAAAAAATAAAATTATGCAGGCAATTGTAGATAATCACGGTTTAGACACTAATTCTAGAGCGCTCTGTTTTTCGCTTCCAGTCACTGATGTCTGTGGCTTTAATTTTTAAAAGTTAGTTATTAAAAACGAAACTAAATGCTACTTTAAAAGTATTTAATTACTTTCATTGTGGCATTTTTTATTTTTTAAAAAGCTGTTGACAAGAAACTGTGCCTAATGTATAATAACAGTAAGCGAGGTGTTTTTAATGAAAATTGTTGTTTCGATGAAAAGCAATTATCCGCTATATGAACAAATTAAAAACCAAATAATTAATTTGATTGTCAATGCCAAATTAAAACCAGAAGAACAACTTCCTTCAATTAGAACTTTAGCCAAAACACTACAAGTAGGGATTATTACCGTGAAAAGAGCTTATGATGATTTGGTTAATGAAGGTTATTTAATTAGTAAAGAGGCTAAAGGGTATTTTGTCAATGATCTTGATTTAGCGCAAATTCAGAAGAATGCGAAAAGAGAATTAAAAGAAAAGTTAAAAGTTTTAAAAGAAGAAGCCTTGAACTATAAAATTGATTATCAAACACTAAAAGAGTTGTTAAAGGAGATATATGATGAATAATTATGGCTTGAAAATTAACAAATTGACCGTAAAATTAAATGGTTTTACCTTGAATGAGATTGACTTTGAGCTCCCCAAAGGAACTATTTTAGGAATTGTCGGTCGCAATGGTGCGGGTAAGACAACTCTAATTAGAAGTATTTGTGGACTTTATGAATATCAAAGCGGTGAAGTTTTTGTCAATGGTTATAGTCGCTTCAGTCAAGAAAAACAGTACTTAAGTCAGATGAAAGTAATGGAAGATGATGGTATTTTAAATGTATTTTTAAAACCAAAAAAAATAAATAAATTTCTTAAAAAATCATTTCCTGAATTTGATGAGCAATTCTTTTTAGAAAATCTAAACAACTTTGGGATAAACTTAAAAAGAAGACTTCATAAAATGTCAAAAGGAGAACAGAAGAAGATTAATATTTTAACGGTTATGAGTTTAAATCCTGATGTTTTGATTTTAGATGAGCCTACGGCTAATATTGATCCAATTAGCAAACGAGAGGTAATCTCATTACTTCAAGATTACTTAACTGAAAATAAAACAATTATTTATTCGAGCAATCAAACAGAAGAATTAGATAAAATAGCTGATTACGTATTATTTTTAGAAAACGGCAATATGTTATTGTATGATACAAAAGATAATCTTTTTGACAGCCATTTCATTATTGCTGTCACTGAAAAAGAATTTAAAGAGCTATGGGAAAAGGAATTTATCGGTTATCAAAAAAATCATTTTGGTTATGAAGGAATTGTTAAAAATAAAAACTTAATTGATAAATACAACCTCACCTATAAGCTGCCGAGTATTGAAGAAATCATGTATTATTATGTGAAAGGAACAAGGCAATGAGAGAAATAATAAGTTATCTTAAATCTAAACGCTTAGCGCGAGTTCATCGAACTAGAATTGGTCAAACAGCTGTCATTATGGCACTCTATGTTTATTTAGCTTTAACCTATTTTAATAAAGATGGTATTGATTATGATTTTTTGATAATTTCAGGGTTTGCCATGATTATTATTTCGGCAAATACGAGAAATATTAATAGCCAAATTAATTTAGCAAGTATTTATCCAATTAGTTACAAAAGAAGAGTAATTTATGATTTTCTATATGGTATTTTTGCGGCAATTGTTGGAATGTTAACTATTATCGCATTCTTTTTATTAATCTTTGTAATTGCCTATCTTGTTTCACCGGAAAACTTTAGACCAATCTCAGAAGAGACAGTAGAACATTTAAATAAAACAATCTATTATGGTGCTTGGTTTACAAGTGTGATAACATTTGTTTTTCTATTGGGCTTCATTAAAAAGGATCGAAATTGGTGGATTTCAATGTTTAGTGGGATGTTTGGTTATTTTGTGATTAATGCAATTGTTGTTTCAGTACTCAGTAAAAAATTTAAAGTTTTAGGTTACATTCCGCAATTAATAAAAGAAAATCCGAACTTAAAAGTTTTTGTCTATTTAATTTCAAGTTTTCTTTTCCTCGTCGCAATTGGTCAATTTTTCGGAGCGTTTTATCTTAAAAAGCCAAAATTAACGATTAAAAACACAAATTAACACACTTTTAATTTTGTTGCATTTTCGGTTAATAAATGTAATAATGAAAAGTAAGAATAAGAGCATTTTTTAATTCTTTTGGAGGAAAACGTGAATATTTTAAAGTTAGAAAATGTTAGTAAATATTATAAATCAGCTGAAACAGTTTCAGTTGGTATGAAAAATATTTCAACAACATTTGATATCGGTGAATTTGTTGCTGTGACAGGTGAGTCTGGCAGTGGAAAATCCACACTTTTAAATGTTATTAGCGGCCTTGACGGTTATGAAGATGGAGAGGTTTTTCACTATGGTGAAGAGACTTCCCATTTTTCAGTTAGTGATTGGGAGCGGTATCGGAGCGCTTATGTAGGCTTTGTTTTTCAAAACTATAATATTATTGACTCATATACAGTGTTTCAAAATGTTATGTTTGCGCTTGAGGTTCAAGATTACCCTAAAGCTGACCGAAAAAAAAGAGCTAATGAACTAATCGAACGGGTAGGTTTGAGTTCACACCGCAATCATAAAGCCTCCAAACTCTCAGGTGGACAAAAACAACGCGCAGTCATTGCCCGTGCATTGGCTAAAGATTGTCCAATAATTGTTGCAGATGAGCCGACAGGAAACCTTGACACAGTTTCTTCTAAGCAAATTATGGCTCTTCTTCACGAAATAAGTAAAGATAAATTAGTTATTGTTGTAACTCACGATTATGATCAAATAAAAGATTATGCAACAAGAAAAATTAAAATGCATGATGGTGAAATTGTTGAGGATTTAAAAGTTAAGGAATACCCTAAAAAAGCAGAAATAATTAAACCAGAATTAAAGAAGACTTCCCTTTTATCGCTTTTAAGAATAAGTTTTAGAAATATTTTTGCAACACCCAAAAGAACGCTGTTCCTGCTGCTATTAAATATTATTGTAATTGGAGTTTTTACGTTAGTTTACTCCTCACAAATTAAAAATATTAACGAGTCCGGTTTAGCTTATTCGGAAAACTTCCCAAGTGTTCCTGAGACCAGACTTTTAATTGAAAGAAGAGATGGCGGAAAATTTAGTGCCCAAGAAATAAGCCAATTTAAGAGAAATAAAAATGTTCTTGAAATTTATGAAAACCACAATTTGTTTTTTAATGAGTTTACTATTGGTGGGAAGACTGAAAGCATGAATTATTTTTCTAGTTTTAATAAAACCGATTCAGCAATTATTTTAAAGAAAAATGAAGTCAACGGTAAACTGCCAGTAGCGATAGATGAAGTGGTTGTTTCAAGTTCTTTTGGCAACTTTAATATCGGCGATACAATTACTTTGGGAATTGCTTATTTCCATTATGATGAATATAATGCCCCTCCAACCTTTGGTGAGTTTAAAATTGTTGGTCTTGACAAAAAAGAACGCGATACAATTTATTTTTCAGAAGCTTATTTAAAACAAGCAACCGATAATAAGCCCCAGATTGATTACCTTAAATATCTCAACTATAGATATTTAATTTCAGACAATCTAAAACTAACATTTTTAGGCGAAGATTATTTTGTCTGGTCAATGTATGCTGAGCGAAATTGGGATTATGATGTTAGCCAGTATGAATCTGGGCCGCGGCCTGAAATGGATGTTTACGAGAATCAAAATTTAACTTTCTCGGTAATTGTTGAAGGAAAAGAGTTAGAAAAAACAATCCCCAACCTAAGTATTGAGGTCTTTAAAACAAATCAGTCAAAAGTTGTATTTTTAAATAATCAGTTATATCAACAGCTAAGAGATGATTTTTTAATCGAATTTGAAGATGATTACAGAATTCTAGGAAGAAATCTGCTCGTTGTTGAGGTCAGTGGATATTATTACGGTAATCAAATTATTAAAGCAGTCGATGATGACCTATATAAAGTCTATTATCCAGCGAGTATTAATGCGCCAATGTTTGAGTTTATTTTATTTATCAATAAGCTATTATCTGGTGTTTTCCTCATGTTTTTTGGTTTATTTTTATATTCGATTGTTCATGCTGTAAGTAAAAATGTTATGGCAAATAGAAAAAAAGACTTTGCGATTTATCGTTCGATTGGTGCCAACCAATCATCACTTGCAAAATTGGTAGTGATTGAACAAGTCTTAATTAATTTAATCGCCTTCGTCTTGACAGTCAGTTTACTTCAAATCTTAAAAAATTATGTGACAGTATTTCAAAATGTCATTCCATATATGCGGATAAGAGATTATCTTTTGTTATTGCTGGTCTTTTTGTTATATGGACTTTGGCTTGGTTTGCGCTTTAATAAGAAGGTTTTCCACCAAAGCGTTATTGAGACACTTACGATGAGTAGGGGGGAATTTTAAATGATTAAATTAACCCAATTAGATAAGTATTTCTTTAAAAATAAGAAAAACCAAATTCATGTTTTAAATGATGTTTCTTTAACAATTGAAGCGAAAGGCTTAGTTGCAATCCATGGTCCATCAGGTTCTGGAAAGACAACTTTACTCAATGTAATCGGTGGACTTGATAAAGTTCATTCGGGTAAGATTGAGTTTTTTGAGCATAATATCGGCAGATATAGTGCTAGAGTTTGGGATCAAATTAGAAATGAACATATCGGTTATGTTTTCCAAAATTACTATTTATTGCCGGAACTGTCAGTTTATGAAAATGTCCGCTTTGTTTTAAAAATTTTAGGCGTTACTGATGAAGAATATATTGAGTCGCGAGTCCATTATGTTTTAAAAGCTGTTGGAATGTATCCGTTTAGAAAGAAAAAAGCACTTCAATTATCTGGTGGTCAACAACAGCGTGTTGCAATTGCCAGAGCACTAGTTAAAAACCCTAAAGTCGTTATTGCTGATGAGCCCACGGGTAACTTAGATAGCAAAAACACTTTAGAGATAATGAACATTATTAAAGAAATAGCTAGAGAAAAGCTAGTTATTTTAGTAACCCATGAAGAAACTTTAGCTAATGTTTATGCTGACCGAATTATTGAAATTGAAGATGGAAAAATTGTTGGCGACCATAAAAACAATCTTAAGTCGGACCATGATATCGATGATGATGAAACAATTTATTTAAAAGATATAGCACACCAAGAGTCATTAGAAAATGAAAACGTTAAACTGAATTTATATTTGGATGAAGCAAATGAAGAACAGTTTGACATTAAACTTATTGTTAAAAATAAAACACTTTATTTAGACATTAAAAGCTCTTATGAAAAACATATTATCGCTGATCAAAGCTCTGGGGTTGTAATAAAAGATGAACACTACAAAAAGAAAAGTAAAGCTGAACTGCAACAGACATCTTTTAAAACTGATGATATCGACCACTCAAAAATTAGAAAAGATAAAAGAATGATTTTATCCTTTAAACAAACTTTTAAAATGGCATTTGAGAAACTGAGAACATTGGGTAGAAGAGGTAAGTTAATGTTAGCGAGTTTCTTTGTCGCTGGGATGATTACAGCATTTGCGATTGCCAGTTTAGCTGCGGTTGCGATTATAAGAGTTGAAGAGTTTGTAGATTTTCCAGAAGGGTATATTGAGTTCGATGCAGATCAAATAACCCTTGATGATTTAGCTGTTTTAAAAGCTGAAGATGACACACTTTACATCAATCCTTATTATCCACAAGCAGTTAACTTATTGAATGCAGATGGGTCCTATGGGGCATATTTTGCCGGTCAAATAGATACGATTGAGCATTCTAAAAAATATAAATTAACTAGTGGAAGATACGCAACAAAAGATAATGAAATAGTTATTTCCCAAGGACTAGCCCTTAATTTTCTCAAGTCAAGTGCCGCTCAAGATTTTGGGATTTGGAATAGTAACCAATTATATAAAGAAAAAATCTATTTTGGCAATCAAGAAGCAAAAGTTGTAGGAATAGTTGAGACTAACAGCAAAATTATTTTTGCAAGTGAAGTCTTTGCGATTTTTATTTCTTCGGGGCCAGAAAAGCCAATCGAAGCTTATACCGATGTCGTTACTTTTGGCTCCACTCCAGCTGCGAATCAGCAAGTAGTATCAGAAAGAGCATTAATCGAAGTTGGGTTTCCAAATTTAGCAGATGTTAACTTTCCTCTAACTTACGGTGATTTTGTTATTTCTGGGACTCATAACTTAGAAGATAGTAATATTGTCTTAATTAAGCAAGAAGAAGTCTTTAAAAAACTGGTTTCAAATCGCCAAACATATCAGATTTATACAAGTAAACCCAAAACAATAATTGAACTAGTTAAAACAAACTTCAATCGCGATGCAACTGATGTTTACAAACAAGCAAAAGAACAAAGGAAGGCTGAACTAAGAGTTCAATTAATAGCGAGTTTAACTTCAACTCTCATTTTAATTGGAGTTTCGCTTTTAGGCTTTTACTTTGTTATTCGCTCTTCATTAATTGAACGGATATATGAAGTGTCAGTTTACCGGGCGCTCGGTGTGAGAAAAAAAGATATTTCGCGTTCATTTTTAGTTGAAATTTTCACGATTACAACAATCACTTCATTATTTGGCTTCCTCTTTATGACATATTTTCTCGCAAAACTACAACAGGGTTTATTTGGCGAACTCAACCTTTTCTATGTCAATACTTTCTCAACACTAATTGGAACCCTTTTAGTTTATGTTTTAAACTTCAGTGCTGGAATTCTCCCAATCATTTTTTTACTGAGAAAAACTCCGGCTCAAATCTTATCACAATACGACATTTAATTTAAATGATAAAAATATCTCAAAATGTCTTTTAGTGAAACTAAAGATATTTTATCGCGTTTAAATTTAAAAAAGCCTGATTTAATCTCGAAATTAAAGAAAAATAAAGTAGTAAGCGTTTACATGAAAAAAAGCCTTTATTTAGGAATAAAAAGTTGTTACAATCAAAGTATAATTCAATAGTTTTCGTATAATTGATCTAATGTGGCGATCGAGTCTCTACCACGGTGCCTTGTAAACCGTGACTACGATGAATAATTGATTTTTAATTATGCATGCCACATTTTATGATGTGGTTTTTATTTTTTTAAGATATAATAAGAATATATGTAAGGAGGATTTAAAGTGAGTAAAGAAACAAAAAAACAAAATAAGTTTTTAAGTTTTGCAACAGAGTATTTCAGCTTTACAGAGAAGAAAACAAATTGGCGACAAGAAATTATCGGTGGTCTTGTTACATTTTTGGCGATGTCTTACATCCTAGTTGTCAACCCAACAATGTTAGGCGATGCTGGAATGCCCTATGGTGGGGTTTTCATGGCGACAGCGATAATTGCTGGTTTAGGTTCAATTGCGATGGGGCTTTGGGCAAAATTACCATTAGCACTAGCACCAGGGATGGGTACAAATGCCTTTTTCACTTACGTTGTAGTTGCTCAGATGGGCTATTCCTGGCAAGAAGCGCTAGCTGCAGGAATCATTGCTGGTGTGATGTTTTTAATTATTTCTTTAACTGGAGTAAGAAAGATGATTATGGAAGCTGTTCCAACTAATCTCAGATATGCAATTGGGGCAGGGATTGGCTTTTTCATCGCTTTTATTGGTTTAAGAAATGCCGGAATTATTGTTCCCGATGCCGGGACACTTGTAAAATTAACAGATTTTTCACAACCGATGGTGTGGCTTGCTTTATTTGGCATTGTTTTAGTTTTTGTCTTGCATGCTTTAAAATTTAGGTTTTCAATAATTGTTTCAATTTTCACAACCGCAGTTATTGGGATTATCTTTGGTTCGATCTTTCCTAAAGCAGGACTGCCAGCTCTTCCAGCTTTAGCGGATTTTAATTATAAACCGCTTGCAGATCTATCGATAACTGCTAAAGGTTTTGTTGAAGGTTTCGCTTCCGCAAATCTCTGGCGATGGGATTTAATTTTAGTTATTATTTCCTTTACCTTTGTCGATATGTTTGACACGATGGGAACATTTATGGCTTGTGCAGGCCCAGCTGGTTTAATTAAAGAAGATGGCTCAATGGAAGGAGCAGACCGCGGATTATTGGTTGATTCTGGAGCGACTGTTATCGGTAGTATGCTTGGGACACCTGTTACAACCACCTATATCGAATCAAGCGCAGGGATTGCTGCTGGCGCAAGATCAGGATTTGCAGCAATAGTGGTTGGTCTATTATTCTTTTTATCAATTTTACTATTTCCAGTAATTCAAATCTTTAGTCATCCAGCAGTAACCGCAATGGCATTAGTTTTAGTTGGTGTCTTGATGGCGCAACAGTTAAAAAATATTGAATGGGAAAATGCTGGTGTGGCAATCTTCGCCTTTATGACAATAATTATTACAGTATTGACCTACTCGATAGCGAATGGAATTGCCTTTGGTTTTGTCTTTTATACCGTGATGATGTTAGCCCAAAAGAAATGGAAAGAAGTTCATCCAGTAATGTATGTAATGTCTGGAGTTTTCATCGCTTATTATATTTTACAAGCTATTTTTTAAATTTTAAAAGTAACCCTTCGGGGTTATTTTTTTAAAATAATAACTAAAATGGAGGAAAAGTTATGGTCTTAAATGTTAATGAAAAGCCTAAAAAGTTTAGTCACTTATTACTATTTTCAGTGCAACACTTTTTAGCAATGATTGTCGCCTGTATTACAGTACCAATTATTGTCAACGCAACACTCAGTCCGCAAGGGATTATTAACCCTCTGCCAATTGATGCGACAATAGTGAGTGCTGGTGTGGGAACACTGTTTTATCTTATAGTTACAAAAGCAAAATCTCCTGTTTTCTTAAGCAGCTCTTTTGCCTATATTTCAGCAATTATAAGCGCCTTAAGCCTAGGAGTTGCTACAGCAGTTGTTGGCGAACAACAAATCTTTATTGGGGCCCCAAACCTCTGGGCTTTAGTAATTGGCATGGGGATTGTTGGACTAGTTTATACGATAGTCGCAATCATCATCAAGTTTACCGGTACCGCTTGGGTTAGAAAACTGCTTGCTCCGGTAGTAATTGGACCAGTTATTATGGTTATTGGAATTGGGCTTGCAACATCGGCTGTTAAAAATGTAACCGGTGAAGTGAGCGGTTCCTACAATCTTATTGCGGTTGCAGTCGGTCTTTTTACAATGTTTGTAACAGCATACGCTTCCCATTACAGCAAGAAGACAGGCAAATTAATTCCCTTTATTATCGGCTTAGGTTCAGGTTATATTTTGGCAGCAATTTTTACTGGAATTGGACATTTAGCAAAAACAGACGAGTTGATAATAATAAATTTTTCACCGCTCGTTAAGCTCTTTCAAGAGGAGATTGCGCTGACAACATTTTTTAAAATACCAGATTTTCTCTTTTTAAGAGAAACAGGCTGGGATGGCTTTAATGCGAGACAATTGGCAAGTATTTTATTAATCTTTTTACCAGTTTCATTTGTGACAATGTCTGAACATATCGGAGACCATGAAAACTTAGGAAATATTATTGGCAAAGATTTAATCGTTGATCCAGGTCTTTCAAGAACTTTAATTGGAGATGGTGTGGCAAGCACATTTGGCGGAGTTTTATCAGGTGCTGCTAATACAACTTATGGTGAGAATGTGGCAGTAATCGGAATTACAAAAATTGCTTCAATTTGGGTTATTGCAGGAGCTGCAGTCTTTAGTATTTTAGTTGGGTTTTTTGTTCCCTTTACTAAATTTATTGAAACTATTCCAGCGACCGTAGTTGGTGGAGTCTCATTATTGTTGTATGGATTTATTGCTGCTTCAGGTTTAAAAATTCTAATTCGCGACAAAGTTGATTTAAATGAGAACCGAAATATCTTTATTGTCTCAGCAATCTTAATTTCTGGAATTGGTGGTTTAGTCCTGCAGTTTATTTCACAGATTAAAATTGAACCAATCGCTGTTGCGATGATTTTAGGAGTAGTTTTAAACTTAACGTTAAAAGAACCAACCCCCGAAAAGAAAAAATAATCATTTAAAAATAATTTAAACTGAAATAAATGTCAAAAACTCTCTCTAAAAACAGAGAAGGTTTTTGATTTTTTTCTTTGAGAAGAGGCTTGTTTTTGTGTTCAAACTTAGAAAAAAAAGCTATTTCTAAAATAATCTAAAAATCTATTACAAACTCTAAGGTTTCTTTGATATAATGAGATGTGGAGTGATTAGAAAAAGGGTGATAAAAGTGTATGATGTAATTATTGTTGGGGCGGGTCCAGCAGGGATATTTAATGCTTATGAATTCATGCTTAAAGCGCCGCATTTAAAAGTATTAATGATTGACAAAGGTTTAGATATTTATCAAAGAAAATGTCCGATTTTAGATGGCAAACTAGAAAAATGTCCAACTGACCGTAGCGGCTATGTGGGCTGTCATCCAGCATGTTCAATTACATCTGGTTTTGGTGGCTCGGGTGCTTATTCTGATGGAAAATTTAATATTACATCTGAGTTTGGCGGTTGGATGACAGACTATTTAGACAAGAAGACTGTCTATGAATTAATAAAATATGTTGACGCGATAAATTTAAAACATGGAGCGACAACTACGATTACTGATCCAACAACTGCAAAAGTGAAAGAGATAGAAAGACGCGGTTTGGCGATTGGACTTAAGTTATTAAGAGCGCAAGTCCGTCATTTAGGAACAGAACATAACATTGAAATAATGAAAGCTATTTATGATGAACTCCAAACTAAAATTGCGATGCGCTTTAATACTGAAGTTAAAGATATAATTATTAAAGAAGGAATAGCTAAAGGAGTTATTTTAACGGATGGAACAGAAATCCCGGCTAAATATATTTTTGTCGCAGCGGGAAGAGAAGGCTCAAGTTGGCTTCATAGTATTGCTAAACAACACAATCTTAAAATTACTAATAATCAAATCGATATCGGTGTTCGTGTTGAAACAAATGATTTAATAATGGAAGAGATTAACCAAAACCTCTATGAGGGGAAATTTGTTTATAATACTAGTGTTGGCACAACCGTCAGAACTTTTTGTTCAAATCCAAGCGGTCATGTTGTTGTTGAAAATCATGGTGGCACAGTTTTAGCAAATGGTCACGCTTTTAATAATCCTGATTTAGGAACAACAAACACCAATTTTGCACTTTTAGTTTCCCATCATTTTGAAGAACCATTTTCCGATCCCCATCAATATGGTCATACGATTGGAAGAGTTGCCAATCAACTGACTGGTGGGACTGTAATTATTCAAAGATATGGAGACTTGTTAAAAGGTAGAAGTACAACCGCAAAAAATCTTAGCAATAATTTTGTAACGCCGAGTTTAACTGAAGCAGTCCCAGGGGATTTAGGTTTAGTGCTACCGTATAACACTTTAAAATCAATTATTGAAATGCTTGAAGCTTTAAATGAAGTGACTCCTGGAATCGCTAGCAAGCATACCCTTTTATATGGAGTTGAGACCAAGTTTTATTCTGCCCGAATTGAAGTTGATAAATATTTTGAAACAAAGATTGCTAATCTTTTTATCGGCGGTGATGGCGCAGGAATTACAAGAGGGCTTGCCCAAGCTGGAGCTAATGGTGTTTGGGTGGCGAGAAAAATAATTAATCGAGAACAAGAATCATGAAAACAATTGTTATAATTGGCACTGCATGGGGCGATGAAGGAAAAGGAAAAATCACAGATTTTTTAGCAGCCAAGGCAGATGTCGTAGCGAGATTTCAAGGTGGCAATAATGCTGGTCATACAGTAATAATAGATGGTAAAAGTTACCTTTTCGAACTGCTTCCTTCAGGAGTTTTGCATCCTAAAACTGTTAATTTGTTGACACAAGGAATGGTTATTGATCCACAAGGATTAGTTAAAGAAATTGACAAACTTGAAAATAAGAATCTTAAACTTTATATTTCCAATCGAGCCCATGTTGTAATGCCTTACCACCGAGCAATTGAAAGTGCTAATGAAAGCAAAAAAGGTTCAGATAAGCTTCTTACTACTAAAAAGGGAATTGGACCAACATATAGTGATAAAGCTAAAAGAATTGGCCTGCGAATGGAAAGTTTTGTTGGGCCCAACTTTAAAACTGAATTAAAAAAGATTATTGAACTAAAAAACAGTGAAGCACGACAATTAAAAATAGCTGAATTTGATGCCGATAAAATCTATCAGGAATATCAAGAATATGCTAAAAAATTAAAGAAATATGTAATCGATACATCAAGTTACTTAAATGAGGTAATTAAGAGTGGCAAAAAAGTTTTATTTGAAGGTGCCCAAGGAGTGATGCTTTGTGTTGAAAATGGTACTTATCCTTTTGTAACATCTTCATCTCCAACCGCTGCCGCAGTCCCTCTTTATGCGGGAATTGCCCCTTGGTTTTTAGATGGGGCCATCGGAGTTGCTAAAGCTTATACTTCAAGAGAAGGTGCTGGTCCAATGCCAACATTGATTGATAATCCTAAAATAATTGAGCACTTTCATCAAACAAAAGTTGAATATGAACCGCGAACAAAGACTTATCGCCGGGTAGGTTGGTTTGATAGTGTTATTATTAAACATGCTAAAAGAGTGAGTGGTTTAAGCCATTTAGCGGTTACTGTTTTAGATGTATTATCGGGTCTTGATGAAATAAAAATTGCAACTTCATATCAACTAAATGGTGAGAATATCGACTTTATTCCAGCAGACATTAAAACTTATCAGAAAGTAACTGCAAACTATCTTACTTTGCCAGGCTGGAAAGAAGATATTTCAAAAGTAAGAACATTTGATGAGTTACCGCTTAATGCCCAAAATTATTTACGAAAAATCGAAGAATTAAGCGGTCTTGAAATAGTTGTCTTTTCGGTTGGTCCACAAAGAGACCAAACGATTGTTTTAAAAGAAATCTTTTAATGGAAATAATCTTAATCGTAATTAATCAAAATACTTTCTTAACTAAGATGTTTTAGGCATCATTTAAGAAAGTATTTTTCTTTTGTCACAGCAAAAATCAAGATTAAGTTGGTAAAAGTTAATCTAAAAAAGGAATAAAAAAGATAATTCACGTTATCAATTAAAATAGTTTATAATGGAAGTGTAAAAAGGTGGAGAAAAATGACAGGAAAATTAACTGAATTGTTAAAAGAAGAATTGGTAATTGCGATGGGATGCACCGAGCCGCTCGCATTAGCCTATGCGGGAAGTTTAGCGAGACATCACTTAAAGGAAAAACCAAAAAGAGTTATTTTGGAATGTAGCACCAATATTTTTAAAAATGTTCGTTGTGTAAGTCTCCCACTAAAAAGTGATTTAAAAGGCGTGAAAGCCAGTTGTTTATTAGGTGTTTTTGGTGGCAACCATGAAAAAGGGTTTGCTTGTGTTGATCATGTCGATAAAAAATATGATGATGAAATAAAACAATTTATAGAAGCTGGTTTAATTGAAGTTAACTATATCCAAAGCCCAGAAAAACTCTATATCAACTTAACTTTAATTGCAAAAGACACCGTTAGTGTTGAAATTCAAAAACGCCATTTAAATGTCACAAAAATTACTAAAAATGAAAAAATTATTTATCAAAATAATACCGAAAAAGAAGAAAAACGAGACTTATCTGAGATTTTAAAGTTTAAAAATATTTATGAATTTGCCAAGAACGTTGATCTCAGTCAATTAGAAGCGATAATTAAAATGCAATATGACTATAATTACGCGATTTCCAAAAAAGGCTTAACAGATGCCAAAGGCGTAGAAATCGGCAAAATTATTTTGGCTAACGACTCAACGGTTTGGGGTAAGGTTAAAGCTTATACAGCAAGCGGTTGCGAAGCGAGAATGTGTGGCTCTTTATTACCTGTTGTAATTAACTCTGGTAGCGGCAACCAAGGCTTGTCATCATCGGTTCCAATAATTGTTTATGGAAAAGAAAAACAACTTCCTAAAACTAAAATCTACCGTGCTTTAATCTTTTCAAACTTGCTAACAATCAAACAAAAAGTTGGTATTGGAAGTCTTTCCGCTTATTGTGGGATTGTCGCGAGTTCTGGTTCAGCAGGGGCAGCTTTAACTTATTTAAGTGGCGGAACGTATCAGCAAATAGTGATGAGTATGAAAAATTATTTAGCAAATGTTCCAGGAATTATTTGTGATGGAGCCAAAGCTTCTTGTGCAGCAAAACTAGCGACTTCTTTAGATGGGGCAATTTTAGGTCATTTGCTTGCGATGAACAACAAACAATACCAAGATGATTCAGGAATTATTAAACAAGATATTGATGAAACGATTGATATTGTTATTGAAATTGCCAATTTAGGCATGAAAAAAACTGATGAAACAATTATTAAAAATATTATTAAGTAAAACTGAGGAAAAGAAATAATGTGTGGCAGATTTACAATCAACTTAACTAATGACCAGTTAAGAAATTATTTAGCTGGTAAATACCAAGTTAATAAAACTAATAATTTTTCAATACCACGCTACAATGTTGCACCTGGGACAAATATAATTGCAGTTATTTTTGATGGCGTTAACTATCGTGTTGGTGAGTTAAAATGGGGCTTTATTCCTTCCTTTAAAACAGAAAAACCACTTAATTTAATTAATGCCAGAGCAGAGACACTTTTTAGTAAAACAACTTTTAGACAACAAGCTTTAAACAGAAGATGCATTATTATTGCCGATTCATTTTATGAATGGAACAAATACGACAAAAGCGACTACCCTAGAAGAATAATGAAAAAAGATGAAAGTATTTTAAGTCTAGCTGGCATCTGGAATGCTACTACTAACGGCGATGGCCAAAAGATATATTCAGCAGCCATTATAACAACCGAAGCAAACAATCTTTTAAAGCCCGTTCATGACCGAATGCCTGTAATTTTAAATGAAGAGGGTGAAAAGAAATGGTTAAATTTAACAAAAAAGGACCCAAAAGCGTTAACAGATTTACTAGTTTCTTATCCGAGCGAAGGGATGAAAATGTATAAAGTTTCAAAGTTGGTCAATTCACCTAAAAATGATAATAGCGCCTTATTAAGCGAGATAAACGGAAAATAAGAGAGTTTTCTCTTTTTTTTATTTTTTTTGAATAAAAGTATTGACACTCCCACTACTCTATGTTATTATGTAGTTGTAGTCAACATAATAGAGTAGTGGGGGTGAGATGTTGGATAATTTAAGTGAAATGTTAAAAGGAATTTTAGAAGGACTGGTTTTAGAAATAATTAGTCGCGAAGAAATATATGGTTATTTAATTGTGAAACAACTAAAGGAATTAGATTTTGCAGATTTAGCAGAAGCAACCGTTTATGCTTTACTTTTAAGGTTAGAGAAAAACCGCTTAGTAAACGTTGTTAGAAGACCCTCTGATCTGGGACCGCCACGAAAGTTTTACACATTAAATTTTCGCGGAAGAGAACAACTCAGTTTTTTTTGGAAACAATGGGATTTTTTAAGTAAAAGAGTTAACTATTTACAAAAAGGAGGAAAGATTGATGAATTTAAGTAAAGAGATTGAAACAAAAATTAAGGTATTTGCCAAAGAGCAAGCAAAACATTATTTTAGGGAAGCAGAAAGCCAGTATTTAGAAAAAGGCTCAAAAGTCTTTAGACGAAAATTAAGCGCTGAACAAAAAAGTAAAACTTTGTTAGAGGTTGAAGATGATTTAACATTATATACTATTGATGTAATGGCTGAACTTGTTGCTAAAGGCCTTAGTGAAGAAGAAGCTTTTGAAGTGGCAAAAGAAAAACTTGGGCATCAAAAATTTGATAGTAAACTAGTAACGATTCAAAAAAAGGCCAAAGAATATTATCAAAAATTTCATATTTCTGATTTCACTGCTTTTGGGATATTGTTTGTAAGTTTATTGATTGCAGGATCCGTACTTGGAATATTGATTGGATTTATTGCTGGTGGTGGCAAAGAGTCATTTTTGGAGGGTGGTTGGATTGACACTTTAATCGGACTATTTGCTGGAGCAACAATCGCATTTGCCTGTGGGATGATTATTGGTGCAACTAAGCTTTGGAAAAAAAAGCAGGAATAATCTCAATGTTTAAGAAAAGACGCTACACTAAGAAGTGGTAGCGTTTTTTATACAAAATATATTGCTGTAAAAGCTTTTAACTTGTATAATGAGTTTTAGAGTTTAATTTTTAGAAGGTTAAAATGAGGTAAAATTATGGCAAACAAACGAAACCAAACATTAGGTGAAGAATTAGCAAATGCGATAAGTCATGGGACAGGTGCACTTTTAAGTATAATAGGAATGATTTTAATGATTATCAAAGCGAAAACTGCTGCAGCTATTGTTGGAGTGGTAATCTTTGGGACAACCGCAATAATTCTTTATGTAATGAGCACCCTATATCATTCTTTTAGAAGTGAAAGCACAACAAAAAAAGTTTTTCATCGTTTTGATCATTCGAGTATCTATTTATTAATAGGTGGAACTTATTTGCCGATTTATTTGATAGTTTTTAAATATCCAATTAACATTGTCTATATTGCTATTCAATGGGCAGTAATTATTACTGGTATTACTTTAAAAGGAGCTCAATTTAAAAAGTTTAAAACAATTCATTTTATTTTATACATAATTTTAGGTTGGAGCGGGATTGTTGTTTTTAGGCCAATTTGGCAAACGAGTAGAGCGGCATTTTATTGGATTTTGGCTGGAGGAATAAGTTATACAATTGGAACTATTTTCTATGGCTTAAGTAAATATAAATACAATCATTTTGTTTGGCATCTATTTGTCTTAGCGGGGACGATACTTCATTTTTTTGCAATTTATTTAAATTTACTCTAATAATATTTTCGAGACTAAAAAGAACAGAATTTTAACAGATCTGTTCTTTTTTTCAAAAAACAACGTTAAAAAACATTAAAACTGTGTTAAAATAAGGCAAAAGCAAACCATACTTATAAAGGAGGCGAAGATGACAGTTTATCACACAATTCTCAAACGAAGAACAATTAGAAAATACTCCAACAAAGAGGTTAGTCAAGAGAAAATTGAGCAACTTTTAAGAGCGGCAATGGCAGCACCAAGCGCCAACAATAAAAAACCTTGGCTATTTTATGTCGTAAAAAATAAAGAAATCCAAGAGCAATTAAAAAAAGTTTATAGTTTTTTTGACTATAATTCACCACTTCTTATTGTGGTTGCCGGAAATCTTGAAAGTCAAAGATCGAAAACAACTGACTTTTGGCAGCAAGACTGCTCAGCAGCAGTCCAAAATATCTTGTTGTTAGCGACCGAACTTGGGCTCGGTAGTTGCTGGTGTGGAATTTATCCCCGAAAAGAACGCGAACAAGCTATTAGAAAGATTTTAAATTTAACAGATGAGATTGTGCCTTTAGCTTTAATTCATCTCGGTTATCCAGCAGAAGAAAAATCCGCTAGAACTCAATATGAAGAAGCTAAAGTTATTGAAATAAGTTAGTTTAGAAGATAATTAATTATTTGTTTTAATTGCATTTATTTTAAATTATTTTGACTATTAATGGCAAGTTTTAGTGTGAAAACGCTTTAATAGCTAAAGGTTAGAATAATTGCTAAAGAATCTTGTTTTTAAGCGCATTTTTTGGTATAGTAAAGTGAATTAATGCTTTAGCAACAAGGAGTAAAAATGGTACCGATAATACTAGCATCAATCGATTGGAAATCAACAATCTTTGCCGTAGTGGGAGGCATTGGAATCTTTCTTTTTGGAATCAATGTAATGAGCGATTCTTTAAAAAAGATTGCTGGTTCAAAACTAAAACTTTTTGTTGAAAAGACTACTAATACTCCCTTTAAAGGAATTTTGGTGGGTATTTTATTGACCGCACTAATTCAGTCTTCAGCAGCTACAAGTGCACTTGTCGTAGGACTTGTAAGTGCTGGTTTAATGACCTTGCCACAGGCGGTAGGAGTTATTTTTGGGGCAAACATCGGAACGACAACAAGCTCAATTTTAATTAGTTTAAATATTGGAAACTATTCATTACCAATTATTTTTGTTGGCGCAATTTTAATCTTTTTTGTTAAGCGGAAAAAAGTTCAGTATTTTGGTCGCGTTTTATTGGGATTTGGGATGCTTTTCTTTGGTCTAAACTTAATGGGCGGTGCTCTTGAAGAATTATCAACATTACCTCAGTTTTTAAACTTTTTACAAAGTCTTGGCGACAAACCACTTTTGGGACTTTTAGTTGGAGTTTTAACGACTGCAGTTATTCAATCATCCAGCGCAACAATTGGAATTCTCCAACAAATTTATTCAACCGGTACAATGTCATTAATTGGCGCAACATCGATTGTTCTTGGGGACAACATCGGAACAACAGTCACTTCAGTAATGGCTGCTTCAGGCGGCAGTCTAAGTGCTAAGAAAACTGCACTTGTTCACGTTTTATTTAATACAATTGGAGCGATTTTGTTTTTTATTTTTATCAAACCATACACAAATTTTATTATTTGGATATCAACGCTTTTAAGAATTGATTATTTAAATAGTAAGTTTACAATTTCTTTAGTCCACGTTTTTTTCAATATTGGAACTGTTTTGATTTTATTTTGGTTTGTTAAACAAATTGTTTGGCTTGTTAACAAAATTATCCCAGCCAAAGATGATATTATTTCTGATGATGTAATATTAGATAAACTACTTTTAAAATCAGCACCTGATTTGGCACTTGAAAATGCTAAAAAAGCAATCGTTGACATGGGAAATGTGACAAAAGGAATGCTTGAGTATGCTTATCGTTTTAGTTTTGAAAATAATGAAAAAGCTTATAAATTAGCCTTTCAGAGTGAAGAAATTTTAAATAGTCTCGATGTTAAAATTCATAACTATTTAGTTGAAATAGGTTCTAAAGACTTGAATAAAAGGCAAATGTTAAGAGTTGCTAAAGATATCGATACGATAACGGATTTAGAACGGATTGGTGATCATCTTGAGAACATCATTGAGTTCTTTGAAGAACGCAAGACTCAAAAACTAGAATTAAACCAAGATGCAGAACAAGAGTTTAAGCACTTATTTGAAATTGTTAGAGCACAACTTGAAAATAGTTTAGAATCATATTTTACTAATAATCAACAGCTCGCTAAGGCTGTCGAAGAACAAGAATTTGAATTAAATAAACTAGTTAAAAAATACCGCAATAACCATATAATGCGAATTAGAGATAATAATAAAGAAAATGGCACTAGCTATTATGTCGATATTCTCTCCAATCTTGAACGGATCGGTGATCATACCCACAATATTGCTGAAAATGTTTTAAGCGAAAAGTTTTCTCATCGCGTAAAAGCGATTAAATGAATTAATAAAGAATTTAATGTCAGCTAAAACGAAGAATAAAGTTCTCTTTTTAAAATTCTGATAAATCGCAAATCGCTGCAAAAGATTTGGAATTTTGGTATAATAAAGATAACGGAATGTGGCGTAGCTTGGTAGCGCGCCTGGATGGGGTCCAGGAGGTCGCAGGTTCAAATCCTGTCATTCCGACCAATAAATATTATTAGCAAAGTGAGGTTTTAATAATGCTTTCTAAACAAGATTTAATTTTCGCTAGAAGAAGCGTTGAATTGGCTAAAATTTCGCTTGATCAAGGAGATGAGCCGTTTGGCTCACTTTTAGTTTCCGCGAGCGGAGAAATTTTATATGAAGGTCACAATGAAGTTTCAAGTGGGGATCAAACTAGACATCCTGAGTTTGAAATTGCGCGTTGGGCAGCAAAAAATCTCACTGAAAAAGAACGGAAAGAAGCGATAGTTTACACTTCAAATGAACACTGTCCAATGTGCGCAGCAGCTCACGGATGGGTAGGATTGGGAAAAATTGTGTATGTTGCTTCAGCGAGTCAGTTAATGAAATGGTTAAAAGAAGTTGGTGCCCCAGTACCAAGAGTCAAGCCACTTCCAATCCAAGAAGTTATCCGAGATGTCGAGGTCGTCGGTCCTATTTTAGAGTTTAGTGAAATCTTAAAAAGCTATCATCAACAAAATTATTTAGCAACTAAAAAGATGCAAAAATAGCATCTTTTTTAAAATAAAAGTTTGAAGCAAAAAATAAATGATATAATGATTGTTGACAAAGAGCAGAGGAAAAAAGATGAAAAACCGAAATGAGTTAATTAAATATTATAAATCAAAACGAGTTTATTTTTTAGTGATGACAAGTATTAACACAGTTATTTTAGGGGTGTTTTTAATTTTTTTCCATAAACCGATTGCGGTAGTCTACGTTTTTGGTTCGCTAATTTTATTGATGTGGATTTTTGTTGCATTTCAAGTTGTCGCAATAACAAAAGAATTGAAACGGCTCCGCGACTATAAAGAAAAATAAAACCACCGGAGTGGTTCTATTGGCAATTACTACAATAACCGTAAAATGTTAAATCGTGACTAACAATCTTAAGATTATCAGTTTTTTCCAACTCAGCAACAAAATGTTCTAAATAACAATCGAGTTTAATCATTTTTTGGCAACCTAAACAGAGCATATAATGAAAGTGATCCTTTTTATTGAGATAATAATAGGCAGTTTGGTTTAAAGTGCTTTTAGCTAGTATGTTATGTTCATAAAGTTTTTCTAAACCGCGATAAATTGTCGATAAATCCATTGTCTTTTCAGGCAATAAATCATAGATTAACTGAGCGCTTAAAGGGCGCTTTTGTTTTTCTAAAAGGTTTAAGATAACTTTGCGGTTTTTTGTTAATCTCATTTTTATGCCTCCTTAAGTATTTTTCTAAAACCAATCGCAGCAATTAAAATAACTGTATAAATTACAACGATCGATGAGCCGACAGGAATATCTAAGTGATAAGCAAAAGTAATTCCTATAAAAATAGTTATTAGAGATAAAATAAGTCCAAAAGTAATTGTTTGCCGAAAACTTTTAGCGAATTGACTGGCAATTAAAGAGGGAAAGATAATAAAAGCTGAAATTAAAAGCATTCCTGTTGATCTAATGCCGATGACAATAAAAGCAGCAGTAATCGCCGAAAGGCCATAACGGAGAAAATTATATTTAATCCCTTTTATTTTTGCATAAGATGAATCATAAGTAATTGAGAGTAAAGGTCGGTAAAAGATTAAAACAAAACTTAAAATTAATAGAAACAAACCAACTGAAAATAAAACATCAAAAAGAGTAACAGTCAAAATGCTGCCGACAAGAAGCGATTCAATTGAACGATTAAAGCCACTAGAAAGGGTAACCGCGATTAAACCGATTGCAAGTGAAAAAGCAGAGACAACTCCAATTGAAGCATCATGACTGATCATCTTTAAATTGCCTAAATAAGTGATTAGAAAAGCTGCACCAATTACAAAAGGTAAGGCAAAATAAATCGGTTCGTCAAAGAGCAGCAGTCCAAAAATAATTCCCGCAAAAGCAACATGACTTAAGCCATCAGCAATCATTGATTGGTGATTTAAAACTAAAAAAGGACTTATCAATGCTGCAGCAAGACCTAAACTTAAGCCTAAAATTAAAGCGTAAATCATAAAAGTGTGATTAAAAAAATCAAACATCAGTCTCACCTCTTTGATGAAAGTCCTTTAAGCAACCATAAAATTTAATCTCCTGATCAATGTCTAAAATTTTAACATTGTCTGCTAGAGGTTTATGTAAGTCATGAGTGACAAATAAAATAGTTGTTCCTTGGTTGTGAATATTTGAAATAAAATCATAAAAGAAATCTCTAAATTCAGGATCAAGAGCACTTGTTGGTTCATCGAGAATTAATAAATCTGGGTTAGTAATAAGAGCTCTAATTAGTAAAACTCGCTGTTGTTGACCACCAGAGAGATTGCTCATCATTTTTTTACCAAGATTTTCGATTTTCATCTGTTTTAGCCAAAGATTGATTTTTTTCTTAACCTCTTTTGGAATAATTAGTTTTTGTTTAGGGAAACCTGAATAAATAACTTCATTTACTGTAATTGGGAAATTAAGTTTTTGACTTAACATCTGAGGTAAGTAACCACATCTACTATCTCTTCTAACAACGCTTCCTGAAGTCGGTTTAACAAGTCCTGCAAGGAGTTTAACTAAAGTTGATTTACCGGCACCATTAGGGCCAATAATATAAATAAAATCATTTTTGTCAATTGTAAAGGAAATATCTTTTAAAGCAACCAAAGAACCAAAAGTAACAGTTGCATTATTAAATTCAATTAAAGGCTCGTTTAATGTTTTCGTAGTTTTGGCGGAATAAGTCTGCATAACGCACCCCCTCTTTGTTTTGTTTTTTAGTAATATTATGATAACCGTGTAATTCTAAAAGTTCAATTTCAAGACCACTATTAGCGAGTTCTCTTTGAATTGTGGTCGCAACTCTTGGTTCAACTAACTCTTCGATAAACAAAAATTTACTATTAGTCTGTTTTAACTTAGCGATTAAATTTTCTAAATCTTTAATAGTTTGCTCAGCATCAGGCTTATAATCTTCAATTAACGATTCGATAGTCAAGTTATATCTTCCAGCAAAGCCCCCAAGAGCATTATGACCCGCAAAATAGATTGTCGAGACGGAAAAACTACTTAAAAAAGCACTCAAATCATTATGAATCCCTAAAATTTCATCACGATAAGAACTAGCATTAGCTTGATAAAATTCTTCATTTAAAGGATCGATTTTAATAATTTCAGCTTCAATGATAGCAATCATCTCAAGAAAGACAAATGGATCTGTCCAATAATGAATAATAGTGGCTAAATCGGTTGACTCAATTGTAACTTTTTCACTCAAATTAATAAGATTAATTTCTAAATTAACCAAGCCATTTACCCAAACCTCTAACTCATCACTTGTATAAATAAACAATTTTGATTTATTGATCATCACGACATCTTTAGGTGTCGGCGAATAATCATGAACTTCACTGCCAAAGGGTGTTATTAAAGCGACAGAAAGCTTGTCTTTCACGATTTCTCTTGCGATATCATAATGAGGATATAGGGTTGTAACAATAGCAGCCTTTTTTTCTGAACCACAAGAGAAAAGCCCAAGGCTACTACTAATTAAAATTAATAATCCAAAAATTCTTTTCATAACAAATAACTCCTTAAATTTTCCAATGATATTATGTTTTATAATTAACTAAAATGCAAACCATTCGCAAAACAAAGTTCTGGCTTTGAGAGAAAAATTAAAAAAACTTAGTTAAAAT
>LSQX01019397.1_pt2 | contig 27767 bp, 23 predicted proteins | sample 654561 | NCBI WGS metagenome assembly LSQX01 (sample SAMN04489861, study PRJNA283612) | anaerobic digester metagenome | isolation source: 4 biogas reactors fed with cattle manure at either 37C or 55C with and... | place: Denmark: Kongens Lyngby | collected 2014
ACCGAATATTCCGACTTAATCCTGACACTTGCCCTGATTAGAGATTGCAATCAGGCAATTAAGCATATCAATCACTATGGTTCTCATCACACTGATGCAATTCTGGCTGAGGATCAGACCACTATTAACAGTTTTCTGCACTTAGTTGATTCAGCCAGTGTCTATGTTAACTGCTCTACTCGTTTTGCTGATGGCTACCGTTATGGCTTTGGAGCAGAATTGGGGATCAGCACGGGAAAATTACACGTGCGCGGGCCGGCTGGGCTAGAGGCACTGCTCACTTATAAGTACAAACTCAGCGGTCAGGGACACACCGTTGCTGACTATGCCGAGGGCCGTAAACAATTTCATTTTGAGGATTTAAATTTATGAAAAAAGCGGGACAATTAATACAGGAGGCGCATAAGATCGTAATAAAAATCGGCAGCAGCTCCCTGACCAATCGCCATGGCCTGGCTGACCGCCAGATGATGCGGTCTCTTGTCGAACAAATCATCCATTTAATTGAAGCAAACAAACAAATTATTATTGTGTCTTCCGGAGCTGCCAGCAGCGGAGTAGCAACGATCAATAAATGGCACCGGAAAGATGATGTTCATTACAAACAGGCTCTGTGTGCAATCGGACAAGTAGAGCTGATGAGCGCTTACAGGGATATATTTTGGGATTCCTCCATTCATGTGGCTCAGCTTCTGATTACCAGAGACGACCTCCTGACACCAAAGCGGCGGCTTTATATCCGCAACACCTTGTTCACCCTCTTAGATGAAGGCGTCGTTCCTATCGTTAATGAAAATGACAGTGTCAGCGTCGAAGAAATAGAAATAGGCGATAACGATAACTTAAGTGCCATGACTGCAGACCTCTGGAGTGCAGATTTGTTAATTTTATTAAGTGATGTTGACGGACTTTATACCAAAGACCCACACCAGAATCCTGAAGCAGAACTGATTACTTGCGTACAGGATATTAAAGCTTGCCGTGATAAGGCAGACATCTGGAGCAAAGGCGAATTAGGCACCGGCGGCATGGAAACAAAGTTGGAGGCAGCTGAACTGGCTAATGAAAATGGCATCCCGGTGATTTTAACAAATAGTAATACGGAAAATGTCTTTTCGAAACTAATAAATGACGAGCTGCAGGCAACGGTTTTTCTGCCTCAGGACAAATTGATCAGGAGTAATATATGAAATGGGCTTTGATTGGTGTCGGGCATATCGGCACAGCTATTCTGGAAGGCTGGATCAGAACAGGACATCAGGCAAAAGATGTCTATATCAGCGAGCACACGCGGGACAAAGAGGATAGTCTGCAGGAAAAATACGGGGTCTCTATCTTGCTTGAAGCAAGCCAGCTGGCAGACTGCGAATTAGTTTTATTTGCGGTTAAGCCTCAGGATCTGCCCCAGATAGCAGCAAATTTTGCACCGGACATACCAAGCACAACACTGATTGTTTCAATAGCGGCCGGAATAGATCTTGCCTCGCTCAGTCAGATGCTGGCAAAGTCTGCGCTTTCTGCGGATGAATACCCTATTTTGCGTGTATTACCCAACTTGCCATCCAAGGTAGGAGCCGGTGTAAGTGTCATGGTAGCTAATGAGCATGTCAGTCCGGATCAATTAGAACAGGCTAAGAGCATCTTTCAGAATCTGGGTCTGGTTATGGAACTTCCCGAAGAGAACTTTGCTGCAGTAACAGCCCTTTCCGGCAGCGGCCCTGCTTTTGTCGCCGTCTTTATTGAAGCCTTGGCTGACGCTGCTGTTTATGCGGGTCTGCACAGCCAGGCTGCCAATATACTCGCTGCACAAACCCTTCTGGGTACGGCAAAATTGCTTCTGGAAAGCATGACCCCGCCTGCCATTTTAAAGAATCAGGTTTGCACAGCTGCAGGAACAAGTATTTACGGGATACGGGCTTTAGAGAAGAGTGGTTTCAGAGCCAGTGTCTTTGATGCTGTTATTGCCGCAAGCGAACGGACGGAAGCCTTAGCACTTGAGGCCGCAGATAAAATAAAGCAGACGGGCGGATAATTTCATCTTACGCAGACAGATTGTTGTTTTACTTTTAAGTCATACTTATCTATAATTGAAAAGTTGATTTAAAGGCAGGTAAGATGACGCACAAAGTGGACAATGCAATTATTATGGCAGCCGGACTTTCCAGCCGCTTTACTGCACAATCCGGCGGTCTGCCCAAGGGTCTGGTGAAAGCAAAAGGTGAAGTCCTGCTGGAACGTCAGATCCGACAGTTGCTGGAGGCCGGAATAGCTGAGATATATCTGGTGCTGGGTCATAAAGCAGAAAGCTACCAATATCTGAAAGATATCTTCCCGGTCAAATTTATCTACAATAGGGATTATCTGGAACGCAATAATAACGGCAGCATTTATGCGGCACGTGAGGTATTGCGAAACAGTTACATTTGTTCTGCCGATAATTATTTCCCGGAGAATCTTTTCGAGAAAGAGCTGAAAGGAAGTTATTATGCAGCTGTCTATGCCGATGGCGAAACAGAGGAATGGTGTCTGCGTCTGGATGAGGATGACTACATTACAGGAGTCAGCATCGGTGGCAGTAATAGCTGGTACATGATGGGACACGTTTTTTGGGACGAAGACTTCAGCCGGCGCTTTCTGACTATTTTGGAAGAGGAATATCATCTGGAAGAAACCCGCCCCCTGCTCTGGGAAGCTATTTATATGAAGCATCTGGATACACTAAAGATGAAGGCCCGGAAGTATCCCGCCGGCAAGATCTATGAATTTGACACAGTGGACGATCTCTGCGCTTTTGACCCGGATTACTGCAAGCAGGAATAATCGTCTGTTAAATGAATTTCTTTTAAAGATGGAAGTACACATATGTCTGAAATTGTTGAAGCAGATTTAAGTCTTATCAATAAATTAGCAGAAGATGTTCTCGATCTGACTGTAGATGCCGGCACGATCAGGAGTATCCGGCGTTTAGGCGGTCTCACCAATCGCTCTTATCATCTTGTCTTCGCTGACGGCAAAGAACTGGTTGTTCGTATACCGGGTGAGGGCACCGCAGCTATGATCGATCGCAAGAACGAGAAAATCAGCACAGAACTTGCCTGTGAACTAGGTATTGATGCTGAGTTGATTTATTTCGGAGAAGACGGCTGTAAAATCAGCAACTATATCCAAGATGCCGTAACCATGAAGGCGGAAGACCTGCGTCAGCCCGAAACCATCAGACAGATTGCTGAAGTCTTAGCAAAAATCCATAATTGCGGCAAAGATACGGCTGTTCCTTTTAAAGTTTTCGCCATGGCTGACCAGTATGAGAACATTATTGCAGACCTTAATGTGCCTCTTTTTGAAGATTACGAGCAGGCAAAAGAATCTGTTTCAAAGATTAAAGACTGGTTGGATCAGACAATTAAAACTTCACTGCAGCCCTGCCACAACGATCCTTTGTGCGAAAACTGGGTCATGGGAAAGGATAAACTCTACCTGGTTGACTGGGAGTATGCCGGCATGAATGATGGCATGTGGGATCTGGCTGCTGTATCTATCGAAGCAGAATATGACGCTGAATGTGACCGCCAGCTCCTGGCTGCTTATCTGGGAGAAGACAATCAGCTGGAAGCGATGCACTTTCTGGCATCAAAAATCTTCGTCGATTATCTATGGACTTTGTGGGCAAAAGCCCGGGTGCCATATGGCGGTCAGGCTATGGAGGACTGGGCTCAGGAGCGCTATAGCAGATTAAAGAAATTCTTAGCAGAATTTGCTGACAAGGCCAGTGACTTTGGCTTGGTGCTATGAACATTAACAATATCAGCAGATGCGTCCTTTATATAGACCCCGGCACAGGCAGCATGCTCTTTGCAATTCTAATGGCTCTGCTGGGAACGGCCTTCTATTCGCTGCGTCTGTTTTTTTCCAAGCTGCGTTTCCATTTGACCAGCGGCAAGGTTGAACAGCAGAATTTTGAACCGGATTTAGTAATTTTCTCGGATGACAAACGCTACTGGAACATCTTTGAACCTATCTGTGCAGAATTGAACCGGCGGGGTCAGGCTGTAACATACTTAACAGCTTCCAAAGATGATCCGGCACTGACTGCAAATTATGAGCATATGGAAGCTGAATTTCTCGGTCAGGGAAATCAGGTCTATGCCAGATTAAATCTGCTGAAGGCAAAAGTGCTGCTGGCAACCACACCGGGCTTAGATGTTTACCAATGGAAACGTTCACTGGGAGTGAAATCCTATGTACACATTCTGCATGCTGCCAGCGAGGTCACTCTTTATCGCATGTTTGGCCTGGATTATTACGACGCTGTTATGCTCTCGGGACTATTTCAAGTGCAGGATATCCGTGCTCTTGAAGAATTACGCAATTTACCGGCTAAGGATCTGCCTGTGGTTGGCATTCCCTACATGGACGCAATGAAAAAAAGGCTGCAGGAGGCAGCTGCTTTGCCAGCTCAGCCCCGAACTATCCTGCTGGCGCCCTCCTGGGGCAAAAATGCTATTTTCAGTGTATATGGCGGCCGGATTATTGAAGCTTTGCTGGCAACAAGCTGGAAGATTATTGTGCGCCCGCATCCTCACTCTTTCCGGAATGAGAAGGAGATGCTGGATGACTTGATGAGCAAGTACCCGGCCTCGGAACAGCTGGAATGGAACCGGGATGTCGACAACTTTGAAGTTCTGCGGCGGGCTGATCTCTTAATTTCTGATTTTTCAGGTGTGATTTTTGATTTTGCCCTAGTCTACGATAAGCCGGTGCTGTATACGGAGCCGGATTTTGATCTGTCTGTTTATGATGCCTGGTGGCTCAAAACACCCTTATGGACAAATTCTGCTCTTCCCCGGCTGGGAATAGCCCTGACTGAGGACAAGCTGGACCGGCTTGAAGAAGTGATCGAAGATCTGCTGGGACAGGCACGCTTTGAGGCCGGTCGTGATGAAGTAAGGCAGGAATGCTGGCTTTACCCCGGTGAAGCTGCCGCTCGCAGTGTTGATTTTCTGCTGGAAGAGCTTGAGAAAGTCAGGCAGGCAGAAGAAAAGGAAGCGGTCGCTAAGAAAGACAAGCCGGTCAGGCTCAGCATTGTCGGCAGGAAGGAGAAAAAGACCTCCGCCGGCAAATAATAATCTGTTGCGGAAAAAGGAAGATGGCAAGCATCACTATAGGAAAAATTCTGGATACTGCTTTACTCGCTCCCCTAAGGCTCTTGTTTGAGCTGGTTTTCGGCTTTGTTTACCAAACTCTGGGAGAAGCTGGCTGGGCAATTATCCTGCTCAGTATAGTAATGAATCTGATCTTGCTGCCTTTTTACAGGCAGAGCGACAAAATCCAACAAGCAACTGCCGACAAGGAGCGCAGCCTGCAAAAAGGTGTCCGCCATATCAGGAAGACTTTTTCCGGTGAAGAACGCATGATGATGCTTCAGACCTACTACCGTCAAAATGACTATAAGCAGACGGATGCACTGCGCGGTTCAATCGCTTTGCTGCTGGAAATACCTTTTTTTATCGCTGCCTATCAATTTCTTTCGGGCCTGACCCTGCTGGAAGGTGCGGGCTTTGGCCCGATCAGCGATCTGGCTGTTTCCGACGGTCTGCTGCAAATCGGCTCCTGGCAGCTGAACGCCCTGCCGCTGTTAATGACTCTGTTCAATATTTTTTCAACCATTATATATACCCGGCAATCCGGCCTTCGCACCAAAATTCAGCTCTATGTCATGGCAGGTTTTTTCCTTATTTTCCTTTACAACTCGCCGGCTGCGCTTTTGCTCTATTGGACTCTGAATAATCTGTTTTCTCTGATTAAAAATCTCCTGACAGATAATCCCTGGAGCGAAAAACTCAAAGTCAGGCTAAGTGAGAGAAGGAAAAGCCGGACAGATGAGCTCAAAACTATCAGCAGGGAAAGCCTGACTCTGTCACGCCGGCTTTTTCTGGCTGCCGGCCTTTTCCTGACAGTACTCTGCGGTCTGCTGATACCTTCTGCCTACATTACATCTTCACCACTGGAGTTTGTCGATATTTATCACTTTGAACATCCGGGTCTTTTTGTCCTGACGACTTTTCTCTTTGCTGTCGGTGTCTTTCTGGTCTGGCTGCCTATCTTCTATCGGCTCTCAGCGGCTAAGATCAAGCCTTTACTGAGTGTAGCAGCCTTGATTTTCTCCGGCCTTGCCCTGTTTAACTATATGTTTTTTGGCAGGGATCTTGGCGTCATCAGCCCTGCCCTCCAGTATGAGGAAGAAATGATTTTCCTGCCAAGGGAACAGCTGGTCAACTGGCTGATAATTTTACTTCTGGCTGCTTTACTTGTCCTGCTGCTAGCCCTATTCGGCAAGAAACTGGTCTCGATTCTCCTGGTTGGCAGCCTTGCCCTGACTGCCATGTCAGTCAGCAATCTGAACAGTATCAATAAAGCCGTCCGGGAATTTGATCTGACCGCCTCTAACGGAATCTCATCCAGCCTGCAGTCTCAGCCTCATTTTTATTTAAGTAACAAGGCCAAAAATGTTGTCGTGCTGATGTTTGACCGCGCCATGGGAACCATGCTGCCCTATATTTTCAATGAAAAACCTGAACTGGAGCAGCAATTTGCAGGTTTTACATATTATCCCAATACGATTTCTTATGGCGGACACACTAACTTTGCTGCCCCGCCGCTTCTGGGCGGTTATGAGTATACACCGGTGGAAATGAATAAGCGCTGGAGTGAAGCGCTCGTGGACAAGCATAACGAGGCGCTGAAGGTAATGCCGGTTATTTTTTCAGATAATGGATATAAAGTTACTGTCTGTGATCCGCCATATGCCAATTATCGCTGGTTCTCAGATTTAAGCATTTATGATGATTATCCCGCTATTGATAGTTATATCACGAGGGGAAAATTCAGCCAGCAGGAGAGCCAGACAGATCTGGGACGAAATCATCGCAATTTCTTTCTCTTCAGCCTGATGAAAACTTTGCCCTTGAGCCTGCAGCCCCTGCTTTATGATCAGGGTAATTATCGCTATCTGCCCGACCAGGAAGGAGAACTTCCTTCCAGTTCACAAACAATACAGTCCTTATCAAAAGCCTCCGGCTTTCGAAAGGCTTTCATACAGTCCTATGATGTCCTGCAGAATTTCCCGGCGATGACAAAAATCTCGGATGAGGAGCAAAACACCTTTTTGTTTTTATCAAATGACAGCACTCATGAGCCGATGCTCTTGCAAACGCCTGATTACCTGCCTGCAATCCAGGTTGATAACAGGGACTATGATGCTGCCTTCAGCAGCCGCTTCCAAAATAAAGAAAATGGCCGCCAGCTGAAAATGGAGACTACGAATCAAATGGCTCATTATCACATCAATATGGCTATGATGCTGCGGCTGGGACAGTGGTTCGATGACTTGCGCGAACAGGGTGTCTATGACAATACACGAATTATTATTGTTTCAGATCACGGCAGTGACCTGAGGCAGATTGAGGAGCTCATACTTGACGATCCCTATGGCAGAAAGCTTGGCCTTGAGTTTTACTATCCGCTCCTTCTGGTAAAAGACTTCAATGCTGATCAATTCAGTGTTTCCGAAGAATTCATGACCAACGCTGATGTGCCGACATTAGCGTTTGAAGGCCTGATCAGCAAGCCTGTTAATCCTTTCACTGGCAAAGAAATAAACAATGACGAAAAATTCAGTCATGAGCAGTTTATAACTCTGTCCCATGTCTACCAGACAGACATTAATGATGGAAACACTTTCCTGCCCTCGGCCTGGGCCAGTGTCAAAGATAACATCTGGCAAGCATCAAACTGGACTTTCTATCCCGAAGAGCAGGTATTGTCTGAGTACCCCTAAAGCCTGCTAGAGTCTTTGTATCGCAAATCCACCCATAGACTCAGCTACTTCCGCAACCCTCTCATGGCAGGAAAACAGCAGGATCTGACGTGATTCTCCCATAGTGTCCTGAGCAGATTTGTCCCTGCTCAGTTCAGACAGCAGCTTCAGAGCGGCTTCCATGCGTTTTTCATCAAACTGAACTAAGACATCATCGAGAATCAAGGGCGGAGTCTGTTCTCCCGTAATCAGCTCGGACAAGGCAAGACGCAGGGCCAGATAAACCTGATCGTAGGTGCCGCCGCTCATGTACTCAGCTTCTCTGAACTGTGTTTCTCCGGCTATGTGCAATTGCAGCTTCATTTCTCTGTCGATAAGAACATCATCATAGCGGCCCAAGGTCAATCTATTCAGATAGCCTGCTGTCAGCTTTCTCAATTCAGGACTGAAATTACGACGCATTTCGTCGTCCGCCTCCGTCAGATACTTTAGGGCCAGTTCCAGCTGTCTGGCACGTGACTCTGCTTTTTCAATCCTCTCGTCCAGCTCCCTGAGGCGAATTTCGATGTTCTCAGACCGCTCTGAGTAGCGGTAGGCCAGAGCCATGTGCGCCTGCTTTTTACTATGTTCGCTTAAGGCCTGACTATATCTGCTGCGGCTTAACTGCACTTCCTGCTTTCTGGCGGCAAGGGATTTATTCAGGTCCTCGGGATGATCTTCTGCTTCAAGCGCTATAGCGATGTCTCTCTCGGTCACAGGAAAGTTCTCTGCCGCAGCCATTTCCAGTAGTTGCTGTCTCCTTTCAGCGGGCAGAAGTCTCTCGCTGCCCTGACCTGAACTCAGCACTCTCAGATGCTCATCGAACTGGTGCCCGTTTTGCTTCAGATCCTGAACATATTTATTCAGTTCAAAGTAACTGTCTGCAAAACGTTTAAACAAGCTGATTGCCTCGCTGTATCGACGTTTGCCGGCATCAGCTTCCTCTTCAAAGAGCTGAGCAGGATAGGCCAGAATCTGGCTGCGTGTTGAATACTCCAGATCCTTGAGCTTTGGCAGGTCCTGCGAAGATTTTATCTTGTCGACGATGGCATCTGTATTGAGATAGGGATATCTTGCCAGCAGACTGTCAATTGCATCACAAAACTTTGTCCGGCGTTCCAGATGACCGACCAGATTGCTGTTATAGCTCTCTTCTCTCACTTTTGCTTTCTGCTGCCGTTGCCTGATCTCTGCTTCTTCGTCCTCCAGTATGTTCTCTGCTTCCTCCAGCAAGGCAAGCTCTTCTTCCAGCTCCTCAACTTCAGCAGCCACTTCAGCCAGCTCCGCCTTTGCATTTGTCAGGCCGGTCTCCAGCTCTCTACGTTTTTGCCCGGTCTCACGACGAGCTGAAGAATATTTCCTTGACTTGCTAAAAAAGTAATAAGCCGGAACGGCGATTAGGGCCAGGCTGTAGGCAGCAGGATGCCATACAAGGCCTAAAAGCAGAGCTGCAGCGAAAGCGAGACAAGCCAGCCCAAGGCCCAGAACCCTGAACTTCTTCTCCTGGCTCTCTGTGGTGGGAACGACAGTCGCAGCAAGTTCCTCCTCTATACGTGAGCGGTTCGCTTCTTTCTGTTGCTGGCGGGCATAGGCAGCGCGTAATTCCTTGTCACAAGCTTGCCCCTGACGGCGCAGTTCCTGGCGTCTTTCGTGGAAACTCAGCTCCTCACCTGTATCCGGGTCAACTGTTTTGAAGGTGCTGAAGGCCTGATTCAGCTCATGCTGCAAGGCTCCCCCTTCCATTTCCAGGCTCCTGCTGCTGTTGTCTAAAGCCGAGCTCTCAACTTGCAATTGTCTGATCTCTTTTTCCAGGGTAAAAAAGTCTTCATCATAGACAGAAGGCTGCAAACTCTCCAGCTCTTTCAATTGTTTCCGGAACCGGTCTTGCTGATTATTGATTGCATGTTCTTCGCGCAAGCTTTCTTCTAGATTTTGCAGCTGAATCAGGTACTCTGTTTTCTGCAATTTACGCTCACTGGTCCTGACCCTGTCTGTCAAAAGCTCAACTTCAGCATTCAATGCGTGCAGTTCCAGCAGCTCCTCCGCTTCGCGTGCCTCGCGTGTATGCGCTTCAGAAAGCAATTCCTGCAGTTGAAAGCGCTCGTTTTCCAGCTGGGGGATTACAGAGTTTTGACGCTTGCTGCTGCTAAGTGAAAGCAGAGCTTCTTTCAGCGTTTTACTCACTGCTGTAGACGAAATATCAGAAGTTCCCGCTGTACCCAAGCTGGCCAGCTGGTGCAGCAATTCACCTTTTTTATCATCTTTGACATTCAAAGCTAAAGACATCTGCTGCACATAGACAGATTGATTAAAGGCATGCTCACCTAGTCCGAATATATGCTTTCCCAGAGACTCCCCGGTAATTTCCTCGCTGGAAGCCAGACTTTCATCTGTCAGAAGAATGCGGTCCATACGCTTTTGCGTGCCAAATTCACAGCCGGCGCGATAGGCAAGACCATCGGTCTCATAAAACAGGGCACCGCTCATACTATCCTGTTCCCAGGGCATGTTACGCGAACGGTTGCTGCTGCGCAGGTCTGCCTTATTGTGATCCATGCCGTAGAAAACTGCAAAAATAAAATCAATCAAGGTGCTCTTGCCCCATTCATTCGGAGCAACAATCAGATTTGCCGCAGGCTTGAAATCAAGGGCGACATTCTTCAGATTGCCAAATTGTCCGATTTCAATTCGTTTAATAAACATCATCCAATGTCTCCCCTCTGAAAGCTGACAGGCCAAGTCTCAGTGCTTGCTGCAAATCATCCCGCTCTGTTTCATTTCTAACTGCTGTCAGGTCCTGCAGTATTTTTCTAACGAAAAGGCCACGCAGAGTTTGCTCTTCTCCCAGTTCTTCGACACTTTCTGCGGGATGCAATTCATCAAGCAGACTCACGTAGCCGATCTGCTCACGCAGGCCGGCAGCCAGACGTGGGACATTCAAGGCCGTCGGAGCCTGACCCCTAAGACGAATTTTGTATGTATGGCGTTTATAATTTTCCCGGTCAAGAGCTTGTGCTTGTGCCACGATCTGCTCAATGATCTCCCGGTCTGATTGCCAACTGTCCAGTTGGCTGTTTATTTCAATAAACATACGCGAGGCTGAGGGCAGGGCAGACACACTTTTGATCTCAGAATTATCAAGCTCAACTATCAGTGCATGCCTGCTTCCGCTTTCGTTAAAAGAAAGACCCTGCGGGCTGCCCGGATACATGGCCAGAGTACTGCGCCGGTCAATCCGGTCATCAGCCGGTAAGGGGCTGGCCTTATGGATGTGTCCCATGGCCAGATAATCCAGTTTACTATTTTTGATCTCTTGTGAGGGCAGGGGGTTGTACATCCCCTCAGCCTTTGAACCGGCCAGGAGTTCGCCATGCACTAAGGCTATCTTATTGGTCAATGCTGAATCAGGATCAAGCTCTTTTTCCACAAAATTAATGCCGTCATAGACCAGGATGGCCTCCTCGCTGCCGACATCCGGCAAGAGTGTCGTTTCCTGGTAGAGCGATGAAAAACTTATCCCCCAGACAGATGTATCCAGGTCCGGAAAATCCAGGCGGACTATTTTTTCAGCAGGAAAAGCATAGACCCCCGGAATCTCGGGAAAGACTGTCGCATAAGGAGAAGCCGGAGAATAATAGTCGTGGTTGCCTGCCGCCAGCAAAATTAGGAAGGAACGTTCACGTGCAAGCAGGTCGTAGATACGTTCAAGTTCACGATCTTCAATTTCCGTCATCTCCAGAAAATCACCGGCAATCAGAAATAGATCAACTTCCAGTGCAGCCGCCTCCAGCAATAAGTTATCGAAACTTTGAATCAATGCTTCCTGAAAGTCAGGAGCAGCCGGCCCCAGCGAGCGCATGCGACTACCCAAATGCAAGTCTGCCGTATGTAAAAATTTAATAGCCATAAAATTCCTCCTTGCTATCATATTATCTTACTTTTATGCCCATTGGATGTTAACTTCATGCTAGACTGAGGACATGTCCAGAAGAAGTAATCAGCAAAAATTCAGCTCTGAAAAATACAGAGATAAACATCGTAATTTCGGGCTCAAATATGAGAGGTCCTGTGGGGCTATCGTCTTCCGTGAAATAAATGAAGAGCTGCGTGTTCTTCTGGTTCAGCATAGTGCCAGCCACTGGTCTTTCCCCAAAGGACATGTGGAGAAGGGTGAAAGCGACTATGAAACAGCCATCCGGGAGGTCAGAGAAGAAACCGGTATTGATATTGAAATCACATCTGACTTCTCGCGCGCTTCGACCTATTCACCTTATCCGGGCGCCCGGAAAACTGTCGTATTTTTTATCGGTGATTACCTGGGCGGCAGCTTGCGTCCTCAGCTTGAAGAGGTACAGCGTGTGGCCTGGCTTAAACCTGAAGACAGCATGAAATACCTGGTTTTCGACCGGGACCGTGAGATTTTCAATGATGCTTTGCAAGAGATCGGCTACGAAGTTAATGCTGATTAATCCTGCCTTGCCTGTCAGCAGGCAGTTCTATAGAAAAACCCGATAAGTTTACAAGTCAGCTTTCTGCCAACGAAAAAAGACGCCTTGCGTTTTTGCTTGTCTGCTCTGCTATTTCTGCCGGAGACAGACCTTTAATCTCTGCAGCCTTTTCACCGATATAAGTCAGATATGAAGATTCATTGCGCTTGCCGCGAAAGGGATGCGGTGTCAGATAGGGGGCATCAGTCTCCAGCAGGAGTCTGTCCAGAGGAGTTTTAGCCAGAGCCTGCCGGGCTTGCTCACCCTTCTTGAAAGTAATCGGTCCGTCAAAACCGATCATGAATCCCATAGCAATAAAGTCAGGCAGCTCAGCCGGGCTTTCTGAGTAACAGTGCATGACACCTATCTCAGCATCAGCCGATCTCCTGTGCAGCAATCCCTGCTCTTGTGCAGTACGCAGAATTTCCAGAGTATCCTCAGTCGCTTCCCGCATATGGATAATTACCGGCAGATCGTGTTCAGCTGCAATTTCCAGTTGTCGTCTGAAAACCTCACGCTGTATCTTTGCCGGTGATTGCATGTAATGATAATCCAGACCGATTTCGCCGATCGCTACGATGACAGCTTCAGATCCCGCTTCCTGACGCAAGCGGTCAGCGGCAATCATCTTCGCAATTTCAGCCGCCGAAGAACTATTCCAGCTGCTGGCTTCATGCGGATGATAACCTACAGAAGTGTAAAGGCGGGGCAACTTATCCTGACCCTGTGACAGGGCTAAAGCATATGCATCCCTGCTGTCAGCCAGATCAGATGTGGCCAGGAGTATGCTGTTGACAGCAACGGCTGCTGCCCGCTCCAGAAGCTCATGTCTGTCAAGATCAAAGGCACTGTCCTGCAGATGTGAGTGAGTATCAAACCACATTATTTCTTGTCCAGTTTTTCTATGGCCTTCAACTCTGCCTCAAGATCTATGCGCGGGAAAATGGGCTGTCCCTTTTGCACAATAAAATCATCCCGGTAGAGACCGGATTGAGCAGCTGATTCCCAGCTGCTGAGCTCCGCTTCAACTCGGGGGCCGGCTGCGCTAATGCCCAGTTGTTCACGCATTTTTGCCGGTGTATACACCATGAAGGGGGAAAGCCAGACCGCCACGCGGCGCAGAACATCAAGCAAAGTGTAAAGAACAGCTGCCAGACGGGCCCGGGAGTTTTCTTCTTTTGCTAAAATCCAGGGACTGGTCAAATCGATATACTTGTTGCTCTGGCTGACCAGGCGCCAGATCGATTCCAAAACCAGCGAGAACTCCATATTTTCAAAATGCCGGTCAACTTTAATAACTGTCTCATCAGCTAAGGCAGTAAGTTCCGCATCTATCTCGGCAAAGTCTTTTTCTGCCGGTAAACCCTGAGGAAAAGATTGCCTGGTCATGGCTACAACGCGGCTTAAAAGGTTGCCCAGGTCATTGGACAAATCGCTGTTGCTTCTCTTAATCAAAGCTTCTGTTGAATAGTTGCCATCAGAGCCGAAGGGAAATTCACGCAGCAGGAAATAACGCAGAGCATCCAGACCATAGCGTTCAACTAAAATTGCGGGATCAACCACATTGCCTTTGGACTTGGACATTTTCCCACCCTCGAACAGGAGCCAGCCGTGGCCGAAAACTTTCTTCGGCAGCGGCAGATCCAGAGCCATTAAAATTGCAGGCCAGATTAGGGAGTGGAAACGCATGATTTCTTTGCCCACAAAATGGACATCTGCAGGCCAGTAACGGTCAAAGAGTTCTGTATCATTGGGATAACCCAAGGCTGTTATATAGTTGCAGAGGGCATCAACCCAGACATAGGCGATACTGTCCTGGTCAAAAGGCAGAGGCACTCCCCAGGAGAAGTTCGAGCGTGAAACAGCCAGATCTTCCAAGCCGGCTTCAAGAAAATTGTTGACCATTTCATGGGCACGCGAGACAGGCTCGACAAAGTCGGAATGCTCGCTGAACAGCTCTTTCAGACGGTCCTGATACTTGGACAGGCGGAAAAAATAGCTTTTTTCACGGGTCTTTTCAACCGGGCGTCCACAGTCAGGACACATCCCCTCCAGCAATTGCGATTCTGTCCAGAAAGATTCACAGGGTGTGCAATACCAGCCTTCGTAAACTCCTTCATATATATCACCCTTTTCATGAAGTTTGGTGAAAATATCCTGTACTGCCTTGACATGTTCGGGATCGGTGGTGCGAATGAAGCCATCGTAATCTACATGCATCAGGCTCCACAAGTCCTTTATTTTAACAAGCATCTGGTCGACAAATTCCTGGGGTTCCAGCCCACGTGCCCGGGCGACCTCCTCTATTTTCTGACCATGCTCGTCCGTGCCGGTGAGGAAGAAAACGTCATAGCCGCGCAGACGCTTATATTTCGCCATCGTATCGGCGGCAATCGAACAATAGGCATGACCGATGTGCAGATCATCGCTGGGATAATAAATGGGTGTTGTAATGTAAAATGTTTCGCGTGACATACTGGCTCCTTAGTAAGCACCAAGCCTTGTGTGCTTCATTTTGCTGGTGGTTGATTAAGTCATTTTACAATCTACTTGTCAATTCCGACACTGGCAACAACTTAATGAACCGGCACCATCTAGATAGTCTAGCAAATTAAAGTACTTATCGTCTAATAAGATTAATTGCTAATCTAAGTCGATTCCAACCTCTTCAATTTCCAGAGCTAAATCATAAAGATGTCGCTGCTCAATGCCGCTGGCCTGAGATAGTATTCTGGCAGCCTGCTTGGTCCGCACTCCCTCAGCCAGGAGCTGATGCAGCAAATCTTTCATCGTCTCATCCGAGACTTCTTCCAGCTTGGTGTCCGTGCGTCTTTCAAAAGCGTTAATTCCTTCCAGAACCAGCGTAAACTCCCCTCTGGGCTCAACAGTCTCGTAGTAGCGCAGGGCAGACATGACATCCAGATAGAGAAACTCTTCATATTCCTTGGTCAGTTCACGGGCGATCGTCAGCCGGCGCTCACCTAAGCCCAGCTTTTCCAGGTCGGTCAAAGTCCTGCTGAGACGATGCGGAGATTCAAAGAAAACCACTGTGAGTTTTTCCTGTGCCATTCCTGTCATAAAATCGTCCCGTTTGCGGCCTTTAGGAGGAATAAAACCAAGAAAAACAAAACGGGAAGGATCCAGGCCGGATGCTGACAAGGCAGTCAATATGGCTGAAGGACCGGGCAGTGAAACTACCTTTATATTGCGTTCGATCGCTTTTTGCACCAGGCCGGCTCCGGGATCGGAGATGCAAGGAGTACCGGCATCGGAAATCACTGCCACTGATTTGGCATTCCAGAGCAAATCGCCCAAAATCTGTTCATCCTTCTCTTCTGCATTCTGTTCGTAATAGCTGATCAGCTCGTTGCCGATACCGGCTGCAGAGAGAAGACGTGCTGCCCGCCGTGTATCTTCCGCTGCTATATAATCCACGCTTTCCAGAATAGAACGTGCGCGCGGACTCAAATCATCGTGATTGCCCAGGGGGGTAGGAACCAGATAAAGGGTCCCGCATTTAACAATGTTGCCGCCAAAACTCTCATGTGCACATCTGTCAGTCACTGTGTTTCGCCTTTCTAAAAACTTCCGGGAGCAGGAAGTCCAACTTCAAGTAATCATCCTTTGGTATTCTAATTCACAGGGAAAAACTATGTGGTGTCAAAATGAACAGCCACAAAAAAACGGCGGGTGATCCCGCCGCAGAAAAGTTTTTTCAGGTTTTCAGATCCTTATGCCAGTGAAATGCAGTCTACAGGGCAGACTTCAACGCAAGATTCGCAATCTGTGCAAAGATCAGGATCAATTACATAGTGTTCATCGCCCATAGAGATAGCGCCTTCCGGACACTCTTCTTCGCAAGCACCGCAAAGAATACATTCATCACTAATTACATGTGCCATAGATACTCCCTCCTGATATACATAGTGTTGCTACTACCGTATCAACTCCAAAAGTGTAACATTTTCCCGGTTCTTGTTCAAGTCTCGCTGATCAGCATAAATCAGAAGCTTTGAAAGTCTTGCTTACTCTTTCATCTCCCTGATCAAAAGACACTGTCACAACTTCAGTCAGCAGATTTACACCCATAACTTGGCCGGGACCATCCGGAGTTGTAACCATATCATTTCTCTTGGGCAGCCGCTGTCTGGCTTCAACATAGGCTTCCTGCTCGTAATTGAGGCAGCAGAGCAAGCGGCCGCAGGCACCGGAAATTTTCTCCGGGTTCATGGAAAGATTCTGCTCTTTGGCCATTTTGATTGATACAGGCTGGAAGTCATGGAGGAAGGTTGAACAGCAAAATTCGCGCCCGCAGCTGCCAATGCCACCACACATGCGGGCCTCATCACGGACTCCGATCTGTCTTAGTTCTATCCTGCGGCGGAAAATTGTTGCCAGGTCCTTGACCAGATCACGGAAATCTACACGTCCGTTAGCAGTAAAGAAGAAGGTTATTTTCTTGTTGTCAAAACGGAACTCAACATCAACCAGAGACATATCCAGACCATGAGATTCGATACGCTCCATAGCAATGGAGAAAGCCCTGTCCTCCTCATCCAGATTTGCCTCATATTGTGCAAGGTCTTCTTCGGAGGCCAATCGCAAAACAGGACGCAGGGTGCGTTCTTCACCGCCTTCAAATGTTTCAATGGGAAGGTTTACAGTCGTAACTACGCCGATCTCTATGCCCTGCACAGTCTCGACAATCACGATATCTCCTTTTTTTAAGTCCAGACCATTGCTGGAAAAATCATATGCTTTGCCCCGTCCGCGCAGGCGGACCCGGACCAATTTTTCTTCGTTCATAAAAATCCTATCTAAATGCAGTTCTCACTTTCTGATCCCTGCTGAAAAAATATATCTAAGCTAGAGTATAACAAATAATTGCCCTATCCGCGGTCTTTGGTGTCACATCGGACGCCTTGACCGGGCTGCAGGACGAACAGATACCGCTGAATCTCTTAGCTGCCTGGCGGCGCTGCAGTAATTTTAGCTCTCATTTGCAGCAAAAGACGGGAAATCGTGTGGTCATAATTGGTATTTGAAGACAGGGCTCTCCTGCTCTCTGACAAAAGTTTCAGCAAGGCCTCATAGTCAATCTTCAATTTCGCCCAATCCGCCAGTTCTTTATCCGAAAAAACCTGGCTGACAGTCTGGACCCGGTCCCGCTTGTCTGCCAGAAGAGCAAGACTGAGCTCACGCAGAAAAGATTGCAGCAAGCGGATAATCATATCTGTATTTTCTTTGTTTGCTTTAAAAAACTCCAGACCGCCGATTAGAAAAGCTGTACGATTTTCTCGGGGGAAAGCCTTGAACAATTTCAGGCTCTCGTTATAGATCTGCCGGTATTTCTCATCCTGAGCCAAAGTTAAAGCCAGGCCCGGCCGCCCGTCAGAACAGTCCAAAGCAAAGCTCTTTGCTGCCGGATCTTCAATTCCGGCTTCATTCAAAATTTGCCTGATCTCCTCATCACTGCGCTGGCCCAGGCGCAGCATTTGCACACGCGAACGAATCGTTGTCAGCAATCTGTCACTGTCTTCACAAAAGATAATAAAGCGAACAAAAGCCGGGTGTTCCTCCAAAGGCTTGAGGAGAGCATTCTGACAAGTCTCGCTAAGCGTGTCCGCTTTTTCGGCCGAAATTATGAAAACCTTGTTATGGGAAATGCGGGGAGCTTCAAAGATCCGGCCTGCTACTTCCGTACGCACTTCCTCTACTTTAGACTTGCCGGAAGGACCGGGATCAAGGATCACTAAATCAAGATGTGAGCCGGAAGATAAGATCATGCGACAGGAAGGGCAAGTGCCACAGGCTGATCCATCGCTTTTAACAGAATCGCAAAGATAAGATGCAGCCAGACATTTGGCTATAGTGTGCTTGCCCGAGCCTTCGTTTCCGATGATCAGGAGCGGATAGGGTTTAGAGCTGACAATCTGTTTTAACTCCTGACGCAGCTGGTCACTTATCGCCAGAGCAGACAGCTGAAACATACCGAAATCTACAAGATCGGGGGCAGAATTATTCCGGGAACCGGGCTTTGACACCATGCTAAATCTTCTCGTAGTGGTCCACCGGCACAACAAATACAGTAGCGCCGCCAATCTTGACTTCTACCGGATAAGGCATGTAAGACGTGCCCATAGAGGGTGGTGGTATATTGGCATTGATTGAGGTCTTACGGCTGCGGGAATACTTGCGGATGATTGCCATAACCTCATCCTGCATGTCCTCCTCGACACCTGTCATCAAAGTAGTATTACCTGATTTCAAAAAGCCACCGGTTGAATGGAGTTTTGTTACGCGATGACCTGCCCGATTTAATTCAGTCATCAGCCGCGAAGAATCTTCATCACTGACAATAGCAAAAATCAGCTTCATAATAGCACTCTCCTAACTAGTTCAAGAACGAGACCGGCAGTCTCTTCCTTAGTACCTTGTGTTTCTATGCAGCTAAAACGTGCAGGCTCCCTTGCAGCCAAAGCACGAAAACCACGGTCTACTGCAGACCGGAAATCCTCAGATTCTCCATCGAGACGATCAGCAGCTTCCAGTTCATGACGTTTTTCCAGCCTTTCCGCCAGGCTGTGCGGCGGCAACTGCAGCAAAACAGTTAAATCCGGTTTGGTCTGGCCGACAGCAAAATCATTCAGCTTGTCAATCAGTTCAAGATCCAGGCCTCTGCCATAGCCCTGATAGGCTACGGTCGAATCCATAAAGCGGTCACAAATCACCCAGGTCCCCCGTTCCAGGGCCGGCCGGATAACTTCACGCACAATTTGAGCACGGGCTGCTTCAAAGAGCAGTACTTCGCTTTCTGCTGTCATATTGTTTTGTGAGGCATCAAGCAGAATATCACGTATTTTTTCACTGATTGCAGTTCCTCCCGGTTCACGGAGAATCAGGACCTCAATGCCCTCTGCTTCAAGGCTTTGACCCAAAAGTCGGCTCTGGGTGGTTTTCCCGGTCCCGTCTACGCCTTCAAATGTAACAAATTTGCCTCCTTGCATCTGTTTTCCGCCTCCCTTGTATCCAACCGCTAATTTCAATTTTATATTACCATATCGCGGACAGGTCAAAGCTTTCAGAAGCGAAACTCCTGCCGTAGATTTCGGCTATAGCTGATTTATTTATCTGTTAAAACTCCAATTTTCCCCGACTTAATGCCACGGATATCATAAGCCAGGTCCAGCAGATCCTGCCAGAGGGCGATATCGGCAGCTTTAATCTCTTCTCCAGGCCAGAGCAAGGGCATTCCCGGAGGATAAGGCGCGATGACACCGGCACTCTGCCGACCCAAAGCATTTTGAAAATCAAGCGCTTCACTTTCAGCTGAAAAACTATCCCGCAGGGTAAGAGATGTCCTGCTCTGGCGCAAAAATGCCTGCCTTTGGGCAAGGTCAATCTTAACTTGCGAGTGTTCCGACTGCCCGGATCTTGCAATCTCCGCACAGGCCTGCCCAAGAGCAATAAAAGATTCACGCGGTGTATCCAGAGGCGGAATACAGACCATACATCTGGCATCAATCAGCTCTACATCAACCCTGTGTGCATCGAGAATCTCAAATACTTTTTGCCGGGAACAGTTACTGGCCGAGTAATCCAGCACCAGGCGGCAAGGATCATCACCGCTTATATATTCACGACTCAGTTCAGAAGGAAGCTGAGCCACAAACTCTTCCAGCAAGTCCAGCAGTCTTGACACGTAGGCGGCTGCGTCATGATCAATAAAATCACGTGCATAGTCCAGACTGGCTGCAATCGGAAAAGAGGGACTGGAAGTCTGGAAGACCGGCAGCATCTTAGCCAGACGGGCAGGCGATACCCGCCCCGAATCTATAGCTGCCTGTGACAAATGCAGCATAGAAGCGGGAGTAAGTGCCGGCAGCGTCTTATGTGCGCTTTGAGCAACCAGGTCTGCTCCCTGAGATAAGGCGGTGCGGGGCCAGTTTTTTTCGCCGGGAGATTTCCCGCTGACCTTAATGGCAAAGTGGGCACCATGGGCTGAATCAACTATGACCGGAATACCCCGGGCATGAGCTGCCTGACAGATTTTTTCCAGAGGCAGGTTTTCGCCATAATAACCCGGTGTCATCAGAAGCACGCCTGCAAGGTTCTTCTCCTCTTTCAGGCTGCGCAAAACTTCAGCTTCCTTCATCTGACCATCGGCAAAACGGGGCAAAGTATCCTGCTTGATTAAAACTGCTTCCAGACCCAGAAGCGCGCAGCTGTTAGCCACGGATAAATGACTGCCTTTGCCCATAAGCACGCGGTCACCCGCTTTGAATGCCGCGGCCAGTGCAATTCTCAGAGAAGTAGTGCTGCCGCAGGTGATGAAATAAGTTTGTGCAGAAGAAAAAGTTCTGGCAGCTAATTCGAGCGCCCGGAGTACAATGCCGGCCGGCTCATTGATATCTCCGGTAGCAGCCAGCTCGGTAGTGTCCAAACATGCTAAAAGACTGCGAAATTCGGCAGAAAAAGCTTGCCCTGCCCGATTGCCGGGCATATGGAATGAGTGTCGGTTTCTGCCTGTTTTCAAAGCTGAAACGAGCGGGAGTTCCCGCTCGGCAAATACTGCTGATTCACTTTTATTCATGACAACAATCTCAGACTTTTAAAGATCCAGACTGATGGTCTGGATGCCATCAATATCAAGACGGATAGAACGCTCTATCTGTTCAATGTCACGGCGCACATCGTCAACGGTCTCAACAGCGCGAATTTGTTTCTCATCAATATTGTCAAAATGTCTCTTGCGGGGGCGCTGCTTACGAGCTTTTGGCATGTTCTGCTGTGAAACTTCCTTTTGAGCTGACTCCTGTGCCGCAATATTCTTCTGCTTTGAAGCCTGCTTTTGATTTTCCTGCTGAGCTTTAGTACGGCCGCCTTGCTGGCCGCGGGAAACATTCTGCTTCAGGCCTTGCTGGCCGCGGGCAACATTCTGCTTCTGGCCTTGCTGGCCTGCTGCTTTTTGAGCTTGTTGCTTGTTGCCCTGCTGACCGGGAGTCCGCTGGCTTGTTTTCTTTTTGCGGGCTTTATTGCGATTAATGTTTGCATTACGCGCTGGACTAACTGCCGGTCTGTCCGTTGTCTTCTCCCGGACAGGCGACTCATCCCGAGGCGCCAACTGGCGACTTTTAACTGTTCGATTACGATCCTGTTTTGTATCAGACATGGTCGTTTGCGCAAAACCTCCGTTCTTTAGCTTCTGTCATTCTATCATGACTGGGCCCTAAATATAGTTCAGCCGTTTTATCCGCTAATAAAGGCAGCGACTAGCTGGCAATCCTACTTTTTAGCGGCTGCTGTCAGCTATTGTCAAAATCTCCGGCTATACTTTCGAATCTGTGGCCTTATGCTAATTGCAATATTAGATGCAAGGAGTAGTTTATGTTAGTAGAAAGACAGACAGAAGTGAACAGTATCAGGGAAAGCAACATCAACTTATTACATGATGTATATGGGCGCTCTTATCAGGCAAAAGCGCTTTCTTCTTTTACGGACTATACTCTCCTGCCGCACCTTTATCGCTATCGCGGCCGGCATTTACTGCGCTGCCTGGGTTTAAGCAATACAGACAATGCGGATCTTGAAACAGTATCTGATCTGCGCACAGGACTCTTGCTCAATCAGATGGGTCAAATCGATCTTAAAGAGGATCCTGCTGAAATTGTCGTACTGTTTGAACACCTGTCCGGCCTGACACTACGTCAGTTTTCCATCCGGACAGTTGCAGCCATTACGGAAGAGATTTCCCTCCTCTATGAGAGTTTTTTTGATCAGATCCTGTCGGCTCTGGAAGACTTTGCAGAATTAAGCGGAGTCGGCTTGTGGCATGGAGACATAAGTCCGGACAATATCATGATCACAGCTAAAGAAAACGCTGTTTTGATAGACTTTGACAAATCGAGAGTTTTTCTGCCGGGTTATTCGAAGCTGCTCGCTGATGATTGCTGTAATAAAGCCATCTCTTTAAGTGGTACTCCCGGTTATACCAGTAAGCTGGCTTTGAAAGAGCAGGCTGAGCTCAGTACTGCTGAGCGGCAATGCCCTGCTTTTGTCCATGATGCTGACCGTGAAAGTCTGGGTCGCAGCTTTGTCGCTGCTTTAATTAAAAAGCCCGGCTCCACTTTGACCGCTGCGGATATCAAATCCGCTTTGTCTCAGGTACAGCCAGGCTTTGCTTATAAATTACTGAGCGCTCTCTGCGCTAGTGTCTAGGCTCCTTCTTCAAGGGCTTGCTGGTCTGCGTAAACCACTGTCGGCGGAGCTTGCTTGCGCACAGCTTCCGCGGTAACAATTACCTTTGTGACATCAGCACGTGACGGAATTTCATACATAATATCCAGCATTACCTCTTCAAGGACAGTACGCAGGCCACGGGCTCCCATCTTCAGTTCCTGAGCTAGACGCGCAGCTTCCCTGACAGATTCGTCCTCGAAAATCAGTTCGACATCATCGTAGGACATTAGCTTTTGATACTGTTTGATCAGTGCGTTCTTCGGCTCGGTCAGGATTTGAACCAGCGCATCCTCATCCAGCCCCTCTAGAGCTACATGAACAGGAACGCGGCCGATGAATTCAGGTATCAGACCATAACGAAGCAGATCTTCGGGCAAGAGGTGGGTAAAGATCTTTGAGTCATCTTCAGTTTTGGATTTGACATCAGCACCAAAGCCAATGGCAGAACTGCCAATACGGCTCTGAATTATTTTGTCCAAACCATCAAAGGCTCCGCCCAGAATAAACAGAATGTCGCTTGTATCAATCTGAATGAACTCCTGATGCGGATGTTTGCGCCCACCCTGAGCAGGCACATTAGCTACAGTGCTTTCCAAAATCTTCAGCAGTGCCTGCTGGACGCCTTCTCCACTGACATCTCTGGTAATCGAGGGATTATCAGAGCGGCGGGAGATTTTGTCAATCTCATCAATGTAGATGATGCCTTTTTCCGCAGCTTCGATATCAAAGTCAGCATTCTGGATCAGGCGCAGGAGAATATTCTCCACGTCTTCTCCGACATAACCGGCTTCTGTAAGCGCAGTAGCATCAACAATTGCGAAAGGTACATGCAGAATTCTGGCTAAAGTCTGCGCCAGCAAAGTTTTGCCCGAGCCTGTCGGTCCGAACAGCATAATATTGCTTTTAGAAAGTTCAACATCCTTGTCCTGACTATCGATTTCACCGGAAAACACACGCTTGTAATGATTGTAAACCGATACAGCCAAAACCTTTTTCGCATGATCCTGACCGATTACATATTCATCCAGCTTGCACTTAATCTGATCGGGAGATAAAAGGCTGTCTTTTTTCAGCTCGTATGAGCCAAAACTGATTTCTCTTTCTTCATGCAGAAGATCATTGCACAGAGCAACACATTCATTGCAAATGTAAACACCGGGACCGGCAATCAGGCGTTCAACCTGAGAATCCGGCTTACCGCAGAAAGAGCAATGAACCCGTTCAAAGTTGTTATCTTTATTTTGCTTATCTGTCATCTCTCTGTCCTTAAGCACAAGTCAGTCAGGCTCATTGATCAGGCCTGTCTGCTCATGACTTTATCAATGATTCCATATTCAATGGCTTCCTGTGCATCCATCCAGTGGTCGCGCTCTGTATCGCGTTCAATTACTTCCAGAGGCTGATTGCAGATATCTGCCAAAATCACATTGAGACGTCTGCGCATTTTCAGAATGTGCTCAGCTGCAATACTGATATCTGAAGCCTGACCCTGCGTGCCGCCTGATGGCTGATGAATCATAATTTCAGCATTAGGCAAGGCAAAACGTTTTCCCTTAGTTCCGGCGCCCACCAGGAAAGCTCCCATGCTGGCAGCCATACCCATGGCAATTGTCTGAACATCAGGCTTGATATATTGCATTGTGTCGTAAATCATCAGTCCCGAGGAGACTTCTCCGCCCGGGCTGTTAATGTAGAACTGAATATCCTTATCCGGGTCTTCTGCTTCCAGAAATAATAGCTGAGCAACAATTAAGTTAGCGCTGACATGATCGACCTGATTGCTCAGGATAACAATGCGCTCCTTAAGTAAGCGGGAAAAAATATCGTAAGAACGTTCTCCACGGCTTGTTTGCTCAACGACTACTGGTACCAGATTGTTGTAGACTGCTTCAATCATAATAATTACTCCTTTTTGGCAGCAATTTGCCAGCTACCTGATCTATTATAACTTAACACTACTAATCCTCTTCGTCTCCGGTCTATTCTTCTTCGTCTGCCTCATCATCGTGGTCGTGGTCACAGTGCTCATCATGAACATGCTCATGATCATGTGCGTGTGGATCAACATCAGTCGCTACACTCCATTCACGCAGGAGATCAAGCAATTTCTCACTCCTGACCTGGTGTTCAAGACGGTCTCTGCTGTCTTCGTTAGCTTCCAGATAGCTCTCTTTATAATCTTCCACAGAGATCTCTGACCGTTCAGCCAGTTCCACTATCATAGCTTCAACTTCTTCATCTGTAACCTCAAGAGCGAGCTTTTCATCAAGTGCATCAAGGGTATATGCTAAGTCCAGATTCTTGCGAGAATTGGGCAGCATTTGCTGACGAACACTTGCCAGAGTCTGCCCCGAATACGATAAGAAATCTTCATAACGCAAGCCATACATTTCGAACTGCTGGCTCTGGTGCTGGATTTCTCTCTCCACATCATCTTCAACCATGAAGTCTGACATGATGATCTCACTATTTTCGGCAATCTGCTCAACAATATTACGCTCATAGAGCCGATCAGCCTGTTCGGCTGCTGCTTTTTCCAATTCCTGACGGATTTCAGCCCGGTATTCTTCCACCGTGTCACTGCTTTCACTTACATCTTTTACAAAGTCGTCATCAATTTCCGGTACTTGCGTAAAGGTCGCTGCCTTTACCACTACTGAAAAGACTACCTCCTCCCCGGCCAGATCATCAGCATGATATTCTTCCGGGAAGTTAAGTGTAAGATCAAATTCATCACCGACGTTTTTGCCCACAATGCCATCTTCAAAACCCGGAATGAAGGTGTTAGAGCCTAATTTCAGATCAAAATCCTCAGCCGTACCGCCTTCAAAAGCGATATCATCTTTCTTTCCGATATAGTCGATAGTTACTGTATCGCCTTTCTCCAGGGTCCGATCAGTTACCGGCAGCTGCCTGGCTACTTTATCCTGTGCCTCTTTAATTTTGGCATCGATTTCTTCTTCAGAAACTTCAACATTTGGACGATAAGCTACAATACCTTCATATTCGCCAAGTTTTACTTCCGGTTTCAGAGCGAATCTGGCTTCTAAAACCAGTCCGTCTGCTCCGCTGATGCTGACCAGATTTAATCTCGGTTCAGAATACGGTCTCAGGTCGTGCTCTTTCAATGCATTTTCATAAGCAGCCGGAAAGGCATACTCAATGGCATCATCATACAAGATGCCTTCACCATAGTGGTTTACTACGATCTGATAAGGGGCCTTGCCCTTACGGAAACCGGGAACCTGAAAGTAACGCTTGCTTTTTTGGTAAGCTTTCTCCAGGGAGCTTTTGAATTCCTCTGCGGGAACCTCAATATTTAGATAGGCAACTCTGTTTTCTTTTTCCTCAAATTGCGACGGCATTGGTCGTCCTCCTTGTTTTATCTACTATTTATATTACTAAGTAAGCTAAAGCATTCTACCATAAAATAGCCGGGACTTCTTCCTCTGATGCCTTAGTTACTACAGATTAGCCGGCTGCAGCACTTTTTTGGCAAAGCTTCGCTAAGAGTGCAAGTCTGTGGCTCATAGACCTTAGATAAATACTCTGACATTGAAGCCAAATGCCTGACATGTTAATATTAATGTGCCTGAGATGGATGGCGCTCTCATTTTTGGACCACCGTTTCTTAAAGGGGAGTCCGAGTTGACGTGGAATGTGAATATGCCTGCTTGCAGGAAATTCTAAGACCACCACAGGTCACCCACCTGGTTATTAATAGCTGGGTATCAAAAAGGGGGTGCGCCATTTCAGGTGTTTTTTGCTGTTTAATAAATGGCTTTTATTTTTAATGTTTCGGCTTGATAAAGATGAGGGCCGATTAGATTTTTGCATGGAGGCATTATGCGTATTTATAACACTGCAAGTCGTCAAAAGGAAGAACTTATACCGCTGGAAGAAGGATGTTTCAAGATTTACGCCTGCGGTCCTACCGTTTACGATCTTATGCATTTGGGTAATGCGCGCCCCATAATAACCTTTGATGCATTACGCCGTTATCTCAAATACAAGGGTTACAAAGTAACTTATGTGCAAAACTTCACTGATATTGATGACAAGATGATCGCCCGCGCCAGGCAGATGAACATAACTGTCAGAGAGCTGGCTGACCAGATGATTGAAGAGTATTTTCATGATGCTGACAGCCTTAATGTTATGCGGGCGGATATTCATCCGCGGGCAACTGAATCCATACCGGCCATCATAAAGTTGATTTCCACACTTGTCGATAAGGGGCATGCTTATGTTGCAGATGACGGTGTTTATTTTGAAGTCGCCTCTTTTGAAGAATACGGCAAGCTGTCACACCACAGGCTGGAAGATCTGGAAGAAGGTGCCAGCGAGCGCGTTACAGATGTAGAAGGCAAGCGCAGTGCGCTGGACTTTGTTCTGTGGAAATTTAAGAAGGAAGGCGAACCCTCCTGGGACAGTCCCTGGGGCGAAGGCCGACCCGGCTGGCATATAGAATGTTCCGCCATGAGTCAGGAAGCTTTAGGGGATACTATTGATATCCACAGTGGTGGCGTGGACCTGGTTTTTCCCCATCATGAGAACGAGATCGCTCAAAGCGAAGCGGCCAGCGGCAAGCCTTTTGTCCGTTATTGGATGCACAATGGTTTCGTCAATGTAAATCAGATAAAAATGTCTAAATCTAAGGGCAATTTCTTTCTGGTGCGTAATCTGGCGGAACTTTATCCCTACGAAATAATTCGCTACTATATTTTGCAGTCGCATTATCGTATGCCGATAAACTTCACTCTCACAGATGATGACGATGAGGACAATCCTCTGGATGCAGCTGTAACCAGCTACCGCCGCATCCGTACTTCTCTGCAAACACTCGACATTGTGGCAGAAAGCGCAGCAGTATCCGGTGACGAAGAGATTGATTCGACACTGGAGCAAGCAATTGACAGCTGCAAGCGTGAGTGGACAGAAGCTATGGACGATGATCTCAACACCGCGGACGCTATCGCCGCTATCTTTGACCTGGTGCGCGCAGCTAATACAGCAGCAGCCAGTGAGCAAGCCTCCGGGGCCCTGCTAAAGAAAGCCCGGGAGACGATTATTGAACTCTGTCATACACTCGGCCTGAAACCGGATGAGCGGGAAGAGCTTATCATCCCTGCCCAGGTTAAGGAGCTGGTGGACCAGCGTGCGCAAGCTAAGCAGGAACGTAATTT